>Ga0209335_10004397_pt1 | contig 13452 bp, 12 predicted proteins | sample COG_09_FD_184753 | JGI IMG/M metagenome (GOLD analysis project Ga0209335, IMG submission 184753) | Pelagic Microbial community sample from North Sea - COGITO 998_met_09 (SPAdes) (version 2) | ecosystem: Environmental > Aquatic > Marine > Neritic zone/Coastal water | place: Helgoland, sampling...
AGATTAGAACAGTTTTTTTGAATTATTTTTTTAGTATTATCTGTTGAACCATCATTAATAATTATAATTTCTTTCTTAAAGCCTTTTATTTTATTAATCTTTTTTAATATTTCAAAAATGGTTTTAGATTCATTAAATACTGGAATAATAACTGAAACTAGCATTTTTTATTTTCTACTTTTCTCTAGAATATTTCTAATAAAAGTAGTTATAGTTTTTCCAATTAATTTTTTTATAAATTTTCTTAAATATAAATTTAGTAGATAACCCCAATAAAAATTATAACAAAAACTTCTATGTACTTTAATAATTCTTTTGTACTCATCAATATTTTTAGTATAAGGACTTGTTTTTGCATTTTTAAAAATGCCATATTGATTAATTATATTCACTTCACCCTGCTCTAAGGAAATTAAACCAAGTCTTTTCAAATGAAATAAAAAAGTATTATTCGTAAAATAATAATTATGAGCAATTTGTATTTGATCTAAATTATATTTTAAATCCATAGATGGTACTTCAATGTAAAATAAAGTATTTTCATCTGTAAATTTTTTTATTTCCAAAATACTATTATCAAAATCAATAAAATGTTCGATGACATGACTTAAAATCACAATATCAAATTTTTTAATATTAAATTTTTTTATCTGATCGACTCCTCCCTGCTTAAAACTAATTCCCATTCGCAGAGCATTTTTTTTTGACTCATTGCTAAAGTCAGTTGCAAACAATTGATTTGTTTTTCTAAAATGAATTAAATTTGCACTATTACCACACCCCACTTCTAAAATATTCAGATTATTTGCATTTAATAAATATTTTTTCAATAACGCATGTGCATTAAAAGAATTTTCTTCGGATTCACCAACAAATATATCCTCCTTTATTTCATCAAGACTTAAATCGTTGTATAAAATTCTATAAAAATCAGATCGATAGAAATTTTCTATAAAAGATTTTTTTAACATTGGGTTGCAAAATATTAAACCGCAATTTTTACAAGCAACTATACTAATTTTGAGTAAATATCTGTCATACCTAAAAAGTTTTTTGCCCAAAGATGATCCACATAAACATTTTTTATATTCTGAATTTACTTTAAAATCGCGATTAAAATTAATTTTGAAATCTTCTATATGCATATATGTAGCTTTTAAAAAAAAATTTTATTAAAATTAAATGTTATTTAAACATTTATATTATTATACACAATAATTAATAATTAAACCACAATTCTTAAAGTTAACAACTCTGTTTTAAATAAGTATCCATCAAAATTAAAAAATTTTTTATTTCTTGGTGATCCCTACAAACAATTTTTTTTTCAGTATTTGAGTGAAAATCCTGATTGTATTTTTCTCTATAATTATCTAAATCCATTGGTGTAATTTTGGTATAAAAAATATATTTCTTACAGACATCAAGTTTGAATTAGCTGTTCTTGCAATATCTTTATCTATCATACTTTTGTCAAAAATTTTAAACTCATTTTTTTCATAAAAATATACCCAAGCATGATGTTTATTTAATATCTTCTTTATTTTAAAAAAATTACTTTTATTAAACTCTACAAGTATAATGGGGTTATGTTTTTTTATTGTACTTTTCATACCTCTAATAACCTCAAAGTCAAATCCCTCAACATCAATTTTAATAAATTTAGGACTACATTTAAGCTTTAGTTTATCAAATATCTTTATCTCTATGGGGTCATTAATGATGTCAATTTTTTTTCTTTTAAAAGTTATATTAATACTATTTTGTATATATTTTTTATCAAAACTACAAAAATAATGAATGCATTTATTTTTATAATATGGATAGTAAAATTTTTTTAATTCATTTTTACTTCCAAGAGCAAAATTGAAACCATATATATTTTTATACTTTTTTAGTAATTTATTTTTTATAAAGTTATCAAATATGAAACGATTAGGTTCGAATATATAAATTTTATTCACGTATCTTAACTTTCGGAAACCCATTGAGGATATTCCAAGATTACCACCCACATCTATTATGGCATCATTAATTTTATTTTGAAGTAATAATCTAATACCATAATAATCTTTTTCGTGTGGTAAAAATGCTTTAAATAGAGATATGTTATTATATATAAAAATATTTAAAGATGGATTAGACTCAATTAATCTTATCAATTTAAATTTTAAACTATTTAATAAATTTATAATACTCATAAAAAATTTGTTATATGTTAATAGATTAGCTAAACAATGTTAGAAATTTTTTTATATTCATACTTAACCTCAATTTACTTCCTTTCAACAGGTATTTTTTTTTCAACCACAATACTAAATTTAAACCCAATTTTAAAAAAAAATTTTTTACAATATGGTTTATATGGTGTTATTTTTATATCTTTTATAGCATTATTTATTAATTTTTTCTTTGAACTTAATAAAAATATTAACACTATAATTTTTGGTTTTTTTTTTATTTATTTATTTTTAGTCCAACAAAAATTTGTTAAGAAAATTTTAATTATTTCAATACCTGTTGCTATAATATGTAGCTTACTTCTAATATTTGAAACAACCTACCGTCCAGATGCTGGACTTTATCACTTACCTTATACTAACATTTTAAATAATGAAAAGATTATAATTGGATTATCTAATATTCATTTTAGATATGGACATACTTCAATAATACAATATTTATCAGCTATAAATAATAATTGGCTTTTTAATGATAAGGGTATCATTATTCCATCAGCAATTATTTTTTCTTACTTTTTATTATATTTAATTCATGAGATTAAAAATGAAAATAATAAAATATTTATATTTTTTAATTTTACTATAGTTGCATTTTTGTGTTTAAAGCTAAATAGGTATTCTGATTTTGGTAATGATGCACCCGCACATATTTTCTATTTTTTTTTAATGTCCATAGCCTTCAAAAATTTTGAAAAATTCACTAAAAAAAATATGGGAGAAGTGCTTACCGTAGGGGCGTATATAGTATTCAATAAAATTACTCTTTTTCTAGGCAGTTTAATCCCACTCATAATTCTAATTTTTAAGAAAAATATAAAATTATTTAATCCTAAAATTATATTTTTCCTTATGTTGTTTGTGTTTTCTTTTTTTATTAAGAACTTACTTGTTTCAGGTTGTTTCGCTTTTCCAATAGAAAAAACATGTGTGACTAAAGTTTTTTGGTATGACCTTAATGGCAATAGAGGTTCTAATGCTAAAATGACTATGTTAGAAAATGAGGCTTGGACGAAGGGGTGGAGTGATCAAAAAGAAAATCGTAAAAATTTTGAGGAATATTTATCAAATTTAGATTGGGTAACATTATGGTCTAAAAATCATGGAAAAAGAGCTTTAATTAAAATAATTCCATTTCTATTGTCGTTAATAATTATTTCATTAGTTATTTTTCAATTTTCACCTAATAAAGAAAATACCAAACTACCCAACAACAATTTTTCATATAAAAAGATATTTTTTGCATTTTTAATTATAAATATTATCGGATCAATAATGTGGTTTTTTAAATTCCCAGTTTTTCGTTATGGATCTTCCTATTTAGTGTCAGCTCTAGGAATATTTACAACCATAATTTGTTGGAATAAAATTCAATTAATAGATGTTTTAAAATTAAAAAAAATACTCGGTTATTTTATAATATTCTTATTAGTTGTGCTAATTTCAAAAAACTCATTAAGAATAATCAAAAACTATGACCAAGATTATAAAGACAGTCCTTGGCCAAAAATATATTCAGAAACAAAAAGTAATGAAAAAAATAGAAACAAACCAATCTATAAAGATAATATCATCATCTTTTATCAATCCACTGAGGGTTTATGTTATTACAATACATCTCCTTGCACACACATGTTAAATTCTCAATTTAATGAAGAAGAAATTTTTTTTAAAAGCAAATGGAACTATAAAATATTTTATTTTTTAAAATAATTAAATTTATTTTTCAATTATATTGTCCCTTAATAAATGAAGATACTTATTACGGAAATTGTTGAATGTATAGAAAATATAATCCTTGTAACTATAAATTTTCATAATTTATAAATTTATATCATTAAATTTTTTAAGTTTAATTTTTTTTTTTATTTCATCTGTAAAATCAAATTCAATTTTTTGATTACTTAGATTATCAATATTTTTATTAGAAATATTTAACTCTTTAAATATCATTTTTAAAAATTTAAGAGTAGCAGTAATTAATACTTTTGGAATGTAAAATTTTATTCTTTTAATTTTTTTAAAATTAAAATAAATATCTAAAAATTTATTATAAGAAATAGCTTCTCCTGTATAAAAATTAATAACTTTATTGTTAAAATAATTATTAACAATGGTATAATCAATAAATTTAGCAAGATCACTTCCAAAACAGACCGTTTGGGAATATTTTCCAAAACCAGGAACAGGGATGATGAAAAATTTTGAAATTATCGTATTTAAGCCATTAAAAGATTTTCCTTTTTTACCACCTCTTATTATTTTTTTTTCATAATCAATTTCTATAATAGTTGATGGTCTAATAATTATGAATCTTTCAAACGATTTATAAATTTCTTCACAGGTCATTTTTGATCTACCATATTCAGTTTTAGTATCTGTGTAAGAATTAACAGATGAAATATATATATTTTTTTTAATTTTCATTTTATTGAATGAAAAAAACATCTTTTCAGATAATTTTTTATTAATCTCTATTTCTGAGCAAATTGAGACATTATGAATGTGTATAAAATTTAAACTACATTCAAAATCTTCATCAAATGATAAAAAATATTTTTTGTAGAATAAATCATTATCTAAATCAAATATGTCTGTGTGTTCAAATTTTTGATCACAGATAGTAACTTCAAATGATTTATTAATATTTTTTAAAAAAAAGTTAGCTGGATATGTATTTGACCCAAATAAAAGAATTTTCAAAATTAAATCCTATTTTCATTTACTAAATTATTTATCATTCTTGTAGAGTTGATAGCTATATTAAATGTTGTTGGTGAGCCTGGGACATCTGGAAATACAGAGGCATCTAAAATAAAAACATTTTTACAAATATATAACTCTCCATTTAATGTTGTTGAAGTTTCTTTTTTTTTTAAACTAGACATGGGGAAACTCCCACCATAATGATAACTAGATCCTGGTAGATTTAGTGCAACTAATTTAGGTATTATTATAAATTTTCTAACAAAAATTTTTTTTAAAAACTTAACACATTTACTGATAACATCTTTTGAGTCCTGATTTGTATTTGAACTAATAAAGTGCTTATAATTATTATCTTCACTAATATCTTTAATTATAATATCAGATGAATGATCTGAATGAATATAACCCACAATAACAGTCAATCTGTTAAAAATAAAAGGGAAAATTTTTACTAAATATCTGGTAAACTTTCCAAAAAAAGTTTCAAATGGTTTTAACATTAAATCATTAAATGTATAAAACTGTAAATGAATACTTTTTGATGAAATTTTTTCATTGTAAATTTCAAAAAATAGTTCTGGTAGCGTATTTTTTAATTCTTTTAAATTATTATCAGATTTTCCCAAATAAAATGCTGGAAAATAAAATCTTTGTGATTCTTTAATTTTAATTTCTTTTTGCTCCAATATTTTACTTCTTAAAACTAAAGATGCAGTTAGTATCGGACCACATCCAATAAATAAATTTTCACAACTATATTTCTTAGATTCATTAGTTGTTGTGTTTATTGTCTCTAAAAAGATAATATTTTCTTTTTTTACAAAAGTTTTCACAAAAATATTTTGCTTATAGTTCAAGTTTTCTGGAAATTTTTCCATTAATGAGTTTAACAAATTTTTTGCATTGAACATGCACTCGTATGGGCACCCATAGTGACAAAGTCCACACTTTTGGCAATTCAACTTTTTAAATGAATATTTGTTGCTTACTGCAAATTTAGATCTACCAAAAAAAAAACCATTATTGTTCAAATCATCTTCTTTTTTATCTAAAAAATCTAATACTTCTTTAGATGTTAATGATACATCAAATGTGTGATCAGTTCCAATCTCTGTATCAAAAAATTTTAATAAATTATCCCTGGAAGATGATATGGGGATTATTGACTCTACTTTATTTTTCTCTCGGTAAAATTCATTATATGAAATTCCCCATTTTTCTATATCTTTTTTAAAGAAAGGAGAGGATAGTGTGCCCCAAATATTTGACAAACCACCTTTTGCATTTGAAGATAGCGTATTTGAATTTAAATCATGTGAAATTTTTTCATTTTTATCAATGTTAAAAACAAAATCTGATCCATATGGAAATTTAAGATTGGGGTCAAAATATTTTGGTAGTTTTTTTTTTGACTTTTCAACTTCTTCTTTGAAATTGCTAATATTTTTTGTTCCTAAATAACTTTTGACAAAATCTTTTTTTTCATCCTCAATTTCATTCCCCACATCTAAGATAGTTACTTTTTTTCCATTTTGCAGAATCTCAGAAGCTGCAGAAATTCCAGCTGGTCCTGATCCTATGATAATATTTTTGTAATGCACGCTTTATATATAAACATTATTTATATAAATAAAACCAATACTGCAATGTGATATAATAAGTATAAAAATTGAATTCTATTAGTTCATCAAATGTGGTTTAAACGATTAATTTAATAAAGGAAAGAACAGCAAGATTAGATTATATAGAATGAATATCTATAAAAACCCCACCACTTTTAACAAATTTTTTATGTTTTACAATGATTGAATTTGAAAAATTCCAGGATAGAAGAAAAATATAGTCTACATTTTTTTTGTAAATATTATCAGAACTTTTAATTGGTATTTTAGTTCCTGGTGTGAATTTATTTTGCTTCAATGGATTATCATCAACTATATAATTAAAATGTTTATTTGTGATTCCAAAATAATTTAGCAAAGTAGTAGTTTTTGCAGCTGCCCCATAACCTATCAGAGTTTTTTTTTGAGATATTAATTGAGCAATCATTTTTTTTATTCTTTTTTTTTTTTGATAAATAACACTCTGCATTTTTTTATAGGTTTGTGATTTATTAATTTTAAAGTTTTTTAATTCCATTATTTTTAGCTCATCTAACTTTTTATTTTTTTTAAATTTCCCATTTTTATGACAAACATAGAATCTTATAGATCCTCCCTGAACCTTTGAAAATTTGTAATCATAGATTCTCATATCTATTTTTTTAAAAAAAGACTCAAGTGGGTAATAAGAGTGAAAGCTCATGTGTTCATGATATATGGTATCGAAAGTATTTTTTTTTAATACTTCTATTAGATAAGAAACCTCAAATACAAAAATTCCATCTTTATTAAGAATATTTTTAACACCTTTTGAAAAATCAATAAGATTATCTACATGAGCAAAAACATTATTTGCAGTTATAATATCGTAATCTCCAAATTTACTTTTTATCTCTGTGCTTTTTTTTTCTGAAAAAAACCCAGTCATAATTTTCATGTTTTTGTTGTTTATATCTTTATTTAAGTTTTTTGCAGGATCTATTCCATAGCAGTCAAATTTTTTAGATTTAAAATTTTTTAAAAATGTTCCATCATTTGATGCAATATCTAAAATTTTTATTTTATTATCTTTTTTAAAAATTTTTTTCAAATCTTCACTATAAGATTTAAAATGATTTATAGTAACATTTGAGGTGCCAGATACGTATAGATAATTCTCAAACATTTTTTTTGGGTTGGCTATGTGGGTAAGCTGGAGATGAAAACAATTATTACAAAAGTCAACGCCCAAAGGAACCAAAAGTTCTTTTCTTTTAATTTTGTAAGAAAAAGAATTTGCTAAAGGTGTTCTCCCTAAATCAATTACCTTGGTTAATTGTTTAGTTTCACATAACCTACAACAATAATTTTTTTTAAAACTTCTTGAGAATTTTTTTAACATCATTTTTGGTTACAAAATTCACACGAACAGTATCTTTTTCATAAGTTTTTCTGTCACGGAAATTTTTACTTACTACCAACATTTCAGTTGGCTTATGATGATAGGTTGCATGCCATAATTTAGGTGGTGTAAAAATTGACTCCCCGGCTTTTACCTCAACATGATGAGTCTTTTTTTCATTTTTATTCTTATAAAAATACATGAATGCTCCTTTAAGAACATAAATATAATGCCAATCACTTTTATGATAATGATTTGCTCTAATTGCACCCACACCACTTTTCAATAACGAGACACTTTTAGATTGTTTATCAACAAGGGGTAAAATAAACCCTCTTTTATCTTTAATTTTTTTCTTATTAACATTAACAAAACATTTTGCTTTCATTTTCACCTTTCATTTTTTTTACTATTTTATTTTTTTAAAAATTTTATAATTATCCTTATACCATTGAACTATATTAGGAAGCTCATTAAAAAGATTAAGTTTTGGCTTCCAGCCCAAAGATTCTATTTTTTTGCAATTTACACTATATCTAAAGTCATTGTACGGTCTATCTTTTACATATTTAATAAATTTTTTTTCAGGTAAATTAAAAATAGAGCATATTTTTTTTGCTACTTGTAAATTTTGATACTCTTGTTTAGTGCCAACATTAAAAATTCCATCATTGACTTTTTTTGATAATAAAATTACAGCTTCTGCAAAATCAATAACGGAGACATATGTTCTTAAATTTTTTCCACTACCATGTATTTCAATGGGTTTATTATTAATTAGGTGAACAATACTTCTGGAAATTAATTTTTCTGGGTATTGCCTTATGCCAAAAATATTATTTCCTCTTAATGTAATTATTTTTTTTTTATAAGAAAATTTATAGCTATTAATTATTAATTCTGCTGCTGCTTTTGATGCTGAATAAGGATTAGTTGGTATAAGTGGACTGTTTTCTAAATACTCACCTTTTAGTTTTTCTCCATAAACCTCATCTGAGCTAATGTGAATAATTTTTTTAACATTTGAACTTATGCAATTTTCAAGAAACATATGTGTGCCAAGCGTATTATTTATTGTAAATTGAATAGGAGCATTAAAAGAGTTATCTACATGGCTTTCTGCTGCAACATTAATTGCAACATCTGCATTTTTCAAAAAACTTGAATATAATTTTAAATTTAATAAATCACCTTTTATAAATTTAACTCTTTTTAAATGTAAAATATTTTTTAAATACTTTAAGTTTCCTGAATAGGTAAGTTTATCTAGGATGATTAATTTATGGTTTTTACTGTCTGCAATAATTTTTTCACATAATGTTGAACCCACGAAGCCAGCTCCACCAGTTACAAAGAATGTTTTCATAAATTATATATAGGTTTTTATAGATTTTCTTTTCTAATATACAATGAAAATTAATCTTTTTAATCTAATTAATACTTTTTCAAGAAATAATTTAAATATATTATTATATTATTAATAAAATGAATAAATAACGTCTATAGTGATACCCTATTTGAATGCATAAAAAAATTTCTATCATAATACCTTGTCTAAATGAGGAAAGAAATATCGAAAAAATTCACATAGCTATTAAAAAAAAGTTTAAAGAAAAAAGTTATGAAATTATTTTTGTTGATGACGATTCGATTGATGGAACTCAAAAAGAAATTTTAAAGCTCAATAAAAAAGAAAATAATGTGAAATATATTTTCAGAAAAAAAGATAAAGATTTATCTAGGGCATTTATTGCGGGAGTTAATATTTCTAAATCAAAATATATAATACTTATGGATTGTGACCTTCAACATGACCCACAAATTTTAAATAACTTGAGTTTTTCAGCTAAAAATAAAAATGTACAATGCGTTTCTGGAAGTAGGTTTATGAGAAAATCTGTAAACAATACTAAAAAAATTAAATATGTTTTTCGCCTAATGCTAAGTAGAATTTTAAATTACGTAATAAATTTTTTTCTAAATATGAATCTTACTGACCCACTCACAGGTATTTTTATAGTTGAAAGAAAAGTACTTTTGAAAAACAAAAAAAATTTATACCTAAATGGTTATAAAATTTTTTTAGATTTTTACACAACTAATATGAATAGAGAACATCATTGCGAAATTCCTATTAAACTCAATGAAAGAATATATGGAGAAAGTAAATTAACCTCTAAGACATTGTTAAATATAATTAAGTTAATTTTTTTTAAAAAGTTTAATTAATTACTCTTCAAAAATTTAAATTTAACATAAATAAAAAAGTATAAAAACAGTAATAAAAAGAATGAAAATATAAATTTTTCTGTAATCAAAAAAAATAATATTGGTAAAAAGTAACATAAAAAAATTATTATTATTGTTTTAAAGCTATCTAAAGTATCTAATAAAATATGGTGTATGTGTATTTTGTCTGGATAAAAAGGGTGTTTTTTTTTAAATATCCTCTCTATAAAAACTCTAAGCATATCAATACCAGGAAATATTAAGAACATAAGAATTAACTCAACATTTATATTTTTTTGGTTGTATGAATCTATAGTTGCTGCACCAATAAAATATGCACAAAACCACACTCCAGCATTACCTAAAAAAATTTTATTTTTAAAATTAAAATATAAAAAGAATAATATTGATATTATCATCAAAAAAGAGAAGCTTTGATAAAGGTCTTTATATATAAAAATAAGAAAAACAGTTAATAAATACAATCCTAATTGAAGATTTATCCCATCAAACATGTTAAGAGCATTTAAAAAAAGTAACATACATAAAATTGTGAAAAAAATAGAATATTTTCCTAAATTAAGGTCTATGCTTAAAGAATGAATTTTTATATTTTTAATAACAAAATCATCATTAAAAAATATTGCCACATAAACTAATACGCCAGATAAAAATAATTTAAATACTGGTTTTAAGTAATTTTTATCATCACAAAAACCAATAATAAAAAATATAAGAGAAAAAAGATAAATAAAAATTACAAAATCATCATTGAAAAAGTCTTGAAAGGAGCATGAATAGAATAAAAATATTAAGGCATTAATAGCAAAGATGAATCCACCAATATTTGGTATTTTTAAAAGATGAATTTTTCTATTATAATCTGGTAGATCATAAAGACTGAAAATTTCAGAAATCTTATTATATAATAAAAAAAAAATAGAATTAATAGCTATAGAAATTATAATTAATTCAATCATATCTTGAATTTGAGTGGTTTGAATAAAGAAATATTCCCATAGGTATAAAAGTTATAATATTTAACCAGTTATTAAAAAAATTTCCATTAGGTAAAAATGGAAAAAAATGAAGAAATAAACAACTTAATGAAAAAAAAGCTAAAGTTGTTTTATTCTTGAGTTTAAAGGAATTATTTTTTCGAAAATTAATAATAATTTTTATCAATATATAAAAAAAGAAGGAGAATATTGAAATAAAACCAATAATACCCGTTTCTCCTAATAATTGAAAATATATACTATGTGGATGCGTGGCACATCCATTTGGAACAGCATACCTTGGATTTTTGCACTCTACTCTGAACATTCTTGGCCCTACTCCAAAAAAAATATTTTCTTTTGCCATTAAAATAGTCGCTTTCCAATGATGCAAATGTTGTATTGGAATTTGATTAAATTTTTTTAACTCAAATTTTCCATCCAAATTAGTAAATGAGCCTTGGATTTGAAGAAATGTTGTTTTAATTAACCTAGATTCACTATTAGAATTAATCAACAAAAATGCTAATGCACAAGTAAGTATAACTAAAAATGATTTTTTAATAGATTTTAAAAAAAGTAAAAAAAATATTGAAGATATTAAAAAATAAATAAAAGATACTCTTTCTCCCGATGCAAATATAACAAAACTAAAAAAGAATAAAAAAACACATGCCATAAAATATCTTAATGAAGTGTTTGTTTTAATTTCACTCATGAAAAGTCCCAATTGAAGCAAAATTAAGGGAGAAAGCCTTGAGAGATAACTACCCAAAATTAACTCATCTTTAAAAAAACCACTTAATCTCGGTTGTACTAAAATATCATATGGAACTCCCATTAAATTAATACCATAGAAAAATTGGAAGATGGCATCAGCTGAAATAATTGAATAAGTAATAAATATTGAAGTCATCATTAGTCTAATCAAATTTTTATTATTATCTAATAAAAACCAGGCAGATAAAGCAAAGAGTCCAAATCTAAAAAAGAAAAGGACTGAGATGGGAACTTCATTATTCTTAATTAAGGAAACTAAAATTAGATAAATACAAAAAAAAATAAAAAATATGAAAAATCTATTTTTATAATAATAAATAATTTTATACTTCAATGAGTAAATAATAAAAAAGATAACAATAATATTTAAAAATAGTTCAGATACTGCAATACTAAAAACTAAAGATATTGGAATTAATAAGTATAAAATTTCTATTAAAAAAATGGGTCTATTTTTGATTAAATTCATTGAAAGATTAATAAAATTATAATCAATTAATATCACAAATATCTTGAAAATAAAAAAATATATATTTCTATTGATAAAAATGATATCCACCCAAAAAAACATATATGTCAATAAAAAATATTTATAATTTTGATAATTTAAAATCTTCAGCAATCATTTTTAGCTCAATAATTATTTTTTATATGTGGGACTTTGGAGCTAAGTACTACTCACATCCTAGTATAGCTAAACCTTGGTGGGACTATCTTTATATTACTGATAAAAGAATTTTGACATTAATTCCTTTGCTTTTTTTTTTAAAAAAAGATTCATTATCATTAATAAAAAAGGGTTTTTTTCCAATTATGGTAATTTGGCTATATGTGTTTTTTCAATATATTTATAATTTTCAAAAATTCGATAGAATTTTTACTATTATAGATCTTAAATATTTTTTTGCTTTCAGTTTAATGTTATTAATGATTTTTTTATGTAAAGATATAATTTTACTTAATAAAAGAAAAATCACTAAATTTTTAATATATATAGCTCCTTTGTTTTTGATAAGTGGTGATTTTGTTATTAGCAATAAAGCAGAGATGCTTTGGCAGTGCAGAGTTATTGAAAATAATTCTCCTATATTCAAACTTTTTTTTCTGGAGACATCTCACTTTGGAATGGTTGCAATTCCAGTATTTCTTTTAAACCTCTTTTATCTGTGTAAAAAATTTAATCTTTTCAATTTTTTATTAATAGTCATTTATTCAATAACGATGTTCATTTTTTTTTCGACAACAATAGCTTTGGGAACTATCCTAAGCATTATAATAATTTTGTTTACAAATTTTAGAAGTATTAATAAAAAATTTTTCTTAAGCTTGCTAATTGTATTGTTGGCTTACGTTTTTTTATTTTTAAATCTGGGTGGATGTTCAAGAAAAATTACAGACTTATTTTATCATAGTTATATTATCTCTTTGGAAAAAATAGATCTTGAAAAAAAAAAGGTTTTGATTGGGTCTGATAATCAAGCTAAAAATAGCAAAATTAATATATACTTAGATGG
>Ga0209335_10004401_pt1 | contig 13434 bp, 10 predicted proteins | sample COG_09_FD_184753 | JGI IMG/M metagenome (GOLD analysis project Ga0209335, IMG submission 184753) | Pelagic Microbial community sample from North Sea - COGITO 998_met_09 (SPAdes) (version 2) | ecosystem: Environmental > Aquatic > Marine > Neritic zone/Coastal water | place: Helgoland, sampling...
CCTACCAAAATTAGGTTTAAAGGGATGGTAGATAATAAATCTGAAAAATAATTTCTTCATTTTGTATATTCGCACACCGAAATAATATCATTATGCCATCAATATCTAAAAAAGGCCTTCAAATGCCTGAATCGCCAATAAGAAAATTAGTTCCTTATGCCGAGCAGGCAAAAATAAATGGAAACCACGTTCATCATTTAAACATTGGTCAGCCAGATATTGGAACACCGAAAATTGCATTAGATGCTATTAAAAACTTTAAAGACAATGTAGTTGAGTATAGTCATTCTGCGGGTTTTGAATCGTACCGAAACAAGTTGCGTAATTACTACAAAGAAGTTGGCATAAATGTAAATTCTTCTGATATTATTATTACAACAGGAGGGTCAGAAGCTCTTCTATTTGGATTTATGGCGTGTTTCAATGATGGGGATGAATTGATTATTCCCGAACCATTTTATGCCAATTATAACGGATTCTCTATTGCTTCTAATGTTTCCGTTGTACCAGTTACTGCCACAATAGATACGGGTTTTGCTCTTCCTCCAATCGAAGAATTCGAAAAAAAAATTACACCCAAAACCAAAGGAATTCTCATTTGCAATCCAGGAAATCCAACGGGATACCTGTATTCAAAAGAAGAGTTAGACACGCTAAGAGATATTGTAAAAAAGCATGATTTATTCCTTTTCGCTGACGAAGTATATCGTGAGTTCTGCTACGATGGCAAAGAACATTTCTCTGTAATGAATTTGGAAGGAATAGAGCAAAATGTAGTTTTAATAGATTCTGTATCAAAACGTTACAGTATGTGCGGTGCGAGAATTGGAGCTGTAATAAGTAAAAATACAGAAGTAATGTCTACCATACTAAAGTTTGCTCAAGCGAGACTTAGCCCCCCTACATTTGGCCAAGTTGCAAGTGAAGCAGCTTTAGACACTCCAAAATCTTATTTTGACGGAGTAATTTCTGAATACGTAGAACGAAGAAACACACTAGTAGATGGCCTTAACGAAATTGATGGAGTAATATGTCCGAAGCCAAGTGGTGCTTTTTACGTTATTGCATCTTTTCCTATTTCTAATGCGGGAAAATTCTGCCAATGGATGTTAGAAGAGTTTAATTACAATGGTGAAACAGTAATGATGGCGCCAGCAAATGGTTTTTACTCTGACCCTAACAAAGGAAAGAATGAAGTAAGGCTAGCATATGTGCTAAACTTAGAATCTCTTAAAAATGCAGTACAATGCTTAAAAGAAGGACTTAAAAGCTATAAAGAAACAGTTGAAAATACTATTACTGTTACTGTTTAGGTTTGATAAGAAGTTTCTTAATTTTTTCTATTGGTCCTGGACAGAATTCTTGGTGACAATTAAGACACGCTTGCACTGTGAAATTAAAATACATTTCCTTGTTTGCCTCTTCCAACAAAAGAGAATCAACTTTATCTAAAAAATCAACAGCCATTCCCTCAAAAGCAGGTCCCATAATAGTTGAGTCGGTCGGCGAAGCCCAATGAGTTCTGCGCACATCATTAAACAAGACTCTATCAACAGTTTTACCTGCAACAATACTATCTTTTATAATTTCAAAGTTATCGTACATCTCGCGCATGAGAACCGTCATTTCACTGTCGTCGTTCGCCGGCACTTGGTTTATCTGTAAATTACCTTCATTTGATTTGGACACATTAGAATTGCAAGCCATAATTGCACTTACTGAAAAGAAAGCTATGAATATATATTGCTTTTTCATCATTATTCTTTAATAATAACACCATCAGCTACAAAAGCGATAGCAATTTCTGATTCAGTTATCTGGTCAATTTCTTCTTGAGATTTACCAGCGTCTTCAGCATAGTGTCTTAGTGTTTCTACATCAACTGTATCGCGAAAAGCTTTCCCTTCAAAAATTGTAGTTTTTCCTTGTTGGCCATCTGTTGGAACAAAAAATCCATAATCAGCAAACCTAACCATCATATCGTTTTCACCGCCTAAATCAACAGTCATCCAGCACCCTTTTTTAGAACAAGTTTCGTTTATTACCGCTTCTAGCTTAATTAACAACGTATCTTTGTCCTGTATTTTCACACTCAGCTCTTCAATTTTCAGTGCTCCATCGGCTTTAATTTTACTCCCGTATGACATGTATGAAATCTTAGTAACACTTTCTGTTCCCTCTATATTCGTATCTTCTAATTTAGGTCGTTCTTGAGCCCCGCACCCAACCAAACCTGCAATTAATATTATATACAATGTGCGCATAATCCAAAATTTTTATTAAACAAAGATAAACATGTCTTCATGAAATCACTCAAAGTCCTCATAAAGAATGTATTTAATTCTCATTTTCTTAAAATCAGTAAGCCTAGGCTCCCAGCTCGATTTTATTTGTTCAAGACTAGTACTTGTAACTATTTGCTCCATTAAGACGGTGTTACCAGCTAACAAATTAAAAAAAGCATTCTCCAAAAAAAAGGACTCCTTTTCAGGATACTGATCATAGGCGTCTAAAATCCATTTCAAATGTAATTCCCTAACAGTTTTCATGTAATCTGTTCCATTTGTCGACAAATCCTCTCCATAACATGTTTCTCCTTTTAGTTTCGGATTTTTAGCCCCTTCATAACTTGTAGGAACAAACCTATAATCGCCTTCAGGTAATTTTGGGTGTCCATATATTTGAAATGGCACCTCTGTACCTCTGCCAACACTCACTTTGGTTCCCTCAAAAAAACACAGAGATGGATACAAATAAATTGAAGTCATATTGGGTAGGTTCGGTGAAGGTTTCACAGGTAACTGATAGTAATCTCTATGTGTATAATTTTCGCATTTTACGTACTCTAAAGCACAGCGTACTCCGTTTTTTAACCATCCCTCTTCATTTACCATAATTGCGTATTCAGCAATTGTCATCCCATGTATAACAGGTATCTCATGTAGCCCCACAAACGATTTATTCTTCTTCTCTAAAACCGGACCGTCCACGTAAAATCCGTTAGGATTAGGCCTGTCTAAAACTAAAAAATCAGTTACGTTTTCGGCACAAGCCTCCATCACATAGCTCATTGTAGAAATGTAAGTATAGAATCTAGCCCCAACGTCCTGAATATCAAAAACTATAATATCAAGCCCTTTTAAATCGGTGAATTTTGGCTTTTTATTTCCTCCATAAAGCGAAACCAATGGGAGCCCTGTTTTTACATCTATACCATCTTTCACTAATTCCCCTGCGTCAGCTTTACCACGAAACCCATGCTCTGGTGAAAATACCTTAACAATGTTAACTCCTAATGAAAGAAGTGAGTCTACTAGATGTGTGTTATCAATCATTGACGTTTGGTTCGCAACAACCCCAACATTTTTTCCTTCTAGCAATGGCAAATAAACGTAAGTTTGTTCTGCACCGGTTAATATATCTCTATCATAAAGAATTCTCCCCTCCTCCTGACTCAAAACCTGTGAGGTTAGAAAAATAATAACAGTAAATATTTTGATAGTTTTACCCAAAATTGTTTCAGCGAAAGTAAATCGAAAATATCTTTGACATTTATTCATTAATACTCCAAATTTAATGCTGTTATTCAAATAGCCAACTATTGAACTTTGAACTTTTTATAGCAAGAAAAATAATTGGGGCCAAAAACCCTAATTCTAAAGGAACACGGCCAATAATTAATATTGCCACGGCAAGTATTTCTTTAGGTATTGCAGTGATGATTATTTCTTTAGCCATTGTTACAGGATTTCAAAATCAGATTAGAAACAAGGTGATCGGCTTTGGTTCGCATATTCAAATCACTAGTTACGACATTGTAAACACTGTTGAGTCAAGTCCAATTGCTAAACAGCAAAAATTTTATCCACATATAGATACGGTTAAAGGTGTTAAGCATATCCAATATTATGCCAATAAAGCCGGCATCCTCAGAACCCAGGATGATATTCATGGGGTTGTATTAAAAGGAATTGGTAAGGATTTTGACTGGACATTCTTTAAACAAAAAATGATAGCGGGAGATGCTATCCAACTTTCCGATTCTAGTAAATCGAACGGAATAATTATTTCTAAAACAATTGCTCAAAAATTAAAATTAAGAGTTGGCGACAAAGCAACTGCACATTTTGTTCAAGACCCTCCGCGCGCGCGCAGATTTTTAGTTAACGGAATCTACGAGTCTGGAATGGAGAAATTTGACAATTCGATTATTCTTGTTGATATTCAGCACATTCAAAAATTAAACAATTGGACTGAAAAACAAATAAGTGGCTTCGAAATCATTCTTGACAATTATTCTGAACTTGATAATATGGACGAAATTATCTTTAATCATATTGGATATGAATTGCGGACTTCAAAAATTACTGAGCGTAACCAAGAAATATTCAGTTGGTTAGACCTACTAGACAAAAATGTTTACATTATTCTTATTTTAATGATTATGGTTGCTGGAATAAATATGATTTCGGCCCTATTAATTTTGATTCTGGAAAGAACCAATATGATTGGCATGCTAAAAGCGTTAGGTGCAGAAAACCGGAGTGTTAGAAAAATTTTCCTATATAATGCAGCCTATTTGGTGGGTAAAGGACTCTTTTTTGGAAACATATTGGGATTAGGATTATGCTTAATTCAGCTTAATTTTAAAGTAATAAAACTTCCTCAAGAATCTTATTATATTAATTGCGTTCCTATTCAAATTGATATTTTGGACACGCTAATTATCAATTTTGGAACGTTCGGTCTCTGTTTGTTTATGCTGTTGATTCCATCATATTTTGTTACGAAGATATCTCCTATTAAATCAATACAATTTAACTAGTTTTTGGTACTTTCGTCACTCAAATAACTCGTAATGAAATACTATAATAACATACTAGAAACTATAGGAAACACCCCTCTTGTAAGGATTAATAGGATGTGTGAAGAAGTTGATGCACTAGTTCTTGCCAAAATTGAAACCACAAATCCTGGTAATTCTGTAAAAGACAGAATGGCGATTCAAATGATAGAAGATGCTGAAGCGGATGGCAGGTTGAAACCGGGCGGTACCGTTATTGAAGGAACTTCTGGAAATACTGGTATGGGGTTGGCACTGGCGTGTATTATGAAAGGTTACAAATTAATTTGTGTACTTAGCGATAAACAGAGTAAAGAAAAAATGGATATACTTAGAGCCGTAGGGGCTGATGTTCATGTTTGTCCAACGAATGTTCCACCAGATGATCCGAGATCTTACTATTCTGTATCGAAAAGTTTAGCAGAATCTACTCCAAATTCATGGTATGTTAATCAGTACGACAACCCTTCTAATGCAAAGGCTCATTATCTTCAAACAGGACCAGAAATTTGGGATCAAACTGAAGGAAAAATCACACATTTTGTAGTTGGAGTGGGAACTGGAGGCACAATTTCTGGAGTTGGCAAATACCTAAAAGAGAAGAATCCAAATATCAAAATGTGGGGAATTGACACGTACGGGTCTGTCTTCAAAAAATATCATGAAACTGGTATTTTTGACGAAAACGAAATCTACCCATACATCACAGAAGGCATCGGTGAAGATATTCTACCTAAAAATGTTGATTTCAGCATTATAGATAAGTTCGAGAAAGTAACGGATAAAGACGCTGCCATATACCAAAGAAAGTTAGCAAAAGAAGAAGGTATTTTTGTTGGGAACTCAGCTGGATCAGCCATTAAAGGAGTTCTACAATTAAAAGGAGAATTAACCAAGGATGATGTAGTGGTCGTTTTGTTTCACGATCATGGCAGTAGATATGTTGGAAAAATGTTTAATGACGATTGGATGCGCGAAAGAGGATTTTTAGATGAAGAAAAAACTTCTGCAATAGACTTAATAAAAGATCACCAAGGTAAACACTTGGTTCAGGTTTCTTCTGAAGATCCTGTTTCACAGGCTATCTTGTTAATGAATCAATATGGAATTTCTCAAATCCCAGTGGTTGAAGACAATAAATTTGTTGGAGCCCTAACAGACAACAATCTTTTCGCTAAACTTTGTGAAAACCCTGAAATAAAGGAATTACCCGTAAAAAACATCATGGAAACAGCATTTCCTGAGGTAAATGGATTAACCACTATACAGGACATATCTAAAGTTTTTACAAATGATGTTCAGGCTGTAATTGTTAACTACGGGGACAATAAACACCACATAATTACGCGGCAAGACGTTATTAGAGCGATTGCCTAATTAGGCCCGAACTGAAAATATTAAAGTTGAAAGATCAAATGGGAAGGAATGTTAACATTCCGAATTTCCCCAAAAGAATTATTTCTATTGTTCCTTCTCAAACAGAATTATTATTCGATTTGGGCATAGGAGCTCGCGTAATTGGAATAACCAAATTCTGCATTCATCCAAAAAGTTGGCATATTTCTAAAATCAGAATTGGAGGAACCAAACAGCTTAACATAGAGAAAATTAATGAGCTCAATCCTGATCTAATTATTGGTAACAAAGAGGAAAATAACAAAAGCCAAGTAACGAATCTAATGAAGAAACATCCTGTTTGGATGAGTGACATTTCTAACCTAGAAGAATCATTTTCCATGATAAATTCAATTGGTGAAATCACTAATTCTGCTAATAAGTCAGCAGCCATTGTATCAAATATTCGACAAGAATTTTCTAAATTAGCTCCACTAAACTCATCGAAAAAAGTACTATATCTAATTTGGAAAAACCCTTATATAGCTGCAGGAAAAAATACATTTATCAACAATATGATATTGGCATGCGGACTAATAAATTGCGTTTTAAATACGAGGTATCCCCAGCTAACCAATAAAGAAATCAAACAGCTTAATCCCGAAATAATATTTCTATCCTCAGAACCATATCCATTTAAAGAAAAACACATCCCTGAACTTCAAGAATTACTTCCAAATACTTTAATTATATTAGTTGACGGACAACTATTTTCTTGGTACGGGTCTCGGTTGCTGCGTGCACCAGCATATTTTCTAAAACTTTTGACTAAAATATAATCTTCAACCTTTATTTTCTTCTTACGTATAGTACGATTCATTGTGATAAAAGAATTTTTATATATCCTGCTTGTTACCAGAGTACTTTTTGCTTCACAACCATCCCAAGCACAAAAAGTTGGGTTGGTATTAAGTGGTGGAGCTGCAAGTGGCATAGCTCATGTTGGTGTAATTAAGGCCCTCGAAGAAAACGAAATTCCGATAGACTACATTACAGGGACCTCAATGGGTGCACTAATTGGCAGCATGTATGCTTCTGGTTATTCAATAGAAAAAATTGAAGCTTTGCTTACCTCTGAAAAGTTTATCAACATGTCTAAAGGTGAATATGATGATAAATACAACTTCTATTTTAAGGAGGAGCCGAAAGATGCTTCTTGGATTAAACTAAAATTTTCCCCAGATACAATTTTGTCAACATCACTTCCAACAAGTGTGATTTCACCAATTGCAACAGATTTTGAGCTCATGGAATTATTATCCGGACCAGCAGCGGCAGCGAACTATAATTTCGACAGTTTGTTTATTCCTTTTAGATGCGTTGCCTCTGACATTCAAAACAAAGAGTCCGTCATCTTTCGAGATGGTCATTTAAGCCAAGCCGTAAGGGCATCAATGTCTTATCCTTTCTATCTAAGGCCCATCAAAATTCAAGGCAAAATTCTATTTGATGGTGGCTTGTATAATAATTTTCCTTCGGATATCATGCGAGATGACTTTAAACCTGATATGGTAATTGGCTGCAACGTATCCTACAACTTTGCTCCACCAGATGAAGAAGATGTTCTCTCTCAAATAAAAGCAATGCTAGTAAACCAAACTGATTATTCTATTCTGTGCGAAAAAGGGGTAATTATCGAGCCCGAAACTAGTGCAGGAACGTTTGAATTTGGTCGAGCTGAAGAGTTAATTGAACTCGGTTATCAAAGTACTCTTGCAAAAATTGACGAAATAAAAGCAGAAGTTACCCGCCGAATTACCAAAGAAGATATCACAGCAAAAAGAGAAGTATTTTCAAAAAAACAACCCACAATAATATTTGACCACATTAATATTGAAGGCGTGAGCATTCGACAGGCAAGGTATGTAAGAAGATCCTTACGTGTAAACCAAAAATTTCCTCCTACGATAACAGATGTTAAGCCTTACTACTTTAAGATATTTAATGACGACAAAATCAACTACATATACCCTACAGCAGTATACGAACCAATGACCGGATTTTATGATCTTAACTTAGAGGTAAAAAAGGAAAAAGACATTATTGTCAATTTTGGGGGTAATTTTTCGTCTCGGCCAATTAATACCGCCTTCATTGGCTTACAATACAATTATCTTGGGGGGACAGCTCTTTCATTGAGCGGTAATACGTATTTCGGGAAGCTCTATAGCTCAGGACAAGGTAGATTAAAATGGGACGTTCCAATGAAAATACCAGTGTACATGGAGGCCGTGTATACCTATAATAGTTGGGACTATTTTTCGAGTAGCAGCTTGTTTTTTGAAGATGTAAAACCATCTTTTTTAAAGCAAACAGAAAATTTTTGGAATATCAACATTGGACTACCATTGAGTAACAACGGTAAGATAGTGGGAGGCATTTCTTCAGGGTATTTAATTGATCGATATTACCAAACAAGAACATTCTTGCAAACCGACACGACAGACAGAACCGAGTTTGATTTTAACACGGCTTTCCTAATTATGGAAAGTGGCAGTTTGAATCGCAAGCAATATGCTAATAAAGGTACCAAAACCATATTGACCATTCGTGGTGTTGAAGGCGAAGAATACGAAACTCCTGGCTCAACTTCTAACGAAAATAGAAATTACACAAAACTGCATGAGTGGTTGATGGTAAAACTTACCTATGAAAGCTATTACAAAGAAAAAGGAAATCTGAGGTTAGGACTTTTCGCAGAAGGTGTTTACTCCTCGCAACAGCTTTTTAATAATTACACGTCTAGTCTGCTAAGAGCACCTGCATTTCAGCCTAACCCAGAAAGCAAAACATTATTTTTAGAAAATTTCAGGGCCTATAATTATGCTGCGATAGGGCATAGATTTCTTTACAACTTTCGAGAAAACTTGGAACTCAGAGTGGCAGGATATATTTACCAACCTTATCGCGAACTTGAAAAGTCATTGGACGGATCGGTTAAGCTTGGAAACGAATTCGCATCGCGATACTCAATCGTAACCGCTGCATTAGTTTATAATACTCCAATTGGGCCTGCGGCTATCAACGTTAATTATTATCATAACCTCCCCTCTACTGATCAAATACCAAAAAATGGAATTAACAATGAATTACCCATCAGTTTCCTATTCCACTTTGGTTATATCATCTTTAATGATAGGGCATTAGAATAGTTGCAAGAGCGCTAGCATGTATATTATGGCCGCCGATTATATTGATTGCTAAGGTGTCTTTAAGCTGATCCCGAGATACAAGCCCATGGAATTACATCAATAATTAACTACGTTGAAAGCAATGTAGATTATCATCTAGGCATTATTAATAGTTTTAGAATATAAAAATCTCTGCGTTTGGGAAATTATTGCCTTATTAATTACTCGCTTATGAGACAATATTAACCTGATTACCTCTGTAAAATAAAAAAAGAATTTGGATGCCTTATACTGTATCTACTTCTAAGAAATTCTTAATTGGCAGGCTCGGTGGCCAGGGACCAGATGGAGAACAAGGAGTTATGCCATACCTGTAGGACCACCGAAATTCATTGGAATTGCATTACCTGCAACAGGCTCAATATCTTTAATTTGACCATGTAGTTGCTCAAACTTTACCACATTATCTTGTAATGCTTTCATTAAACGCTTAGCATGTTGCGGAGTAAGAAGCACCCTAGACTTAACCTTTGCTTTCGGTGTTCCAGGCATTACTCTAACAAAATCGATAACAAATTCAGAGTTAGAATGAGTAATAATCGCAAGATTAGAATAAGTACCCTCTGCGATTTCCTCAGTTAGCTCAATGTTTATTTGTCCTGGTTTTAATTCTTGATTCTCGTCAGCCATGATAGTTTTTGGTTTTTTATTTTTGGTTTAAAAGGAACGAAATGTTTATAAACAAAAAGCCCCCTTGTGCTTGCACAAGGGGGCTTTAATATAGTTTTAAGATTCTATTTCGATCTGAACAGTTTCATCAACCGAATTTTTTAACGCTTCATACTCTTCTTTAGAGCCAACTACAATCTTCTCATATTCTCTCAAGCCAGTTCCGGCAGGGATTAAATGACCAACAATAACATTCTCCTTCAGACCAAGTAATGCGTCTTCTTTACCTTTTACAGCAGCTTCGTTCAATACTTTTGTCGTTTCCTGAAAAGATGCCGCAGATATAAAGCTATCTGTTTGAAGAGACGCTCTTGTAATACCTTGAAGTATTGAGTTTGAAGTCGTAGGTACTGCATCTCTTGCCTCTACCAATTTCATGTCTTTACGTTTCAACATAGAGTTTTCATCTCTAAGTTTACGTGCAGAAATAATCTGACCAGCTACCAATGTTTCCGATTCACCACCTTCTTCAACTACTTTCATGCCGAATATTCTATCATTCTCGTCCATGAAATCGCGTTTATTAACGATTTGCTTTTCTAAAAATTTAGAATCTCCAGCATCTTCTATAGTTACTTTTCTCATCATTTGTCTAACGACAACTTCAAAATGCTTATCATTAATTTTCACGCCTTGTAAACGATATACCTCCTGAATTTCATTTACAATATATTCTTGAACCTTAGTAGGGCCTTTAATTGCAAGAATGTCAGATGGAGTAATTGCTCCTTCAGATAAAGCATCACCAGCCTTAACAAAATCGTTTTCCTGAACTAAGATATGTTTAGATAACTTAACTAAGTACTTTTTGATTTCACCAGTTCTAGCTTCAATAATAACTTCCCTGTTTCCTCGTTTAATTTTACCATAAGAAACTATACCGTCAACAGCTGTTACTACAGCCGGGTTAGACGGGTTACGCGCTTCAAAAAGCTCCGTTACCCTTGGCAAACCACCTGTAATATCACTTGTTCCACCGGCAGATCTAGGTATTTTAACCAAGATATCCCCAGCTTTAGCCTTGTCTCCTTCGTTAACCGAAATGTGGGCACCCACTGGAATACTAAATGAACGAATTTCTTCTTTCTTATTCAATAACTTAATAGACGGATTCTTTTTCTTATCTCTAGAATCAATAATTACTTTTTCGGTAAAGCCAGTTTGTTCATCCGATTCTTCACGATAAGTAAGTCCTTCTTCAATAAATTCAAAATCCACAGCACCATCTATATCTGCAACAATTACAGCATTATATGGATCCCACTCACAAAGAACATCACCTTTCTTGACTTTAGCTCCATTCTTAGTAAATACCTCTGAACCATATGGTACGTTACCTGTCATTAAAACGACACCAGCGTTTTTATCAATAACTCGAAGTTCAGCAGATCGACCTACAACAATCTTATGCTTATCGCCATTGGAATCTGTTCTTTCGACCGTTTTTAATTCGTCAATTTCAACCGTTCCAGCAGCATTAACAATAATCTTAGATTCCGCAGCAATATTAGATGCAGTACCTCCAACGTGGAATGTACGTAAAGTTAACTGAGTACCTGGTTCACCAATAGACTGCGCAGCAATTACACCTACAGCTTCTCCTCTTTGAACCATTTTACCCGATGAAAGACTACGTCCATAACATTTAGTACAAACTCCTCTTTTTAACTCACAAGTAAGAACTGAACGAATTTCAATTTCCTCCATACCGCATGCTTCAATAGCTGCAGCAACTACTTCAGAAATTTCACCACCTGATTCAACAATGAGCTCTCCACTTTCTGGGTGATATGTATCGTGAACAACAGTTCTACCAAGAATTCTGTCATATAAAGACTCTACGATATCTTCGTTTTTCTTCAACGGAGATGCCGTTAAACCTCTTAATGTGCCACAATCTTCTGCATTAATAATTACATCTTGCGATACATCAACCAAACGTCTAGTTAAATAACCCGCATCTGCCGTTTTTAGAGCAGTATCCGCAAGCCCTTTACGTGCACCGTGAGTAGAAATAAAGTATTCTAGAATTGAAAGACCTTCTTTAAAGTTAGAAAGAATTGGATTTTCAATAATTGAACCGCCTTGAGCTCCAGACTTTTTCGGTTTAGCCATAAGACCCCTCATTCCTGATAGCTGACGGATTTGCTCTTTAGAGCCCCTTGCGCCAGAATCATACATCATGTAGATTGAGTTGAATCCTTGGTTATCATTCTTTAATCGATCCATTAATGTATGAGTCAATTTAGCGTTGGCGTGTGTCCAAATATCAATAATTTGATTGTAACGCTCATTATTCGTAATAAGTCCCATGTTGTAATTTGCCATTACCTCATCAACTTGAATTTGAGCATCTCCCAATAAAATCTCTTTTTCTGGTGGGATAATAATATCAGCAATATTGAAGGATAAACCTCCTTTAAATGCATAATAATATCCCATAGTTTTCATTTCATCCAAGAAATCAGCAGCACCAGCAAGTCCAACAATTTTTACAACTTCTCCAATGATATCTCTAAGAGATTTCTTAGTCAGTATTTCATTAATAAAACCAACGGACTCTGGTACAATTTGATTAAATAGAACTCTACCAGCTGTGGTGTCAACAATTTCAGTTACTAACTCACCGCTAGCATTCATTATTTTTGCCTTAATCTTAATGTTAGCATGAAGATCAAGTTTGCCATCATTCTTTGCGATTACAACTTCTTCATCAGAATAGAAAGTCATACCTTGACCTTTTATCTTATTTCTTTTTTCACTAACACGTGATTTGGTCATGTAATACAATCCCAAAACCATATCCTGAGATGGCACCGCAATTGGAGCGCCATTAGCAGGATTAAGAATATTATGAGAAGCCAACATCAATAATTGAGCTTCAAGAACTGCAGCAGGTCCTAGAGGCAAGTGAACAGCCATCTGATCACCATCGAAATCCGCGTTAAATGCAGAACATACCAATGGGTGCAACTGTATCGCTTTCCCTTCAATTAGCTTTGGTTGAAACGCTTGAATACCTAGTCTGTGCAGAGTCGGAGCTCTGTTTAAAAGAATCGGATGACCTTTTAATACATTCTCCAAGATATCCCACACAATTGGTTCCTTCTTGTCAACAATTTTCTTTGCCGATTTAACCGTTTTAACAACCCCTCTTTCAATCATCTTACGTATAATGAAAGGTTTAAACAATTCGGCAGCCATTCCTTTCGGAATTCCGCATTCGTGCAATTTAAGGTTCGGTCCAACAACGATTACAGAACGTCCCGAATAATCAACACGTTTTCCAAGTAAGTTTTGACGAAAACGTCCTTGCTTACCCTTTAATGAATCTGA
>Ga0209335_10004413_pt1 | contig 13401 bp, 14 predicted proteins | sample COG_09_FD_184753 | JGI IMG/M metagenome (GOLD analysis project Ga0209335, IMG submission 184753) | Pelagic Microbial community sample from North Sea - COGITO 998_met_09 (SPAdes) (version 2) | ecosystem: Environmental > Aquatic > Marine > Neritic zone/Coastal water | place: Helgoland, sampling...
ATTATGAAAAAAAAACAACAAAGCTTTATTTTTAGTTTTGATTATTATTTGACAAATTTCTTAACATTTCTATTCAAAAAAATATTAAAACTATGATTTTTATTTATTATCCTTTAATTTTATTATCAATTTTAGGTTACGGTTTCTTTGTAAGTAAAAAAATTATAAAAGTAGAAAATTTTAATTTAGGATACCAAGGAATTATAGGAATATTTTTTTTATTATTAATTTCATATATTAGCACACAGTTTATTGCACACAATCAGCTGTTCAATTCTATAATTCTATTAATTGGACTAGGTTTATTTTTATTTTATTTTGATCAACTTAATATTAGTAAAAAAAATATTAAATTATTATTTATTCTAGTCATGTTATTTGTAATCTTTATATTACTAGGCAAAAATCATGATGATTTTCATTATTATCATTTTCCATATATTTTAACACTAGTGGAATATCCTCATCCAGTAGGCCTTGGTCATTTAAACCATGGCTTTAAAACACATTCATCAATATTTTTATTGTCATCCTTACTTAGCTTGCCTGCTGCTAAATATAATTTATTTCATCTCATGCCTGCATATATCATGGTATTTTCAAATTTTATTTTAATAAAGTTAATTTTTAATAAAAATATTAGGAAAGATTATATTTTTGTTACATTTTTGAGTCTTTCATCCTTAGTTTTTATTAATATTTTTTTTTATCGATTAGGCGAACATGGGACCGACAGATCAGCAATGGTTCTTATTATTTTATTATTAGTAAATTGTCTTTATTTTATAAATAAAAAAAATAAAAATATTAATGTTGATTATTTAAAATTGTTCACCATAATTTTTACTATTATTATTTCATTAAAAACATTATATGGAATTTATTTCATATTATCTTTTCCATTAATTATTTTTTTATATCAAAAAGAAAAATCAATTAATTTATTGTTTAACACAACTTTTTTTTGTTGTTTTTTGTTAGTTGGTTTTGTAATTTTAACAAATTTTTTTAATACTGGCTGTTTATTATTCCCAGAAAAAAAAACTTGTTTCTTTAATGTTTCGTGGTCTTTAAACTTAGATACTGTTGAATATTTAAGTGTGCACTATGAAAATTGGGCAAAAGCAGGCTCTGGTGCAGGATATGCATTAAAAGATATTGATAAGTTAAATTATATATCTGATTTTAATTGGATATCAAATTGGATTGATAAATATTTTTTTAACAAAGTGTCAGATCTTCTTTACTCACTATTATTTATGGCGTTAATTTTTATCATACTGTTTAAATCTTCAAAATCTCTAAAAATTTATAGAAGAAATTATAAGTCAGTGTTTTTTTTATTATCAGTTATTTTTATAATTTGGTTTTCACTTCATCCTGCATTAAGGTATGGTGGCTATCATTTATTTTTTTTAATTTTTTTTATACCTATAAGTTTCTTTTTAGAAAAGTTTAGCAATAACTTAAAAAATTTAGATCGTAAAATTTTGGTAATTGTTGTGATTACAGCTTTTGTTTTTGTAGGCAGAAATGTGAACAGATTATTTAATGAATATAAAATAAATTCATATAATCCTCTTATTAATGTTAATTATCCTCTTAATGAAGATTCCTTTCGTATACAAAAACGTATTAAAAAGATGATTAATGAAAAAAAAGCAAAAAAAATTTATAGAAATAGATATATAGTTTTTTAAAGAAATTTAATTTATGAATTCGTTAATAAAAATTATTGATTTTTTTTATCAAAAAAAAAAATATTCTTTTTTAAAAAAAACAATTTCCAAACAAATAGATGTTTTTATAGATGTTGGAGCACATCATGGAGATACAATTAATGAATTTTTAGCAATTTTTTCAATAAAAAAGATATATGCATTTGAACCAAGTAAAAAAAATTTTGATAAACTAAAAGAGAACATAAAAAAAATAAATAAAAAAAATGCTATAAAGATTGATATTTATCCATTAGGAGTTGGAGAAAAAATGGATGTTTTAGAATTAAATGAAATTATTGATGGTGTATCAAATACTTTTAATAGCCTAAATACAAATTCTAAATATTTCAAAAAAAAAAGATTAATTACAACTATATTTGGTATCAAAAAATTTATTGATAAAAAAGTTCCAACAAAAATAATTCCTTTAAAAGAATTTATGATACAAAAAAAAATTAACCAAGTAGATCTTATTAAGATTGACACGGAAGGTTTTGAATATGCAACTCTTTTGGGACTTGAGGATTATATTAAAAAGATAAAATTTATATTATTTGAACATCACTATGACAATATGTTAATTAAAAATTACAAGTTTACAGATATACATAAGCTACTTCATAATAATGGCTTTAAGAAAATTTTTAAGACTAAAATGCCATTTAGAAAAAGTTTTGATTATATTTATGAAAATAAAAGTTAAATTAAAACCAAACATTTTATGAAAACAGTTTTTTATTGGTCTCCCTGTTTGAATAAAGTTGGCACTGTAAAATCAACTCTTAATTCAGCTATATCCTTATCTAAATATTCTAAAGAAAAGTATAAAGTTAAAATTATTAATACATGTGGAGAATGGGACGAATATTTAGAATTATTTGAAAAAAATAATATTAATGTGATTAACTTTAGATTTAAACTTTTTTCATATTTACCAAAAAATGGTTTTATAAGCAGCAGGATTTCATATCTGATAATAATACTTTTTTCTTTTTTTCCGTTGATAAAAATTTTAAAAAAAGAACAACCCGAATTTATCATCATGCATTTGATTACTTCTTTGCCAATTGTATTAAATAATCTTTTAAAATTTAAGACAAAGTTTATTTTAAGGATATCTGGTTATCCTAAATTAAATTTTTTTAGAAAAATTTTATGGAAAATTTCATCAAAAAATTTATTTTGTGTCACCTGTCCAACAAGAGATTTAATTAAAGATTTAAAAAAAGAAGAAATTTTTATTGAAGATAAGATATTTTATTTGCAAGATGCCATTATAAATGTTCAAAACTTTATTAAAAAAAATAAAGAAAACAATAATGAATTTAAATCAAGAATAAAACAATTTTCAAACTATTTTTTGTCTGTTGGAAGATTAACTAAACAAAAAAATTATTCATATCTTATTTCTGAATTTGCTAATTTCTTAAAATACAATAAAAATGAAAAATTACTTATTATTGGTGAGGGAGAAGAGAAGCAGCAATTAAAGAAACTAATAAAAAAAAAAGATCTTACAAAAAATGTGTTTCTAATTGGCCAAACACACAATGTTTATCCTTATATGAAAAATGCAAGAGCATTAATATTATCATCATTATGGGAAGAGGTTGGTTTTGTAATTGTTGAGGCTGCATTTTCAAATTTATTTGTGATATCAAGTAATTGCCCAAATGGACCTAAAGAGTTTCTAGAGAATGGAAGGGCAGGGTATTTATTTGAAAGTAATAAAAAAGATAATTTGACAGAAAAGTTACTATATTTTATTCAAGAAGAAAAAAACCTACAAAATTTAACCATTAAAGCAAAAAAAAATTCAGCAAATTATACTCCATTTAGACATTACTTAAGTTTGCAAAAAATATTATCAAATGAAAACTAAATATAAAATATTATTTGCTAAAATAATTTACAATCTAATTTCAATAGTTAAAAGAAACAAAAATATCAGATTAAAAAAAAATAATATTAATTGGGAGTTGGATTTATCTGAAGGAATAGATTTAAGTATTTATATTTTTGGAAAATTTGAATATGAAATAATTAAAACAATTTCAAAACATAAATTAACAAAAAAACCAATATTTTTTGACATCGGTGCAAATATTGGAGTTCAAACATTACAATTAAGCCAAAATTTTAAAAACAGTACGGTTCATTCTTTTGAACCTACTAATTTTGGATTTAATAAGTTAAAAAAGAATATATCTTTAAATAAAAAATTGAATAAAAGAATATTTGCAAATCAATTATTTTTAACTGATAAAAAAAATAGTCTTCCGAAAAAAATTTATGCTAGCTGGAACCTAAAAAATAAAAGAAATGTCCACAAAAAACATTACGGATCTTTTAAAACAACAAGTAACTCACAGTCATTAAAACTTGATGATTATATAATAAAAAACAAAATTTTGAAAATTGATTTCATAAAATTAGATGTAGATGGTCACGAATTAGATGTCTTAAAAAGTGGCTATAAATTTTTAAAAAGAAATAAAACACCTATAATTTTTGAAGTTGCACCTTATTTGTATAAAGAACATGGATACACACATAATGATTTAATTAATTTATTCAGAGAATTAGGATATAATTTTTACAATATTGTAAATCTAAAAAAAGTTGAGAACATAAATCAATTTATTTTGTCAATAGCTGACGGAACAAGTAATACATTGGTCGCAAAATAAAAATGTCTTTAGTAAGTATAATAATGCCGTTTTATAAAAAAGAGCCTTATATTGAAGACTCTATTAAATCAATTTTAAATCAATCTTATCAAAATTTTGAAATAATTTTGATTAATGATGATGTTGATAATAATGATTTTATAAAAAAAATTTCTAAACTAGATGCGAGAATAATATTAATACAAAATAATAAAAATTTAGGAGCAGGTTTATCTAGAAACAAAGGAATAGCAGTCGCAAACGGTGAATTCATTGCTTTTTGTGATTGTGACGATTTATGGAAAAAAAATAAATTGGAACTTCAATTAAACTTTATGAAACAGCTTAATCTTAGATTTAGTTTTACTAGTTATGAAATAATTGATGAAAATAATAATTATAGTAGTTTAAGAAAAGCACACAATGATATTGACTTTGATAAACTTAGAAATTCCTGTGATATAGGTTTATCTACTGTGATTTTAAAAAAAGATATTTTTGATAACTACAATCATCAATTCACCAGCCTTAAGACTAAAGAAGATTATGTTCTTTGGATGAAATTGGCTCTGGAAGGAATTAAAATGAAGGGCCTTGATGAAACTTTAACTAGTTGGAGAAAAAATAAAAATTCACTATCTTCATCAATTATTCAGAAGCTTATTGACGGATATCGAGTTTATAGAGTTCATTTAGGATACGGAATATTAAAATCATTATTTTATTTAATTGTACTTTCTATTAATTTTATTTTGAAAAAATAGCATGGCCTTTATTTATTTATTATCTTTAACAATATTTATTCTATTTATTAATAAACTTTTAATTAAAAAAAAAATATTAATAAGTGAAACTGGAGATATTCATCAAAAATTTTCCTCAAAATCTTCAGTACCATTAACTGGAGGTTTTTTTATTTTTCTAGGATACCTTAATTTTCTCGATGAAAAAATTTTTTCCTTTATACTTTTTGCATTAATAGTCCTTATTTTAGGAATATTTTCTGACTTAAAAATAATAAAGTCAGCTCAAAAAAAATTTTTCCTACAAATTTTATTAATCTTATCCTATGTAATATTTAATGATGTTCAGATAAATGACACTAGAATATTTTTTTTAGATTATATTTTACAAAATAATTATATAAATTATTTTTTCGTTGCTTTTTGTGTTCTAATTATTATCAATGGATCGAACTTTATTGATGGGATGAATACACTGTGTATTGGGTATTATCTTTTAATAAGTTCTATTATTTTTTATTTACAATTAAATGAAATAATAGCTATTAAAGATATATCAATTTTTTATATTTTTATTTTACTGCTAACTATTTTTTTATTGAACTTGGTAAACCAACTATATTTAGGGGACTCTGGCTCTTATTTACTTGGTTTTAGTTTTGCAATTTTTTTAATAAGTATTTATAATTGGAATCAACATATTTCACCATTTTTTATAGTATTATTACTCTGGTATCCAAGCTATGAAAATCTATTTTCAATTTTTAGAAAAAATGTACTAAAAAGATCTCCAATGTATCCAGATGCCAAACATATGCATCAACTAGTTTTTTTTTATATTAAAAAAAAATACGATTTAGATATTTTATTAGCCAATATATTGACTGGACAAATTATAAATTTTTATAATTTAATAGTTTTTTTAGTAAGCTTAAATTTCATTAACAATTCAAAAGTTCAAATACTCCTAATATTATTTAGTATTATGGTATATACGGCAACTTATTATAAATTTTTTAAATACAAATATGAAAAAAATGTTTAATTAAGTGATAGATTAAGATGACAGAATTTAAAAAGCTAAGTTAATTTCTTGGTATTGATTAAAAACTTGTGTTATCAGTTGAAAATCAAATTTAGATGAAAAAAAAAATTGCATTAATTTTTGGAGTAACTGGGCAAGATGGCTCATATCTTTCTTCTTTTTTAATAAAGAAAGGTTACTTAGTTCATGGTGTTAAAAGACGATCTTCCTCACTTAACACAAGTAGGATAGATCATATTTACCAAGACCCTTTTGAAAAAAAAAGAAATTTTTTTTTACATTATGGTGATGTTACTGACGCAATTTCTGTTTCTAGTCTAATTAAAAAAATTAAACCAAGTGAAATTTATAATCTTGCAGCTCAATCTCATGTTTCAGTGTCTTTTGAAGTTCCTGAATATACTGCAAATGCAGATGCCATTGGAGCGCTTAGAATTTTAGAAGCTATTAAATTTCACGGATTTCAAAAAATTACAAAATTTTATCAAGCTGGAACATCAGAAATGTTTGGAAAAGTTAGAGAAGTTCCTCAATCAGAAAAAACACCTTTTTATCCAAGAAGTCCTTATGGTGTAGCAAAAGTTTATGCTCACTGGATAACAATTAACTATAGAGAAGCATATAATATTTTTGCATGTAATGGAATATTATTTAATCATGAAAGTCCCGTTAGAGGGGAGACTTTTGTAACTAGAAAAGTAGTTATTGGACTTTGTAAGATTAAGGCAAAAAAACAAGAAATATTATATCTAGGTAATATAAATGCAAAAAGAGATTGGGGACACGCAAGAGATTATGTTGAGGCAATGTGGAAAATGCTGCAAAAAAAATCTCCTTCAGATTATGTAATTTCAACTGGAAAACAATACACTGTAAAAAAATTTGTTAATTTAGTTCTAGATGAACTGAAAATAAAATTTACCTGGAAAGGCAAGGGAATTAATGAAAAATGTTTTGATGATTTAGGCAATTGCATAGTTGCATGTGATAAAGAATACTTTAGACCACTGGAAGTAGATACTTTACTTGGGGACTCACGAAAAGCGAGAAAAGAACTAAACTGGAAACCTAAAACTTCAATAAAAGAGCTTGTAAGAGAAATGGTTGATTATGATTTTAAAAAAATTGCTAATGATCAACTTTAAGTCAATGATTTAGCCAGTATTCCAATCCTTAGAATATTAAAAAAAGCTATTAGATTGAATTATGACGAGTATCTAGTGAAAAATTATTGATCAAATAAAATTTTCTTTTGCTTTACAATCTTAATTTTCTTAAGTATAAAAAGCCCGCCGGTGATTATTGCGAAGGGGTTATACCCGATCCCATTCCGAACTCGGAAGTCTAGCCCTTCAGCGCCAATGGTACTTTGTCTTAAGACACGGAAGAGTAGGACATTGCCGGCTAACAAATAATATTATGAAAATAAAAAGCTCATTAAAATCCTTAAAGAAAAGAGACCTTAACTCAAAGCTAGTTAGAAGAAGAGGTAGAGTTTATATAATCAATAAAACAAATCCAAAATTCAAAGCAAGACAAAAGTAATTTTTATGGATAATCAAAACCATAAAGATACCTGGAGCAACTTTACAAAATTTGTATTGTGGGGAACTGTCGCTGTTATCAGTGTTTTGGTTTTAATGGCAATATTCTTGCTATAGAGTTAGCTCTATGAGAATCGTTTCAGTTTTAGAAAATCAAAAAATAGAAAAAAGAATTGCCATCACACCTGATATTGCCAAGAAATATATAGCTCTTGGTTTTGAGGTTAGCTTATCTGAAAAATATGGTGAGCATTTAGGCATTAAAGACAATGACTACAAAGAGTTAGGTGTTGAAATTTTTAAAAATGAATCTGAAGCTCTCAGTAATGCTAACATTATTGTTCAATTAGGTTTACTATCCGATGATAATCTTTCACTTTTAAAAGAAAACCAAATTCTCGTTGGAGTATTTAATCCACATGTTAATAAAGAAAAAATAGAAAATTTATCTAAAAAAAATATCAATGTTTTTTCTTTAGAGATGCTGCCAAGAATAACTAGAGCCCAATCGATGGACATACTTTCTTCTCAAGCAAATCTTGCTGGATATAAGGCTGTTATAGAATCATTTGCAAATTTTGAGAAAGCTATACCAATGATGATGACTGCAGCAGGAACAATTCCCGCAGCAAAAGTATTAGTGGTAGGTGCTGGTGTTGCTGGTCTCCAAGCAATTGCAACAGCGAAGAGAATGGGTGCTGTAGTGTTTGCAACAGATGTTAGAATGGCATCAAAAGAACAAGTAGAAAGTTTAGGTGGAAAATTTCTGACTGTAGAAGGATCTGAAAATCTTGAAACAGAAGGTGGATATGCAAAAGAAGCATCCGATGAATTTAAAAAAAAACAGGAAGATCTACTAGCAGAAACTTTAAAAAAAATTGACATTGTAATATGCACAGCTTTAATTCCTGGTAAAAAAGCACCACTAATTATTAAAGGCAACATGATAATCAATATGAAGCCAGGTTCTATTATTTATGATCTAGCTGCAATTCAAGGAGGTAATGCAGCCTTCACAGTTGTTGATAAGATTGTCATTAAAGAAGGTGTTAAGATTATGGGTGAAACAAATATTCTTAATAAGCTACCAGTTTCAGCATCTAACTTGTATTCAAAAAACGTATTTAATTTTGTGTCAAATTTATATAATAAAGAAAATAAAAAAATTAATATTAATTTAGAAGATGAAATAATTGAAAAAACTTTAATTAAATAAAATTATGGAAATAGATCCCTTTATATTCAGATTAAGTATATTCATTTTATCAATTTTTATTGGATATTATGTTGTTTGGAGTGTCACTCCGTCTTTACACACACCCTTGATGTCCGTTACAAATGCGATCTCATCAGTAATAATTGTTGGAGCTATTATTGCAGGATTAGCTGGAAATTCTGATAGTGATTTTACGATTTCAAATATTCTTGGTTTCTTGGCAATATTTCTAGCAGCCGTGAATATATTTGGTGGGTTTCTAGTGACGCAACGAATGCTTCAAATGTACAAAAAGAAAAAGAAGGATAAATAAGTATGTCAGCAAATTTGTCAGCAATATTTTATTTGATTTCAGGAGTTTTATTTATATTAGCCTTAAGAGGTCTTTCATCACCTGAAACGTCAAGACAGGGTAATTTTTTTGGAATTTTAGGTATGACGATTGCTATCACCGTTACTTTTTTATCTATTGGAAGTATTTCTAGTGGACTAACATACGTATTAATCTTTTTATTAATTGGTGGCTTAATTGGTGCGTTCATAGCTTATAAAATACCAATGACTGCTATGCCAGAGTTGGTAGCAGGGTTTCATAGTTTGGTAGGTTTATCAGCCGTACTTGTTGCAATCTCAGCATTTCTAAATCCAGAAGCTTTTAACCTTGGATTTCCAGGAAGTATAAAGCTTGCAAGCTTAATAGAGATGTCAATTGGAGCTGCAGTTGGGGCTATAACTTTTTCAGGTTCGATTATTGCATTTTTAAAACTTCAAGGAATAATGTCAGGATCACCAATAACTTTTAGAGGGCAGCATTTGCTTAATGCTTTATTATTGATTTCAATTATAGTTTTAACCTATCTATTGTGTTTAACGCAGTCCTCTAATTTCTTTTGGATATTGTTAGCAGTTTCATTTTTGATAGGATTTTTATTAATTATTCCAATTGGTGGAGCAGATATGCCAGTGGTAATTTCAATGCTGAATTCTTACTCTGGTTGGGCTGCAGCTGGAATTGGATTTACTTTAGAAAATAGTGCATTAATTATAACAGGAGCTCTTGTAGGTTCATCTGGTGCAATTTTATCATACATAATGTGTAAAGGTATGAACCGTTCTTTCTTTAATGTGATTTTAGGAGGATTTGGTGCAATAGAGCAATCGGCAACATCTGGAGATAAAGAGCATAGACCAGTGAAAAGTGGTAATGCAGAAGATGCAGCTTTTTTAATGAAAAATGCATCATCAGTTATAATTGTTCCAGGGTATGGAATGGCAGTAGCTCAAGCGCAGCATGCATTAAGAGAGATGGTAGATACACTTAAAAAAAATGATATCAAAGTCACTTATGCGATACATCCTGTAGCTGGTAGAATGCCTGGACATATGAATGTGTTATTAGCTGAAGCAAATGTGCCTTATGATGAAGTTTTTGAACTAGAAGAAATTAATAATGATTTTGCTAATGCAGATGTTGCATTTGTAATAGGTGCAAACGACGTAACTAATCCTGTAGCAAAGAGTGATCCACAAAGCCCAATTTATGGAATGCCAATTTTAGATGTTGAAAAGTGTAAATCAGTATTATTTGTTAAAAGAAGTTTATCACCTGGTTATGCTGGTATTGACAATGATTTATTCTACAAAGAAAATACTCTAATGCTATTTGCAGATGCAAAAAAAATGACTGAAGAAATAACTAAAAACCTTTAATAAGCTTAAAGTATTTTATAAATTAAGTAAAAAAGATTATTATCTATAATAATAAACCTACTTGCTCTAAATATACTTAATGAACTTAAACCTTTATAGATTATATGGAGTAATTAGTTTTTTCCCAAATTGGGTTTTCAGAGCTAATTTAGAAATATATGATATTCTAATTCTTATTTTTTTCTTCTTTATAATACCTGTTTTTATTCATATTCAGATACTTAAATTTTACTTAAAAAACAAATCTAAAAATATTTATTATTGGCTGAGTTTAATAACATTTTATACTTTAGATCAAAACTTTAGTCTGTGGGGTGTTGCTAAACATGGAATTTTAACTATCAATCTAAATTCCCCATACTTAAATTCAATATTATTTACATCTGTTTCTATTATTTTTATTTATTTTTTATTTCATTTTAGTAAAAAAAATACATTGAAGGTTATTTTTTCATTTGTTCTTGTTATTTTTATTTTTAATATATTTGATAGTCCTAAAAATTATTCTAATTTTCCAAAAGTTAATTTAATAGAAAACAAACAAGTAATTAAAAAAAATTTTAATAAAAAACTAGTGATGATTTTTGATGAGATGTCAGGTCTAAATCATGTTGACTCAAATGTTTACGATGGAAAAACCAATAATCAAAATATTAAAGATTATTTTATTAAAAATAATTTTGATATTTATATAAATGCATTTGCATTATTCAGAGATACAGATCAATCATTAGGTTCTGCTCTTAATTTTATTAGGACAAATGAGGAGTATACTAATATTGATAAAAACAAAGAAGTTCATTTTTTTGATAAATCAAATAATTATTTTGTAACTAATGAATTAAAAAAAAATAAGTTTTTTGATATTCACCATCATAAAAATATTATTGTTAATCAATCAATGTATATAAATTTTTGCAATCATCCAAAAGTTATAGTTTGTAATCAATTTAACCCCTTTGATGAAAACTTAAGCTTTATAAAAGGTTTTAAAAATACTAAATTATCCAGATATGTATCAGTATATAGAAACAATGGAGCAATTTTTAGTTATTTTTTTTGGAGAGCAGCTTTACAAATTAGGTTAACTGATTCATTGCTAGATCCTATTGGAGAAAAAGCATCTATAAGATATATTTTTAATCAGATTTTTGATAATATTAATAATAATAAAGATACTAGTTTATTTTTTTCTCACATTATAGTTCCACATGAGCCTTTTGGTTTTAATAAAGAATGTGATTATGATGGAAGTAAAACAATTAATTTTAATAGAATGACAATAAAGCAAAAAAGAATTCAACATAATTTAGAAAAATTATGCTTAATTAAATATTTAGATGATTTCTTTCTTAAATTAAAAAAGATTAATGAATTTGAAAATTTAGAAATTATTATTTTTTCTGACCACGATTCTCGATTTATAAGATCTGATAATATAGATAATAATGTAATTTTTTTTCACAAAGAAAAAAATTCAAAAATGTCAATAATAAATAATGATGAAGTATCAATTAATCATTTACTTTATAGTTTAGGCTCAGAATAATTTTTTATTAATGGAATTGGTTGCGGGGGACGGATTTGAACCGCCGACCTTCAGGTTATGAGCCTGACGAGCTACCAGACTGCTCCACCCCGCGGTATAACTAAATTCTATTCTTAAGTTTATTTAATTTCTTAACTCTTTTAATATTTTCTTGAAGAATTCTTTTTTTCTTTTCTGAGGGTTTCTCGTAAACACTCTTAAGTTTAACTACTTTAAAGAATCCATCACGCTGTAGTTTTCTTTTTAAAACTCTAAGCGCTTGTTCTATATTATTATCTTTAACTTCTATTTTCATAAATATTTTTCAAAAAAAGATTAATTATCACTATAAAATTTTGATGTCTATCAAATTTATTCATTATTTGATAACTCTCTATTTTGCTTTGCCTTCTCTTTTTCTTTCTTCTCTCTTTTTATTCTTCTTTCTGCCTTTCCAATGGCTTCAATTAAATCTTTTTGTACAAATATCCCTAATGCAACAGGATCTTTTGGATTTAAATTATTATAGTTCCAATAACTTTTATTTTTAATTGAAGTTACTGAACTTTTGCCTATACCGACTAATTTTGCTATTTGTGAATCTTTTAATAATGCGTGGTGTTTAATTAACCACAACGCAGAGTCTGGCTTATCTTGTCTCTTAGATAAAGGAATATACTTTTTAATTTTTTTATCTTCTGTTGAAATTTCAATATCAGTATTTTTAATTAGTATATCTTTATTCTCATCATTTGATGCTAATTCAATTTCTTCTCTAGTAAGTTGGCCAGATATAATTGGATTATAAGCCATTATACCATTTGCAACTTCACCATCGGCAATACCTTGAACTTCTACCTCATGTAGGTTACAAAATTTTGCAATTTGTTTGAATGTAAGCGTTGTGTTTTCTACTAGCCAGACAGCAGTTGCCATAGGCATTAAAGGTACGTTTGACATCTAATCCTTCTTTTCTGATCTGAAGTTTTGGAATTTTTTATTGAATTTACTAACACGACCCTTATCCATTAACTTTTGCTTTCCACCTGTCCAAGCAGCATGTGATTTTGGATCGATTTCTAATTTCAGAACTTCTCCTTCTTTCCCCCAAGTCGATCTTGTTTCGAATTGAGTTCCATCAGTCATTTCTACTTTAATTGTGTGGTAGTTTGGATGTATGTCTTTTTTCATATCGAGACTTATAGCAAAAGAATTTTATAAAACA
>Ga0209335_10004422_pt1 | contig 13378 bp, 23 predicted proteins | sample COG_09_FD_184753 | JGI IMG/M metagenome (GOLD analysis project Ga0209335, IMG submission 184753) | Pelagic Microbial community sample from North Sea - COGITO 998_met_09 (SPAdes) (version 2) | ecosystem: Environmental > Aquatic > Marine > Neritic zone/Coastal water | place: Helgoland, sampling...
GCCTTTACAAATTCATTTATATTACAATAAATATATTCAGCAAATTTCTCTGCACCAGTAGCTGGAATTATTCTTACCTGAGCTACACCTGCTTGGTCCATTTGCTTAAAAGCTTCAACCTCAGGATCATCTTCTGCTATAATCATAGTATGATCAAACATATAATCCATCCAAGCTTTAGGTTGTTTACCATCGATTAAAGTTTTAGCACGTTTCATTCCTCCAAAATCCCAAACCCAATTTCTATGATCTAATTCACCTTCAAAATATACTTTAAATGATATACCATAACCATGTACAAACCTACAGTGTGTTTCTTTTGCTTTCCATTGACGAAATACTGTAGAAAATCCATCAAAAACTTTACTTGATTGAAACTTTCCCATTATACTTTCTCCCCTCTATTATATCTATCTATAGCTTTAACTTGATCCATTACTTTTTCAACAGTAATTCCTTGTAAACCAACACCTTCTATATAGATATGTCTTTCAGTTCCCTCAAGATTTGTAAATACTAAACTAGGTAGATTTTGTGGTTTCATAGTTTCAACCATAGTTACATCTTTATATGTATCTATTTTTCTAACAGGTATTTGTCTAGCAACACTTGTCATTATACCATCTACTTCTTTACCAAATGGTTCATTTTCTAAGGCTGGGTTTGTAAAATATGCAATCCCAATATTTTGATAATTACTCATAATTTATTTAATTTTAATTTATACTAATTCTTCTACTATTCCTATTATTTCACTCAATATAAGTAAAGCTGTTGCGGTAACCAAACTAAAAGGAATAAAAAAGTATCCTATTATTCTAACACCAGATTTAAAAAAACTAATTTGTTGGTGTAATTTTTGATCAGGCATATGTTTTAAATTTTTCCTGTCTTTTTCTATATCATTAATATCTTTCATAGTTATATAATCTTCTCCTTTATGATTTTTCATAATTTTCTAATAATTGTTTAACGTGATTTTCTGCTACTTTATAATCTACAGGACCTGTTTCATCAGCATAACTTACAGGATCAGGTCTTCCTAATTTTATAAATGCCTCAATTCTTTCAACTGATGATGCTGATTTATAATCTGAGTACCACTCATAAGCATTAGTTTCTGGTCTATGATAATGTTTAATAGGTTTATATGATGTATTTGTTTTTTTATAAACTTCATCAAAGTCAATACCTAATTTAAAACATGCTGATTGTCCATCAACTAATATATCAAATTTATCTCCATTTAAGTAAGGTGTAATATATGATACTTTTTCGGCATCCCAATTACCTTGTTTAAATGCTTCATAATCTGCATCTCTAAATTCTTGTCTACAATCAGGATAAATTGCATGATCACCTGCATGAATACCCATTGCAATTTTTACCTCACAATCTTTAGCATTTGCAATTGATAAAGCAACTGCTTGGATAATTGATGAAAACATTTTATTCCTATTAGGTACAACAGTATCCTTCATATTATCTTCTTCATAATGTCCTTCTGGGACATCATCTCCACCTTTAACTAAATTTGAATTTAATAGTGGTACTAATCCTTGTAATGTAATTTTTTGGTATTTTACTGAGTAGCCATTTTTGTCTAAATATTCAACTAATTCTGCTGCTCTTTCTAATTCAACATTATGTTTTTGGCCATAATCAAAACTTAATGCTGTTACTTCATAATCATTTGCTAACAGGTGTAATAATACTGTACTACTATCCATTCCACCTGATAATGATAATACTGCTTGTTTTTTCATATTAATTTAATTTATATTGCCCTGTATTATTCGGATATGGGACTAAATCCGTTTATTTTTCTAAATTTATTTACATTATAAAGTATACTTCCATATTGAATATCTTCAAATTTTACATCAAAATAATTATTCATATTAGCTTCAGGTTTAAAATTTAAACCATAACCTTGGTATTCAATACCATCTAAAGCTGACATTACTGGGTTTGAAGTATCAATTGATTCTATTTGTGGGTGGTTATCATACCAACCAAACTCTTGAGGTATTGAACATCCTAATAAATGGAATTTAATATCTTTAAATTGATCTAATTTTAACAAACCTTGTACAAACCTTACCCTACCTAATGCTTTACCCATATCTTTATTAAGATGCGGGAAAAAATCATTGTACCATGTAGCACCATAAGATACACATAATTTATTATAACCCAAATTTTCTAATAAATTAGCACATAAATATGCTTGGTTTTTGTCTTCACCTTGAATTACAGCAATTTTCTTTGTTTCCTCTGGGAATTCAAATTGTTTCCAATATTTAGCTTGAGCTGCTGTTTGACCACAATTCATCCAAACATCAGGTACAACAAATTCATTTGGTTTTAATTCATTTACCCAATAATGTAATCTATTATAATCATACGCTTCTCCTAATTCATGGAGTGAATTATCCATAATAACATATCTTCCTTTATCTCTAGCATTAATAAAATACTGTTTATACTCTTCATCTATGTCTAATAAATGTGGTAAACAGTAATCATAATCATTAAATTCTGGTGATGCTGTTAATAAACATCTAGGTACTTCGTGACTAATTTTTGGTTGAGACATAATTTATTATTTTATATTTAATATACGAATAAGATTGCTGTAATCCAAGTCCTCCTAAAAGAACTGTAAAGATATTTGGGTGCCAATGTTCACCACAAAATCCGAGTGCGTGTTTTAAAAATTCTACCATTAGTTTTCTTCTACAAACTCTACGTCACCATAATCATCAATTGGTTTATCTCTTACTAAGTCCCAATCTGCATCATCTATGATTTCTTGTTGGAGATCTTCATCACCTGTTTTCCACTTTGCTACTTCATCTTCTGTTAAGATATATTCTTCCCATCTGTAGTTTGCGTAATTTACTGTTCTTGTTAATTTTGCCATTATATTATTCTTTTAAAAATTGCTTGTTCTTTTAATTTTGCCTCAATTACAATATCTGGTTCAAGACCATAAGTTTGTATTTTTTCATATATAATATCAGAGTGAGCTTGAGGTCTAATTGACTCATCTAATTTTTCTTTTCTACGACTTTCTGAATAATGACAACACTGTGGGATGTCTTCAGGCCAAGTTGTAGCAGCTAATTTAAGTGCTTCTTCTTCTGTTTGATCACCAGTATTAAATTTATGATGAAAATAATCAAATGTAATAGGAGTACCAATTCGCTTATAAACCCCTTCATATAAATCCTTTACTGAGTATTCATTAGGACTATCATCATTTTCAACTACAAGTCGTTTTTTAGTACTATCACTTAGTAATTCAAATCCTTTACAAAAACGCTCTAGCGCAGCATCTTTATCACCATAAGCCCCACCTACATGAATATTAATTTTATTATAATGACTAGGTTTAAAACCCATCATATCAAACTGTTCAGCATGTTTGTCAAGTCCAATAACTGTTCTTTTAACAACTTTAGGATTTGGAGAAGCTAAACAATGATAAGGGCCAGGATGCATAGTAAGTCTTTGTCCTAATTCAGTAGCTATAGTACCACATTCTAACATTAATGATTTAATTTCATCCCAATCTTTTAGATCCTCCCAACTATATTCCTCCATCCATGGGAAGATTTGGGATGATAATCTAAATAATTTAATATCATGTTCATTATTCCATAATATATGTGTTTTAAGATCTTTTACATTTTGTAAAGAAAGATCAGATACATAATCTAACCCTTTAGCATCAAATGTTTTTCGACGCATAGTTCTATTTGTAAAAATATTATTTTCTTTTAAAACTGTGTTTATGCAAGCATATCCTAAATTCATATTATTCAAATATATTAATCATTTTATTACTATCCAAATCAATTGGTTCTTCATCTTCAAAATCATATTCTTCTACTTCATAATAATCTTTCTCAGCTTGTTTTCTATCTTTTTCTTTGTCATCTCTCCATGCTATTTCTGGAAGTAGTCCTGCATTTTCAATTAATGACCAAATTCTTTCCTTCCATAAATTCATGTGAACATCTTCAATCACACACTCATAACCAAATTCATGAGTAAGTGCTCCCATTAAATCTACAAATTCAGAGCTCATTTTATCTAATTCACCACCAATTGGAAAATTAGTACCATATCTAGGGGCATTATTTGCCTTAGCTTTGGTTTTAGTATTTTGTTCATAAAATTCTTTTATTTCTAACCACATAGGGGTTACTGTTTGTTTAATTGCTTTTGCCATAATTTTTAATTTATTTTTAATTATTTATTTTTGGTAATCTTTTCTTATATTATCTCCTTTATTATGTCCTTTTATACTATGACAATTTTTACACAATAACTGATAGTTTTTAGGAGTTTCATGTTCGAAAATATGTTTATTTTCTGCTTTAATATGATCTACGTCTAAAGTACCAGATTGAGCTTTAACTTCCTCGTTAGGATAAGTTTTAACAGGATCATAACCACATCTTTCACATTGATGTTTTCCATTAACCCATTGTTCAACTTTATACATTAGATATTCTCTTTCTAATGCTACTGCATTCTGACATATTTCCTTATATTGAATATGAACTGAACATAATGACTTTGGATTGCCATTTTTATAAAATCTATCTTCTTTATTACACCATTTTACTCTACACATAATTTTTATATATTACCTGTTATTACTGAACCAACTATTAGCATAGCATAACCAAATGCAAATATTGCAAGTAGTGTCATCATTTCTAATATTGATTGAATTGGATTTTCTTTGATTGATCTTACTAATTCTTTAATCATAACCTTTATTTGTTTTTAATTATTAATATGGGGTAAATATACGAACCCTATTTCGCGTATCAAAATATTTGCGTGGGAGTCTTATTCAGACTCGTAATGCCACGCCCAATCTTGATCAGCTGAACATTCAACAACAATGTCCTCTGGGTTGTTTAATCTCCAATCCCTAACAACTTCTTCACCATGTTTATCTACTAAAATTTGTTCAATTGCCGATGCAACTGAATTGCTTTCATAATATTCATCATATGTAATTATGCCATCATTTGCTGCCATAAACATTTTTGAATCTTCATTTGAAATTTCTTGATATCTTGCTTTTTCATTTATCATAACCTTTATTAATTTTAATTTTGTTTTCCGGCGTTTTGCCTTATTTACGTCGTAAATATACGAACCCTCTCTGCGGTAACCACATAAATCCGCGGGAGTCTTTAATTTACTTTATAGGAGGAATTATACGATATTTGTGGTCTCCTATTGAAAAATTACCACCTTGTTGTAACATTTTTCTAAATAGTGATTCTTGTAATTCTGTCCAACTTTCACTTTCTTTAATTATAACTTCTTTATCTTCTATAAGTACTGCATCCATAAAAATTTGTACTTTTCCTCTAATTGATTGTTTATTTAACATTTTTTTGGTTTAATATGTTATCTATCATATCTCTAAATTGCATTAAATCTTTAATTTTAGCACATTTTTCATACTCTTCTGTAGTAATAAAATATTCAATTAGATCTTCTGATAATTCTTCATCTGTAATTTCTGGGTCTGGGACTAATACCATTTCTTCATGTTCTTCGTCTAACAAATCATCAATTGATTTATTACCAACAAGCATAGCATAGGCATTATTCATTGCTAAGTCTACTAATTCATCATCGCTTAATTTCATATGTGTAAATATACAAAAGTTATTTCAGGTAACCTAATTTTTAATAACGAATCTTCAAATCATTATTAAAAGTTTTTGTTTTGGTAGATTCTGTCAAGTCCCTAACTTCCCATGGTGTTAATTTTCTTTTAATAATTCTTTCAATTTCTTCTTGTTCTTCTTGAGGTTTTGATTCTACATACCCTGTAGGTAGTGCTTTTTCTTCATAATGTAAACCATCATTTCCATTTTGGCCTATAATATTCATTCTTTCTTCATCTATATCTTCTTGACCATGTTTTAAATCTTCCTCTAAATCTTCTTCTGTTATTTCAACTATTGGTTTTTCTTTTATTTTTACTTTTTCACCATATAAATTTTCTCTTATCTTAGGTCTAATTTGGTCAAATGCAAAGTTAGCAGCTACTACCAATGCAATAGCTAAAGGATCAAATACAAATATAATTGTTAATAATAAATAATTAATAATTTGATCCATAGGTAAACCTGTTAAACCTGATAGATATTTTAAAGGTCCTAATTCACTAGATACTGCGTCACTTAATTTAACTTCAACTATTTCAGTTTCATAGTTAAATAATTTTTGATTTAAATCATCTACTTTACTATTAATTATAGTTTGTCTATCAATAGCTTGATCTAATTGTTTAGTTAAAGCATTACGTGTTGCTCTTGAAGTTGTAGTAATCACATTACCTAATGTGTCTGTATATTGTATTTTATTGTTGCTTAAACCCGTTCTTAGATCAGCCACAGCACTATTAATACTTGATTTTTCTTCGTTATATACAGCTAATTGTTCTTTTATATTATCTCTTTTTACTTCAATTAATGTAATTTGAGAATCAATACTTCCGGCTTTTGCAGCTGTTTCTTGATAAGCTGCACTTAAAAAACCATAAATACCCATACTTGTAATTAATATAAGAACTACACAAGCCATAGACAAATACCATTTTAAAAATTTAGGTAGATTTTTTCTATATTGGTATAGAAGAGAAGCAATAACTAATTTAGCTATTTCTAATGATGCAGCCATTACAATAACAGCAAAAGCGGCTCCTGCAAATAATTTGCTTAAACCACTTACTGAATAAAATGCTGCTGAAATACTTACTGATAGTGCTGAAAATGCTATCAATAGTGGAAATAATCTTTCTTTTAAATATCCTAACATAACTCTGTTTTAATTAAACTATATCGCTTGACTCTAATAGAGTATACGAAAATGAATTCCCCCAAATATCCGAAGCTTGCTTACATATTCCAAGGAATTCTTCAAAATCATTGTAAGATGCAATTACCTGACAGCCTGCTGACCATTTATCTACACGAGTAGATTTTCCTCCCTTTCTAGATGTTGCTCTATGAATATTAATTCCAAATATACCTTTTTGAACATCTTCTTCTAAACAATCATAAATCCCATCAGTATTATCATCACGATAAACTTCTAAGGGTTTAGCTTGTCTTAATGCTTCATATTTTCCTTGATGTAAACCAATTTTATGAGAACCTCTATATTGGCCTGGTTTTAATATTGCTACACCATCTGGGTTTAATAGATTTTCAACCCAATGTGTTCCAGGATCTGTTGTACATTTATAACAATGAAATTGCCATTCACCTTCTATTTTATAAGATAAAGTAATACAATCATCAAATGCGTTTGTTACTCTATTTTTCTTTTCTGAATTTCTTACTCCTATAATATTTACATCATAATCCCCACCAGTAAAGTATTTATAATTTTTACTAGCCATCGTTTCTTCAATTTGTTCTCTTGTATAACAATTCATAATTTATTATTTAATTGTGTCTTTGTCTGTTAAGTCTTTAATAGTTCCATCTGCTTGTATTGATCCTGCTAATGGTTTATCTGTTTTTTCGTTATTACTACATCCTATAAATAAAAATAAAACTAGAAATAATATTTTTTTCATGTTTATTTTATTTTAGTTATTATTTTTTTACCTAATATTAAAGGAGAACCATCTTCATGTTTAAGTACACGAAAACAATTATCAAATTCATTAATTATTAATTGTTTATCTTTATATGATTTATAATTATTATAAACATATTCTTTGACTTGATTTTTAATTTCTTCGTCCATATTTTAATTTTAAAAACTGCTCATTATAATTTCATCAATTTTATCTTGAAGTTCATTTTTTGTAGCCAACATTTTAAAAGAAATATCTGCTTGATATCTTTTTATTTCCTCTCCATCTTGAAAGATAATAATTGTTGGTACAACTACTACCTTATGTTTTTGTTGTAATTTTGGGCTTTCTGCTATATCTACATATGTAATATCACAATCTGTTAAATCTCCTACCCATTCAGCTTTATTTGGATCATTCCAAGCAGCATTAAAATGTGTAACTACTATCTGAGAATATAAACTCTCAGAAAATAAAATTATTAATAGAGTAAATATTAGTTTTTTCATAATAATTATCTTAGTTTGTCAATCTTGTCTTCCATTCTAACTAGACGTTCTTTTAGTTCATTAACGTCTTCTTGGGTTGACATAATAGTTTGACGGATTAATTGATCTTTCATATCATATTCCATTCTAGTTACATCTGGGGGTAGTGGGTTTGGTAATTCTTTTGCTTCAGCAATATCAGCTTGTAGTGTAAACCACATACCTACTAAAGTTGCTATTAAAAATGCTATACCTCCTAATGTTTTTACACTTATTTGTACGTTAGTGTCTTCGCTTAATTCCTTTGCCATTTATTAAAATATTACGTAGTTTATACCAATAGAAAAATCATGCCATCTTCTATTCCAGTATTTATTGTATTTACCTTCTGCAAACACCCCTAAATGTTTGTCAAATTTATACCCAAATATTAATCCCCCATTATAATCAAGCCACTGACCACCTTGGTATTTATGGTAAGAATAAGGTTGATCAGTATCAACATGGTAAGGCATTACATTCCCCCAACTATGTAACCAAAAATCTTTAGTATAATGATAATAATCAAATCCTGCTACAAAAGAATATTCTAATTTCATTCCTAATTCATTTCTTTTTCTTTCATCATATTCAACTAATACTTCAGGAATAATTAAAGTTTCCCAAACTTGGGTATTTGTAGCTACTATATCACCATTAGGATTTAAATATGTAATTTCTTCTGGGTTTGTAAAATCTACTGAGTATCCTTCTTGTATTGCTAAATATGTGTAATGGATATTACCATTATCTAATAACCATTCTTCTAGAGGATCATAACCATAGGGTTCTGCTAATCTTTGTACAGTACCTACATTAATTGAAAATTTTCTATTTATGTTGTATCTATATCTTTGTGATGCTTCAAAAAATTCAACATCAGCAAATCCATCTTGTAGGTATTCTACTTTTAAAATGAAGTGTTTTAAACAAAACTTCTCCCCACAACCATCATCACCAACAAATCTTATAAAGTGGTGTTGATCTAAATAATTTTTACCTTGTACTCTTCTTAAATCACCTTCAAATAAAAATTCAAATCCTTTTATTTTACCTATATTAGCAGCATCTGAGTAAGTGTTTTCAGTTCCATTATAAAAAGTATTAGCTCTATTTTCATATTGAAACCTTGCTATTTTTCTAATACCTAAATTAATAGAATAATCAAATGGGGTTTTATCTATACCAGAAACTAATTGTCCTGTATTTACTGAAAAGGTATTTACATCTGATAGAGATGAACCACCATTTACTGCAGCATAGAAAGTAGAAAATTTAAACGTTTTTTTAACTTTTTCTTTTAACGTTTGTCCAAAACTTAAACTTGGAATTAATAGTAATATTAATAGTATTTTTTTCATTATTCTTTAATAATTCTTTTATTATATATTTGACCTTCATGTTCTATATTCAAGAAATAAACTCCTGATGGTAAGTTTGAAAGATCTATTTGTTTTTCTATTATATTTGATTTTAATATTCTACCAGTCATATCATATAAACTAGCTTTTACATCTAAATCTGTTACTATATTTAAAATATCTTTTGCTGGGTTAGGATAAACTACTATTCCACTAAATCTAGTAAATCTACCATCTATACTAACTCCATCTGGCCATCCATTTTCACAATAGTTATACATTTCTTGACAAACTGGGTCCCAATCATTATCACAACAATAATTATCTACATCAATTACCCAAGCATAACAATTATTATTTAACCAATATGGTTCACCTGGTCCTGTTATACAACCAGCATCATATAAACATGAATCTGGATCTGATACATTTGCTGTTGGATTGTAATTATATGAATTAGGATCTGTACAACCTATAATTGCTACAATACAACTACCATTATCTACATTAGCTAATGGGTCATAATTTACTGCTGTAGAATCCGTACAACCATAAATTATAGCAACACAACTAAAATCTTCTGTGTTTGCATTTGGGTCATAATTTAATGCTGAAGGATCAGTACAACCATAAACAATCGGTACACATGAACCATCATCTGTATTTGCTAATGGGTTGTAATTAAAAGATGTTGAATCTGTACAACCAAATAAGATTGGAATACAAGAACCATCGTCTGTATTAGCTAAAGGATCATAATTTATTGAATTTACATCTGTACAACCATAAACAAATGCTATACAAGTTCCATTATCTGTGTTTGCTAATGGGTCATAATTTAATGCTGTTGAATCCATACAACCATAAACAAATGGTTCACAAGATCCATTATCAGTATTAGCTAAAGGATCATAATTAAATGAAGTTTGGTCTGTACATCCATAAACAAATGGAATACAAGAACCATCATCTGTATTAGCAGCAGGGTCATAATTAAATGAACTTGGGTCAGTACAACCTAAAACTGTTGCTATGCAAGATCCATCATCGGTATTTGCATTAGGATCATAATTAAATGCAGTTGGATCAGTACAACCTTCTACAATAGGTACACATGAACCATCATCTGTATTTGCATTTGGGTCATAATTAAATGAAGTTGGATCTGTACAACCTAATAATACTGGGATACATAAAGATGAATCATTAGTATTTGCATTTGGATTATAATTAAATGATGAAGGATCCATACAACCTACTACTACAGGGATACATGAAGCTGGGTCGTCAACATTTGCTGTTGAATCATAATTAAATGCTAAAGGATTCATACAACCAACTACTATAGGTTCGCATGAACCATCATCAGTATTTACGTCAATTAAAGGATCTCCTGTTAGTTGAACATAATTAAATGAAGTTGAATCCATACATCCTAAAATTACAGGAACACACACATCACCAAAGAATGGTTGTGCAGTTGTAGTTTGACATATTGGGAATTGTAATGGCCCTGCTGTAAAATAAGGTACATCTACAATTGTATCACCTGTTGGACCTGTTAGAGTGTATCCTACTTGATTTATTGTATTTGCTGATTGAGATGTTGTAAATAAATAAAGTTTAATTGGTTCAAAAATGTTTAATGGAACATTAAATGTAAGTGAAGTACCACTATTTGGGCCCATTTTATATTGTGGTGATAACCAATTACCTTGCTTAATACCTAACCAAGTTCCGCTCCATCCGTTTGCTGCTCCATCAAAAATTTCTAAGGTATATTGACCTTCCATTATTTCTGTTTGGTTAGCATTTGGATCATAATTAAATGCAGTTGGGTCAGTACAACCTAATATTCTAGCTGGTCCACAACTTCCATCATCTATTGTTGCAGTTGGGTCATATGTTGTTGAAAAAGGATCCATACAACCTAATATATCCGTTCCCCCATTATATGAACAAATATCACCTGTACTAAATTGTGGTGATGTATATTGGTATCCAAAATTTACTGTACCATTATCTGCTAGTAAATCAAATAACACAGCTCCATCACAATCAAATACTTGTACATTACCATCTACATTACCACCTGATGTTGAACCTGCTAATCCATCTCCATAAGAATCTCCGATAATTACATCTACTAATACATTTGAATCTACACAAATAAAATGTGAAATTGGGATACCAGCAGGTTTACCTGTGAATGCCCCAACTGGTTCGTTAAACACTGCTCCGTTATCATCATAAACTATTATACTTGTTTCATTTGGCCAGTTATCTGGGGTAAATACTAATTCTATATATGTTTGATTTGAATCACATCCAACTGCTCCAGTTAAAGCACAACTACCATCATCTAAGGTTGCCCAAGGATTATAATTAGTTGATGATGAATCTGTACATCCTAAAATAGTACCACAATCATAACAACTTTCCCAACAATATATAGGTAGTGTTTGAAGAGAATCTGGTTGTACATCTAAAGTTCTATTTGTAAATCCATATTGATCTAATACAAAACAACTAGCCATTGGGTCATTCTGTACGTTTGGTGGTAATTCTTGTTGAGCCCAATTATCTAACATATATTTCCATTTATATTGACCAGGAGATATATTAACAGTTTGAGTCCATATACCATCACCATCAGGGTCAACTAATGGAATATTACCAGACCAGTTATCAAATTCACCACTAACCCCGGGTGTAGTAAATGTACCTGGGTAGTTATTCATATTTAATGAAAATTCAACAGGATATGTACACATAGCAGCATTATTAACTGTAGCTAATGGGTTATAAGAGGCTGAGTTTGGATCCATACATCCAGTAATTGGTGGGGGGCATGGTAATAAATTTACTGTTGTATCATATTGTGTAAATGCGAAGTTTAAATCTAAATCTAAGATTGTTCCTTGACAATCGTTAGTTATTTTAATATTTGATATTATACCACTATTAGTATTTATACTACCACCAGTCCATCCATCTCCCCATGAATCAAATAGTGAAATATCTATATCACCTGAGTCAGCAAATACTAATGTTTGAAAAAATTCAAATGGTTGGGTTGGGGTATGATTAACTAACGTATCCCCTGTTTGAGTTATTAAAGCAAATGACTCTGATGGTCCATAATAATCAAATTGTACTTCTAAATTGAACCAACTATCTTGTGATATAACTAATTGTGGAATTAATAGTAATAATAATATTAATTTTTTCATTGTTGTTTATTTTTTACTAAATATTTTTTCTAATCCTGCAATACCGAAACAACCTAAAGTCATTAAAGTAAATGAATCATATATAAATTCATTAATTACTAAATCTTTACCTAAATAGCCTGTTACTAAATCAGTAACTGCAAATATTACCATGATTAAAAATGAAATAAAACCAATAACACTTTTTTCATTTATGTCGTTATCGTCTTTAAAAATGTTTCCAAAAGCCATAATTTTTCTTTGTATAAAATTCATAATTAAATAACTTTTTATTTATAATAACTATTTTTTCTTAGGTTTTCTACCTCTTCTTTTTTTTCCTTTAACCGCAGCTTTAACGTCTTTTAATTCTTTTTTAACGTTTTTAGCTCTACGTTTTACTTCTTTTACTGTATCTTCTACTTCATCCGGTATAAAATCTCCGTCTCTATCATTAATTTTACCTTTTTTATAAAATTCAAAATAATAAATAACAGCTGCTGCCGCAATAAGTACGATAATAAATAAAATTGTCCACATAATTTTTATTTTTTAATTAACATTGATTACTTATAAATATAAAAAAAGAGGTGCTATTGCACCTCTCTTTAATAAGATATGTAATTTTTTTTAACCGTCACACGC
>Ga0209335_10004427_pt1 | contig 13369 bp, 14 predicted proteins | sample COG_09_FD_184753 | JGI IMG/M metagenome (GOLD analysis project Ga0209335, IMG submission 184753) | Pelagic Microbial community sample from North Sea - COGITO 998_met_09 (SPAdes) (version 2) | ecosystem: Environmental > Aquatic > Marine > Neritic zone/Coastal water | place: Helgoland, sampling...
TAAAAGCTTGGCACATTTTCATTACATTAATACTGTTTGCTGATCTTGATGGTATAATAGATTTTGATATGTAAAGTATTCTCATTAAATCTTTTTTTATATGAAAATAGTTTTTTAATTTAATAAATATTGAATTTTTTTATTATTTACGATTTAAAACTATTTTGTAATATCTTAGTCCTTTTCCCAAAAACGATAACTCAAAATCATCACCAAATATTTCTAACACTATTTCTAAAGATGGGTGTATTACCCACCCAGCATGCTTATGTCTATGAATTTCAGCTACACGTCCAAGTCTACTTACTTTTATATCTTTTTTCCACCAATCTTTATTTGATGACGCATAAATTAACGGACGTGCTAAATCCATTTCTAAAATAGCAGTTTTATTTGTTGCATCTCTAATTGAACGTAAAGCCATTAATACATTTTCAACTTCGGTAACCACAGCAATACAAATGACAATATCAAATTTTCCAAAACTCGTAGCTTGATCAATTCCTGCAAGATGAAAATCAACATCAATATCTTCATTAAGCGCAAGCATCTTTGCCTGGTAGATACGATTTTCGTTAACATCTAGACCTGTCACACTGCTCGCACCAGCTTTTTTTGCATACATGCTATACTGGCCCGAATTACATCCAATATCTAAAACTGTTTTATTTGAAAAATTAAATTCATCAAACCATTGAATTCTAGAGTCTGTGTTTAACTTTCCTTGTGTAATTAGACCATTTTTTAAATGAATTGTTTGATACCAGTTTTGCTCACTGATCCATTTTTTATATTCATCTAAATTTTCTATTTTAAATATTTTTTTATCTTGATTAGCCATTTTTTACACTCCCACAAAGATTTTGAATAAACTATAACTCCTGGTAATTTTTTGTATCCAAGAATACATACAACTGCAGCACGGTGATGTCCTCCTTTAAGTACATACATGCCATTTATCTTAACAGCAATTATAAGGTCATCCATATCAATTTGGTACCCTTTATTTATAATTGAATCAATCAATTGAATACGCTTCTTCACAAGAACTGATGCACCAAGTTGAACATCTGTTCTATTAAGCAAAGATGGGTTTAACCAACATTCATTTTTATTTTTTTGCATATATTCTATTGCAAAGCGATGAACAGAGCCTTGATACATGCCGCCTTTAGATTTTTCAGAAAGACAATGTTTAAAAAATTCATCAACTAACCAATTAACCCAAAGATCCTGAGCCTCATCATCATTTCCATTAATCCACAATTTTATAAATCTATAAAATGGCCATTCCTTTATTTCTTTACTGCCATATCCTGAGTCAACATAGCACTGAAGATCGTTATGAATAATATTATTTATTGATATATCGGATTGAAATAATTTCATTTATTATAAACATATTCTGATAGACCAAACTCAATGATATCAATCTCTTTTTGGTTGAGAAATTTATGATACTTACCTATGTTTTTCTTTGAGAGAGTTGGTTCATAACGAGACGAAACATTAAAATTCAAAGAGATATGATTGCATAATGTTACTAAATTTTCTTTATAATTATTAACAAAATCCTCAAACCTTAAAATCAAAATATTTGGGTTGTCAATTTCTTTAAGGCGTCGTTTCATTTCTTTGTACCAATTTATAAACTCATCAACTGAGGTAGCTTTTTTAAACTGTTTAAGCTCTGCAAACTGATCACGTGGATCACGAGTAACAAGAATAACTTTGCGATTTGAAAAATATTTGGTCGACTCAATTGGGTTCCAACCAGATCCTGCCTGATTAAGAAGGACTGGACGATTATCAGATTCTGCCTTAAAGATCTTATTGTGAAGTGTTTGAGCGGCAGATAACAGATCCTCTTTGGATACAAGTAAACGAGTTTGGGGGGGGTCCTCATTAAAACTCATACGATTTTTTAATTTACCTATAATTTGCATAATTGGTGACTGTGACTGCATAATCCTGCGCCAATGCCAATTCATGGGAAGTTTCGCGGCACTTACTTCTTCGATAAATTCTTCAATTGCTTTTTTAAAAGATGGAATCATGCTGGCATAGTCCTTACCATAACGCCAAGGTGCTCCGGATCGAGCAAGTTTATTTGTTATATCTATAAATTGAGCCAATACAAAATCTGCAGTAGCAGGATGAAAAGCATTTTTAGCGGTAGCTTCTAATGTCATTAAACCATTAGGCATTTGTGGCAATTGATACTCCGTCCCTTTCAATGGATCGTAAAGATCTCCACGTTCAGTTAAGTAATCATATATTGCCCCAGAACCAGAATAAGTTGTTCCAAGAACAATGATATAATTTGGTATATTGAGCTGTTTATTCATAATTGAAATCAAGTAATTTACTTTATCAAATAATCTATTTTTGTAAAAATTTATTAATAGTAACAATTAAGATATGCTAATAACACAGATTTAAAAAAATGAGTTTATTATTTAATTTTTGAACGAATTAGTGACGAAATATTATCTATAATCAATATAGTTATAAATATAATAATAATAATTGCTGATACTTTTGGGTATTCAAACATTCTAAACGCTGATTGCAGCTCATAACCAATCCCCCCGGCACCCACTATACCAAGCATGGTTGCCATCCTAACATTTCTATCAAGTATGTATAAATTGTTTGCAATAAATGATGGAATAATTTGAGGAATAATTGCAAATGAAATAATTTGTCCTTTTGATGCACCAGAAGACTCTAAAGCTTCAATTGGTCCTTTATTAATATGTTCAATGTCTTCAGCATAAAATTTTGCTAAAAAACCCATTGTATGTATTCCAAGTGCAAGCACTCCTGGCATTGCACCAAAACCTATTGCAATAACTAATATCATTGCAATTATAAATTCAGGAATTGCTCTAAAAAAAACTGTGACTGTTCGAGCAATAAAAAAAATGAAAATATTTGGTGCAATATTTCTTGCAGATAATAATGCTAAAGGAATAGATAAAACAATTGCTATAAACGTCCCTAGTATTGCAATTTCAATTGTTTCAATCATTGAAAATATTAATGAATTAAAATCAGAAAAATCAGGAGGTAGCATTCTAGAAAAAATATCTCCAAAATAATTAAAGGAATTTGAAAATAAACTTATAAAATTAATATTTAAGTCAATTGAAACTAAAATTAATAATAAAATTATTGAAATTATAAAAAATAAAGTTTTCCATGACCATTGTGGTCTTAAAAAATTTTCAAGATTAGTTTTAGATTTTTTTGTAGTTAAATTAAATACCTTATTATTTTTCATTTTAGCTGTATAATTTATCAATATTTTTGTCTAAATATTTAGCTTCTTGATCAAACACAATTGATCCACCAGATAAGCCAACAACTCGATCTGAAAATTCCACCGCTAGATTAGTTTGATGGAGATTACATATAACAGTTATATTAAAGTCTTTATTAACCTTTTTTAACAATTTCATTGTTGATAAAGCTGCCCTTGGATCCAAACTAGCAACTGGCTCATCAGCTAAAAGTAATAAAGGTTTCTTAATTATTGCCCTTGCTATACCTACTCGTTGTCTCTGACCACCAGATAATTCATCAGCTCTATTATAACTTTTATCTAGAAGTCCAACAGTATCTAAGGCCTGTAAAGCTTGTAATTTTTGTTCTTTAGTAAATAAATAAAACATAGATAAAAACTTACTACTTGAGTTTAATAATCCTGTTAAAACATTGTTTATTGAGGAAATATTATTAATTAAATTAAATTCTTGAAATATCATTCCAGTCTTTTTTCGAACATCTGGTAAATTTTTTTTTGTAATTTTGTTATTATCAAAAATAACTTCACCACTATCAATAGTTTCTAATCCATTTAAGCTTCTAAGTAATGTAGTTTTTCCTGATCCACTTGGGCCCAAGATAGAAATAAATTCTCCTTTTTTAACTTTCAAACTCACACCTTTTAAAGCCTGAGTTTGATTATTAAAATTTTTTCTAAGATTGTTTATTTCTAACATCTTATGATTTATTTTTATTTAAAAGCTCAATGACCTCTCTAAGAACATCGTAATCTGAATCTTTAACTTCTATATAATGAGACATCTTTCCTCCATATCCTGCTATCTCACCATGGTTATGAGCTGTCAAAACTGCTTCTTTAATCTTGTTTCTATCTTCCAATGGAATTAATTTAGAATATGCTAAAGGTGGAGGTGGTACTCGATCAGATTTATGAATAATTCTAACATCTCCTAATTTAATTGTTTCATCTTCTAATCTAGCTTCAAAATTTCTTGAGCTCATTCCACATACATCTGCCTGATTATTTAAAACTGCTAATAAACATGCATCATGACTTCCAGCATAAAAAACATTTTTAAAATGATCTTTATTTTTAACAGATAGATTAATCTTATTTAGTTCTACTTGTGGAATTAAATCTCCACTTGTTGATCCAATTGTATTTAAAGATAAAACTTTACCTTTAATATTTTCAAACTTATTTAAATTGCTATCTTTTTTAACTACAAAGTAAGTAAAATAACCCGCATCTTTTTCACCTGGTCTAACACCTGCAGCAAATGCTTCTGCATTAGCGATCTCCGCTGCTTTGATATATGTTTTACCACCATACCAAGCTAAATGAGCTCTACCGGCTCTCATCGACTCAACAGCAGCATTGTAATCTGTTACTTTTATAGTTTTTATTTTAAAACCAGTTAGTTTTTCTGTAATTAAAATTAAATTTGTATAATCAGATTCGTCTCCTTTTTCACTAGCAGGTACAAAAACCATTGTATAAGTTTTGTCCTCTGCCTGAATAGAAAATGTTATTAATGTTATTAAAATTGTTAATATTATTTTTTTTATCATAATAACTATCATATATAATTAAATTTGTTCGCATACAAGTTAATTATTATTTCGTAAATTAGAGTGCAAAATAACTATTATATAGAAAAATTGTAATTAAATTATTTTTTAAAATCAATTAGAGCTTTTTTATAGTCTTCAACTGTATCAATTTCTTTCCATCCACGTTCAATAATAACACAATGAACTTTAACGCCAATATCCACTAACTCTTGTATCATATCACTTAAATATGCCTTTTGAAAAACTTTAGCTCTTTGAAAAGGCTTGTTCCAATATAATTTTTTTACTCTATGAAAATTTTGTTTAAAAATTTCGCACCCTCTATTATTTAATTTGATCATTCCAATAAATTCACCATGAACCTCTTCTTTGTCAGATTCAATTTTACCAATTTTTATTACTTCATTATTAGAATTAAAGATAACATTTTCAGCTTCTGATAACGGATGATCATTTCTTCCAACATAATAATCTCTCCAATCAATATCAACAACAACTGAGATATCATGATCTGCTTCTATTGCTCTCTTAACTATAAATGGTTCAAATAAAATATCAGAGTATGAAATTATTATATTTCCATTTATAATTTCCTCACCATAAAATATAGAATTTAAAATATTATTTTCTTTATAATCGTTATTTTCAAAATACCTTATTCCTTTGTAGTTAATTTTATTTTTTTTATACCCACGTATAAGTGAAATATCTTCAACTCCATTTTTTTTATATGCATCTAGCTGTCTTTGAAGCAATGTTTTGCCACCAAAGTCTAACATACATTTTGGATTATTTTCTGTGTGTCTCTTTAAACGACTTCCTAAACCCGCAGCAACTATTAAACATTTAGTTTTAACTTCATTCATTGATGATTCAATTTTTTCTAATTCATCATCTTTTAACTTATTATTTTTAATTGATCTAATTAATGAAATAATCTTTGGGTTTTTTTCCATGTACTCAATAATATCTGGTGGTAAAGTTTTTTTTGAATTTCCTGCTAAATCATTTAAAAAATCTAGATCAATATTTAAAATTAATGATAGTTCTTTTATAATTTTAGGTTTTGGAGCAGAACGTTTATTTTTTTCAATGTCATTCAAATATGATGGAGCTATACCTATTTTTTTAGCTAGCTCTCTTTGTCCAATATTTTTTTCTATCCTTAATTCTCTAATATGAGACCCAAAAGTGATAGTTGAATTAGATCTTTTCTTCATTTTTATAATAATTTTTTTTAAATATCCTAAAATTAAAATAAATTCTATACAATCAGTTATTCAAATAAACAAAAAAGAACTATTTGTATAGAAAACTTTATTTTATATTTAATTTTCTTTTAATAAGCGATTTTAAGTATTTCTTATCCTTTTTTATCAAAATTATCTTTAAATCTTCAGAATCTAAAAGTGCACCATGAATAGCTTTAATGTTTACAATTATTTTTTTAATCTTTAATATTTTACAAAGAGCAAATCTGTGAGTTCCACCATATTTATCCTCTAATTTTATTATTTCACCATTTCTGCCAATTATAACTCCGATTTCATCATCACCATATTTTTCTTTTAAAATTTCGTGATTTTTTCTTTTATCATTAAGATTTGATTGACTTAAATATCCATTTTTTTTTAATGAATTTTCAAGACGATCTAGCGATAGAAAATAGTTATTGAGTTCATGAATATTTTTAACTCTTGATATTTTTTTACCATTTTTAATTTGCTTTGATTTATATAAGTATTCATCAGATTTTTTATAATTTATACCTTCTTTATAAATCTGAAATACTGATTTATAGTTGATATTAAATTTTCTATATTTTTCAATTTCTATTTTTTTTTCGTCCCAATCTCCCTTCCATAAAAAATTTTGTCTATTTAAAGTATTTTTTAGTTCCAAAAAATATTTAATTTCGTTTGTATCAATTTTTATACTAAAAAAAAAATGTTTAGATAACATTCTAATTGAAAAAAAATTAGATATTTTTTTTAATATTATTGTAAAATAATTAAGCATAAGAAAATTTTTTATAATAATTCAAAATTTTTTTAAATTTGTTTGTAAAGCAAAGCTTTAAGTTTTTAATAAGGTCTAATTAATATAGTCTTATTTGAAAGCAATTTACACTCTAATTTTTTTTCTATCCCAAGTATATGCTGAAATCTACTAACTCGCGCACAAACATCACTCTCATCAAGTGGTAGCAATTTTTCATTTTCATTGTCATTAATAATTTTAGACTTATTTGGAAATAACTTCGTCACAATTTTACTTAAGACTCTTTTAAGGTTTAGAATTTTAAGTAACCAGTAAAATTTCGTCCAATTATTAGATTTTGACAAGTTTTTATCATCTAAGCTTTCCCATACTTTTATTATCTTATCTGCTGAAAGTTCATCCTTATCAATAAAAATTCTTTGAGATAAAGTTTCATAAGATTTATCAACTTTCACATTATTATCTTTAGACTGGTTATTTTTAAATAGTAAGTTTGTGTTTTCTAGTAGATCCTCATAATTTTCAATATAGCTACCAAACTTATTAGCAAAATCTTTTTGAAGATACTGTCTTTTAATAGGTGCATATGAAATTACTGGCGTTCCTGCAACTGCTGCTTCAACTGCGGTTGAGCAACTATTATGTAAAAGTGCGAAAGCATTTTTAATCCAGGGCATGATAGCATCTTCTTTTATGATATGAACATTTCGAACACCTTCTAAATAAATTTTCCAAGGCTCGGGTGCTTCTCTGGGATGAGGTCGTAAAACAATATCATAATCATTATTATTATGGGCAAGTTTTTTTATGGCATCAATAAAAGCATACAACAAAAGATATTCTTCAGACATCCTTTGAAATGGAAGTTTGAATAATTCTGGATCACGGTCAAAATAACCTGCGGTTCTAATACGTCTTATATATTCACAAAATGGTTTATGATATGTGCAAGAAAAATTAGATGCCACTAATAAAAAAGGTTTATTAGGCATTTTTTTTGGTTTTAACCAATAATCTTTAAGAAGTGGTTTATTCAAGTCAATCCGAGGTGAACCTGTTTTATAAAATTTTGATGAGTTTTTTGGATAATTATCTTTTAAAATTTCAATATCTTTACCCCACCCAAATACTGCTGACACTTGATGCATTGATTTTTCTGAAAACCTTGTTTTAGCAAACTCGTTTAGGTTATCATTAATAAAACCGCCTTCTTCATCAATACTGGTAACAACAAAACCCTTATCAAGAAGTTTTTGATGTGTATCAATCTTAGCTCTACTCGGTGTCAGTGATTTAGTGTGAAAAATTCCAGGTGACAAAACTCCAGTTTTTATACCGTTTTTTATTTCTCCCATACTAGAAAGTATAACTTGATGCCCTTTTGAAGCTGCTAAAACTGCCAAAAGAAGCTTACTATCTAACTCTCTAATAGCAACTTCAACATGTAAATATATATTCATATTTAAAAACTTTTTTAAATTACTTTAATTTTGAAATCCATTATTATTTAGTTGATATTAATTTTTATCCTTTGAAGTAATTTTTTATAATTTTAATAACCTTATTTTGATTTTTGTCACTTAATCCTACAAATATAGGGATGCTAATTGAATTATTAAAATATTTTTCAGATCCAGGAAAACTAATTGATTTTTTATCATAAATACTAAATTTATAAATTGGTATATAGTGTTGTTGCGCAATTATATTATTGTCGATTAAATATTTCATAAAATGATCCTTGCTTTTCTTAAGTTCATTAAATGCCATATTTATCAAAAATAAATGATAAGATGGTTTTATATTTTTTGAGTATTTAGGAACTATCAATTTTGTATTAAAATTTTTAAGTTCATTTAAATATTTTTTGTAAATTTTTTTACGTTTTTTTAAAAAAAAATTAATTTTTTTTAATTGTGATAATCCCAAAGCACAATTTATATCTGATAATCGATAATTAAAACCGTGTTTTAATACGTTATATTGCCAATATTTTTTTTTATTTCTTAAAATTCCATGACTTCGAAATAGTCTTACATTCCTAGCAATTTTAATATTATTAGTTGTTACAATACCTCCCTCTCCAGATGTTATTGTCTTAAGTGGATGTAACGAAAAAGTAGAAATATCAGCATGTTTGCATGAGCCAATTTTAAAAAACTTATTTTTATATTTATATTCTGAGCCTAATGCATGACAAGCATCTTCAATTATAAAAAAATTATATTTTTTTTTAATATTATTAAATTGTTTTAAATATTCAGGATAACCTCCATGAAACATAGTCACCAAAGCTTTAATTTTTTTAAGTTTATTTATTTTAATACATTCTAAAATTTTATTTGGAGTAATTTGACCAGAGTATTCATCAACATCTACCAGATAAACTTTTAATCCCATCGTTCTCGCAATATTGTAAGATGCTATAAAATTAATAGCTGGCATTAAAATTATATCATTTTTTTTTAACCCAATTGATAGCATCGCTAAATGAATAGCAGCTGTTCCACTGCTACATACATAGCTATATTTACATCTAGTATATTTTTTTATTTCTTTCTCAAACTTTTCAACAAAAGGACCAGTGGTAATTAGATCATTTGATAGCGAGCTTAAAACTAATTTTTTATCATTCTTATCTATCAACTGTCTCCCATAAGGTATTAGTTTCATGATTTAATTTATTCTATTAATTGGCTTAAAGCATACCTTTGATTTAAGAATACTTTTTATATTTTTTTTTGAAATATCACGAAAAACTTTATCTAAAATTTTTATATATTTTTTAATATTATTTCTATTATGAAAAATAGTAACATAAATCAAATTTGTTGCTAAAATTTTATTTTTTAACATTTCTTGAGTGAGAAAAGTTTTTTTTGGAGAGTGATTATTACAAAATTCAAATGAAGGTATGGCATTTGTACCCTCAACTTTGATTGGAACATTGTGTTTTTTTGATAAATCATACCAAATATTTTTTATCATTTTTCCATTATTTTCTATTTTTTTAAAAACATTTAATCTTTTAAATTCTTTAATTGAAGCAAGTGCAGCTGTGTATCCAATACGTTCACCCCAAAAAGTGCTGCTTATAAAAGTATTTTCAGCTTTTTTCATTATTTGTTTTTTACCAATTATTGCGTTAATTGCATAACCACTACCTAGAGCTTTACCAAAAATTGCCATATCTGGATTAACTTTGAATTTAAGATGTATACCTCCCATAATCTCTCTATATCCTGATGTACATTCATCAAAAATTAAAATTATTTTTTTTTTATTACAAAGATCTCTTACCTTTTGAAGGAAATTATTTTGAGGCTCTATATTTCTCATTACCTCCATTTTAATAATTCCAATTTTTTTTTTATTAATAAGTTTTATAAGATATTCAATATTATTATATGGGAAAGGAAAAGAAGTGTTTCTTAAATTTTCAGGTATTCCATCATAATTTAGTCCCGACATTAAATGTTGGTCTAAATTTTTTTTTGAGTTTATGTTTGCTGACAAATACCAATCGTGCCACCCATGATATCCACAAAATGCAACATTTTTTTTCTTAGTAAAAGATCTTGCAATTCTTATTGCTAATGCATTTGCTTCTCCTCCACCTCTTGTAAATTTAGCCATTGAAGCCCATGGATGTTGTTTAATTATTTGTTTTGCCAAAGAAACTTCCTCTGGGCAATTTAAAGTTGTCATATTACCTTTATAAATGTTCTTTAGAACTGACTTATTTACTTTAGCATTGCTATATCCCAATACACTTGTTCCAACAGCACAAAACATGTCCAAGTATTTATTTCCTTTTAAATCCCAGACATTAATTCTTTTTGCTCTTGTAAAATAAGCAGGCCATTTATATGGTAAATAAAGTTCGGATCTTTTAGAAAATAATGTTGTACCACCAGGAATTAGGGTTTTTGCGTAGTTGTACAAACTTATACCGTTTTTGATTTTCATTTTATTTCCAATTTCTTGGATCAATTAGTTTTGTATCACTTATATTAAAATTTATCATTTTATTTTTTCTTATAGTTTTAAAATTTATTATTTCTTTCAAATTTTCAGAATTATTAATACCAATTATTATTTTATCAAAGTCAAAATTCAATAAGTCGCTTAAACAATAATCAATTGGAGAAATATTGTTATTTTCTAAATTTTGAAACCAATTAAAAAAAAGTTTTTGCCATTTTTTAAAATAAAATTTTTTATAGACTGATTTGTTAACCAATAATCCTTGTAAAAATATGGATCTTATGTGAGTTTCTATTCCTTGATTTTTTAGCTTATCATGCCAGCCTGTAGTTAATATTCTTTTATCTAAGATATTATAAGGACATTGTACTACGTCAAAATTATAATTTGAGTTTAAATAATTCAAACAACTTGTATCATAAATCGATAATCCAATTTTTTTAAAAAATTTTTTTTTTTTCAAAACTTCTAAATTTTTAAAAATTTTCATTCCTCTCTTTGTAAATAAAATTTTAATGTCATGAAAAAGTAATGTCTCAATTTTATTAGTACTAAAACTCTTAAAATGATCCTCTAATTGTTTTTGACAAAATTCTAACGACACCCATTTCGAATTTGGTATTATTTTTGTAGAAAATTTAAATTTTTTATCCATATCTAGAAAAATATCTTTTCTTTTTAAATAGGTCTTTGCTGTATCAATTTCATAAATACCAATATTTTTTGCTAATTTTAGAATTTTTCTGTTTTCTTTATAATTTAATTTAATTGGATCAGCCCCATATTTTTGTGTAAAATTTGCAGATCCAATTACAAGACGTTTTATCAACTGAGTTTTATTCACTTTATCTCTCTTTTATATTAATTAATGATTTGTTATATTTTTCAGCTTTAATTAAATCTCTCCAAGAGAAAAAAATATTTTTAGAAAAATATCTAAAAACTTTTTTTAAAAAAAAATAATCTTTTAAGTTATCTAAAGTCCATCGTCTGTTTGAATAATTTGTAAAATTTTTATAATTATATTTTTTAAACAATTTCGATTTTTTTACAAAAAAAGTTACATGTTCTCTATTATACTTGCTTTTAAAAATTTTTTGAGATTTTGTTAATGTATCTAAATCAATTACCTCAACATCCAAACCATCAGGAAAAGAAAGTTTTAATGTATTTGAGGTATAATCACTTTTTTTATTGAAATGTAGTTTAATACATTGATCTATAAGCTTTGGATCTATTATAGGACAATCCGCTGTAATTCTAACAATTGTTTTGATAAAATTTTCATTGGCACAATCAATAATTCTTTTTGCAACATTATTAGTACTTCCTCTAAATAATTTAATTTTATATAATTTGCATATATCTGTAAATTTATTGTCTTCTTTTTTTTTTGTAGTACACAAAAATATCTTAGTAACTAATTTTGCTTTTTTTAATCTTAAAATACATAGATCTATTACTCTTAAATTAGAATTTATTTCTAAAAAATGTTTATTTGGTAATCTTTTAGATCCAGATCTTGCTGCAAGAAAAATTGCAATTTTATTTTTATTTATCATTTTTTAAAGTTAATAAATTTTTAAATCTTCGTACATAAAAATTACTAAAATGCTATATTCCTCAAATTTTATTTAATAACAGTATAATTTTATCAATACTATATTGTTAACATTTTAAAATAGAAAATATCTTTTCTTAAAATAAGGTAGTTAATATATGTTCTATCTTTTATACGTTGCTAAAACAACAATTGTTGATATTAAAAGTTTTAATCAATTTTAGCTTATGTTATTTATTATTTAATGACTTCACTTCTTGCAAAATATGCTCAATATAATTTGAAATCTATTACTTCAGATAAACTCACAAACAAAGAAATTAAAGAAATTTGCTTGTTAAAAGATACACAATGGAAATTTGGTATAAAGTCACAAATTGATTGGTTCAATAATAATATTAAAAAAAATGATCTTCATAACTTATTTTATATTAATTCAAAACTTGTAGGTTATACATTGTTGAGAAAAAGAACTTTTGAAATTAAAACTTTAAATAAAAAAGCAAAATACCTATTGTTTGACACTCTGGTTATTGATAAAAAATATAGAGGTATACAATTGTCTAAACTTATAATGAATTTTAATAATATGATAATTAAACAATCTACTCTTTTTTCTTTTTTAATTTGTAAAGATAAATTAGTTAGTTTTTATAAAAAGAATAATTGGAAAAAATTGAATAAAAAAACTTTCAATATTGTTGATTATCCATTTTCATCTAATGGAATGATTTTTAATAAATTAAATTTTAACAAAAAATGTTTTTTTTATATAAACAAATAGATTTTATAAGATAAAAAAAATTTCAATCAATAGGATTAGAACTTATGAAAAAAAATCTAAAAAAAATCGAAGAAGGACTAAAACTTATAAATCAAATACAATCTATCAGAACAAAAAATAATAAGAATTGGATGGATTTATTAAGATTGTCTCTAAAACTCGATTTTGGT
>Ga0209335_10004430_pt1 | contig 13359 bp, 14 predicted proteins | sample COG_09_FD_184753 | JGI IMG/M metagenome (GOLD analysis project Ga0209335, IMG submission 184753) | Pelagic Microbial community sample from North Sea - COGITO 998_met_09 (SPAdes) (version 2) | ecosystem: Environmental > Aquatic > Marine > Neritic zone/Coastal water | place: Helgoland, sampling...
TCTCAATTAAAAGCTATAAAAAAATTTATAGAATTAAATAAAATAAAAAAAACAATATTTTTAACCCCAGACTCAAATTATAAAAATGAAATTGAAGATGCAATCTCGTCATCTAAAATAGAATTAATCAAGAGTTATATATACGATACGGATCCTACTAAACTTACTAATCAAATTGAAAAAATTACAAATTACAAAATAAGAAAACAGAATCTTGAAGATGAAATAAAAAGATTGGAAAAATCTGATGAAAATAACAAAGAGCGCTTAATTGAAAGATTAAAAAAGCGTGATACATTAGGAAGTGTTAAATTTGATTCTTTAATAATAGCTGATTTTGATGAAAGTTTAAAAAGCGTCACAACATCTTTATTATACACTGACATATCTCCTAAAAATAAATATTTTATAACTCTCAATCAATGGTTTGATGAGTCACTTTTAAATGAAACCAGCTCTCAACCACTTTATTTTCCTTCTATAAATAAAAAAAATTATGAACTCTTTTCATTAGAATATTATGAAAAATTTAAACAGTATCCAAACCAACTATCTTTTTTAAGTTTTGATTTGGTGGGACTAGTTTATTACTTAATACTTCAGAATAATTTAATTTTAGATGATAAAATTTTTACAAAAGAAACCTTATTTAAAGGAAAAGTTGGAATTTTTGAAATAAAAGATAACAAAATTAATCACATTCTCAATTTCTATAAAGTAGAAGATAAAAAATTTAAAAAAATTTTTTAATTTTTTTAAAAGCTTTAAATCGATGATCTATTTTATACTTTTGAAGAGGCTTCATTTCACCAAAAGTTTTTTTTTTATTATTAGGTATAAAAATAGGATCATAACCGAATCCATTTTTTCCTCTCATTTCAGGTGAGATGAATCCTTCAATTTTACCAATGGAGCTTATTGGTTTTTGATCTGGTTGAAAGATAGTCAAGGCACAAACAAATCTTGCTTTAATCTTTTTTATTTTCCAATTTTTATCTTTTTTTGACAATTCTTTAAATACTCTCTTCATTGCTTTAACAAAATCTCCATTTTTTCCTCCCCATCTTGCAGAATAAATGCCTGGATCTCCACCTAACACATCTATTTCCAAACCAGAATCATCTGACAAACACGTCATTTTTAATTTTTTGGAAAAATATTTAGCTTTGATTAGAGAATTTGCCTTAAAAGTTTTACCATTTTCAATAGGGCTTTTAATTTTATAGCCAGCAGGAGAGTAAATTTTCAGTCTTTTAGGCAATAAATCCCTAATTTCCTTGAATTTACCTTTATTATTTGAGCCAATTAACAATTTTATAAATTTTTTCTTTAGCATCTAGCAATTATCAAATTTCATACCATATAAGTGGTAATGGAAAAAGACCAAAACATCGATAATAAAACTGAAAATATTGAAATAAAAGAACCAATCAATAAAGAAAATGATAATGGATCTGATCAGGCTTCTAAACAAGAGGAAGTAGAAATAAAGGAAATCTCACCAGAAGAAAAAATAAAAGAATTAGAAGATAAGGTGACTAGAACATTTGCAGAAATGGAAAATCAAAGAAGAAGATTTGAAAAAGAAAGAGAAGATGCTTTTAACTATGGTGGTTATGCATTTGCAAAAGAAACTTTAAACTTAATTGATAATTTAGAAAGATCAAAATTAATACTTGAAAATGATGAAGTCTTAAAAAATTCAGAGGCATTAAAAAAAACTTTAGATCACTTTGATATTATTAATAAGGATATGGTATCTATTTTATCAAAGAATGGTATTACTCCAATAGATTCTATTGGTAAAAAACTTGATCCAAATCTACATCAAGCCATGATGGAAATAGATGATGATCAAAAAGAACCTGGCACAATTGTTCAAGTTATTCAAAAGGGATTTATGATGAAAGATAGGTTGCTAAGACCATCTTTGGTTGGAGTTTCAAAAAAAACTGAAAAAAAAGAGGAAAAAAGCGAGGAAAACAAAGAAAATTCAGACAATTAATAATATTTGTCAGAACTTGTAGATTAAAAATAAACACTTATATGAAACGTAGGATTTAAATTATGAGCAAAATTATAGGAATTGACTTAGGAACAACAAACTCATGTGTGTCTATCATGGAAGGTAGCCAACCAAAAGTTTTAGAAAATGCTGAAGGTGCGAGAACAACTCCTTCGGTTGTAGCATTTACTGATGATGGAGAAAAACTTGTTGGACAACCAGCAAAAAGACAAGCTGTAACCAATCCTGAAAATACTATATTTGCTGTAAAAAGATTAATTGGAAGAAATTTTGAGGACCCAACTGTTAAGAAAGATATTACAGCAGCTCCTTTTAAAATAATCAATTCAGAAAAAGGTGATGCTTGGATTGAAGCTAAAGGTGAAAAATATTCACCTTCTCAAATATCAGCCTTTATTCTTCAAAAGATGAAGGAGACTGCTGAAAAATATTTAGGTCAAGTGGTAACTAAAGCAGTTATTACTGTACCAGCTTATTTTAATGATGCTCAAAGACAAGCCACAAAAGATGCTGGTAAAATAGCAGGACTTGAAGTTTTAAGAATTATTAATGAACCAACGGCTGCTTCTCTAGCTTATGGTTTAGATAAAAAACAAAATAAGAAAATTGCTGTTTATGATTTAGGTGGTGGAACTTTTGATGTTTCAATTCTTGAATTAGGAGATGGTGTATTTGAAGTTAAATCTACCAATGGTGATACATTTTTAGGTGGTGAAGATTTTGATAATACTATTGTTGATTATCTTGTTGGAGAATTTAAAAAAGATAATGGTATTGATCTTAAAACAGATAAACTAGCACTTCAAAGATTAAAGGAAGCTGCTGAAAAAGCTAAGATTGAATTATCTTCGGCAGAACAAACTGATGTTAATTTACCATTTATAACTGCAGACAAAACAGGTCCAAAACATATTAATTTGAAAATGACTAGAGCAAAATTAGAGGCTTTAGTTGAGGATTTAATTTCAAGAACAATACCACCTTGCAAGACAGCACTCAAAGACGCTGGTCTTTCTGCAAGTGAAATTGATGAAGTTGTGATGGTGGGAGGAATGACAAGAATGCCAAAAGTTTTGGCCGAAGTAAAAAACTTTTTTGGTAAAGATCCAAATAAAAGTGTAAACCCAGATGAAGTTGTGGCAATGGGTGCCGCTATCCAGGCTGGAGTGCTTCAGGGAGATGTTAAAGACGTACTTCTTTTAGATGTTACACCTTTGTCATTAGGTATCGAAACTTTAGGTGGCGTTTCAACAAAGCTAATAGAAAAAAATACAACAATCCCAACTAAAAAAAGCCAAGTTTTTTCTACTGCTGAAGATAATCAGCCCGCCGTATCAATTAGAGTTCTTCAAGGTGAGAGGGAAATGGCTTCTGATAATAAAATGTTAGGAAACTTTGAGTTGGTTGGTATTGCGCCTGCTGCAAGAGGTATTCCTCAAATTGAAGTAACATTTGATATAGATGCTAATGGAATAGTAAGTGTTTCAGCTAAAGATAAAGGAACTGGTAAAGAACAAAAAATTCAAATTCAAGCTTCAGGTGGTTTAAGTGATGAAGAGATTGAAAAGATGGTCAAAGATGCAGAAACCAATAAAGAAGCTGACAAAAAGAAAAGGGAGTCAGTGGATGTAAGAAACCAGGCTGATACATTAATGCATTCTACTGAAAAAAACCTAAAAGAACATGGTGCTAAAATCTCTGATGCTGAGAAAAAGACAATAGAAGACTCTTCTTCAAGCTTAAAAGAAGCATTAAAAGGTGAAGATATAGAGGACATAAAAAAGAAAACTGAGAGTTTAGTTCAGGCTTCTATGAAATTGGGTGAAGCGATTTACAAATCTCAAGAAAAAAAACCAGATTCATCAAACGATGGTGATAAAAATGATGAAGGAAAAAAAGACGATAATGTGGTTGATGCGGATTTTGAAGAGGTAAAAGAAGAAACCAAAGAAAAAGATAAAGAAAAAAGCGCTTAAGACTTACAACAACTATCATCTTAAAGTAACTTATGGCTAAAAGAGATTTTTATGACGTCTTGGGTGTTAATAAAAGTGCTAGTCCAGAAGAATTAAAGTCGGCCTATAGAAAATTAGCGGTAAAGTATCACCCAGATAAAAATCCTAACGATAAAGTAGCTGAAGATAAATTCAAAGAAGCTAGTGAGGCATATGGAATTCTTTCAGACCAAGAAAAGAAACAAAACTATGACAACTTTGGTCATGCTGCCTTCGAAAGTGGAGGTGGAAGACAAAGTGGTGGTTTTGGTGGTTTTGGTGGTGCAGATTTCTCAGATATCTTTGAAGATTTTTTTGGTGATTTTGGTGGAGGAGGTAGATCTAGAGGTAGAAGAAGTTCCAGTAATAGAGGTTCTGACTTAAGATATGATTTATCAATTACTTTAAAGGAAGCTTTTGATGGAAAAAAACAAGATATCAAATTCTCAACAACAGAAAAATGTAACACTTGTAAAGGAAATGGGTCAAAACCAGGCTCTTCTCCTGATAGATGTTCAGCGTGTGGTGGGAATGGAAAAATAAGATCAAATCAAGGTTTTTTTACAGTTCAACAAACCTGCCCTCAATGTGCAGGAAGTGGTGAGGAAATCACAAGCCCTTGTAGTGATTGTAATGGCCAGGGTAGCAAACAAACTTCAAAAAAGATATCTGTAACAATTCCAAAAGGTGTGGATGATGGAACAAGAATAAGGTTAGCTGGTAAAGGAGAAGCTGGAACCAAAGGTGGTGCTAGTGGTGATTTATATTTATTTATCAATGTTCACTCGCACGATCTTTTTAAAAGATCTGATGAAAACTTATTTTTTGAATTTCCAATATCAATTGCAGATGCAGCACTTGGAACAACATTAGAAATACCAACAATTGATGGGGGTAAAGCAAAGATAAAGATACCTGATGGAACTCAAAATGGAAAACAATTTAGATTAAAAGGTAAAGGAATGCCATACATGAGAGGTAGTGGTAATGGAGATCTTTATGTTCAGGTTAATACAGAAGTTCCAATTTCACTAAATAAAGATCAAAAAGAATTACTTGAGAAATTTAGAGAAATTGAAAACGAAAAATCAAACCCAAGTATAAAAAAATTCTTTCAAAAAGCTAAAAGTTTCTGGAAAAACTAAAAGATTTACAGTCAAATTATTTAGTAATATTGTTATATAAAATAGCTGTAAATTTTATATGATAGTTTGGATTTCATCATATCCTAAAAGCGGAAACACGTGGGTAAGATCATTTTTATCCGCTTATTTTATGACTGATGATGGTGACTTTAAAATAGACAACTTAGACTATATTCAGGATTATCCAAACAAACAATTCTTTGATGAAAAAAATATAAAAAAAGGTGAAGTTTATAAATATTGGGAAAAATCTCAAAGAAAGATTTTTGAAAATAATAAAGTTAAATTTTTGAAAACACATAATGCACTCATTTCAATAAATAATCATGACTTTACTTATCCTCAATATGTTTTAGGTATAATCCACATAGTAAGAGATCCAAGAAACATAATTACTTCTTTAAAAAATCATCTTTCCTTCAATACATACGAGGAATGTCTCAAATTTATGAAAAACGATAAAGCTTATGCATTTGAGGAACAAAATAATAATTATGCAAAATTTAATTATCTTAGTTCTTGGAAATCACATTATAAATCTTGGATAAATAATAAGTCATATAGACTTTTAACAATTAGATATGAAGATTTAGAAATCGATACTTACAAAACATTTCGTGATATAGTAGTTTTTATAAATACTATTTGTAAGTTTAATAATAGAGCAGATAATAAAAAAATTATCAAATGTATAGAAAGTACAAATTTTGAAAAAATGAAAAAATTTGAAGAAGATGGATCCTTTAAAGAGTCTAAACATAAAAAAGATTCTAAAGAAAAGATTAAATTTTTTTATTTAGGTAGTAAAAATAACTGGAAGAACCTATTAAATGATGAAATTAAAGATAATATGAATGAATATTATAAGGAAGATTTAATTAAATTTGGATATGAAAAAAATTAATTTAGCAATCACTGGATGCCTTGGTAGAATGGGCCAGCAACTTATTAAATCTTCTAAATCTAATAAGAATTTTAAATTAGTTACTCTTACAGAAAGTAAATCTTTAAATAAAAAAGTAGCAGGTATCAAACTTGATCAAAATAATGATCAAGCTTTTAAAAAAAGTGATGTAATTGTAGATTTTACAGTCCCAAAATGTACACTTGAAGTTCTAAAAATTGCTTCAAAACTTAAAAAAGGTGTGGTGATTGGAACAACTGGCTTTACTCAAAAAGAAGAAGGCTTAATTAAGAAATATTCAAAAAAAATTCCTATATTAAAAGCTGGTAACATGAGCTTAGGTGTCAATTTATTGATGTATTTAACTGAAATTGCATCAAGTTCTCTTAAAGACAATTATCTAAGTAAAATATTCGAAGTTCACCATAAACACAAAAAAGATTATCCGTCAGGAACTGCATTAATGCTAGGAAAAGGTATTGCAGATGGAAAAAATAAGAATCTTTACAATCTAATAGGTAAAAAATTTTTAAATAAAAAATCTTTTCCTTTTGGAAAAAAGATTAATTTTAATTCAATAAGAAAAGGAGAATTTATTGGTAAGCATGAAGTAATATTTTCAAGTGGTAAAGAAATAGTATCTTTAAATCATGAAGCATTTGATAGAACTCTTTATTCAGATGGCGCTTTAACAGCTGCTAAATGGCTTATGAACAAAGAAGCTGGCCTTTATTCAATGAGAGATTTATTGAATTTTGAATAATGAATGAAAAAAAAAAGGCAAAGCAAATCCTAAAAATTTTAAATAAAATTTACCCCACAACACCAATACCTTTAAAACATAGAAACAAGTTTACACTTCTAACTTCAGTTCTCTTATCTGCCCAATGTACAGATCTAAATGTTAACAACGTAACAAAAGATATATACCCAAAATACAACAAGCCAGAACATTTTGAAAAATTAGGACAAAAAAGGATTGAAAAATTGATAAAAAAAATTGGCATCTTTAGAGTAAAGGCTAAAAGTATATATTTAATGTCTAAACAGATTATAAAAAAACATAATGGAAAAGTACCAAAAACATTTGAAGAGCTTGAGAAATTGCCTGGTGTGGGACATAAAACAGCTAGTGTGGTTATGTCTCAAGGCTTTGGGCTTCCAGCATTTGCAGTGGATACTCATATTCATCGACTGGCTCAAAGATGGGGGCTAACAAGTGGCAAGAATGTTGTTCAAACAGAAAAAGATTTAAAAAGAATTTTTCCACAAAAAACATGGAGCAAACTACACCTACAAATAATTTATTACGGCAGGGAATATTGTCAGGCGAGAAGTTGTTATGGTTTAACTTGTAAAATTTGTACGACTTGTTATCCTAACCGCAAAAATCCAATTAATACAAAAAAAGCTTAATATGAAAATTCTAGGTATAGGAAATGCTATTGTTGATGTAATTTGTAAAGTTGAAGATAAATATTTGTCAGACAATGGACTAACAAAAAGCACGATGAAGCTTGTTAATGAAATTGAATTTAAAAAATTATTATCAACTTTAAAAATTGAAAATACTGTATCGGGAGGTTCTGTAGCAAATTCTATTGTGGGGCTTTCTCAGCTAGGTAATAAAGTTGGGTTTATTGGTAAAGTTAATGATGATGATTTAGGTCAAAAATATGAAAGTGGCTTAAAAAAAGAAAATGTTGATTTTTTTTACTATAAAAAAAAAGAAAGTATGCCAACAGGTACTTGTTTAATACTGATTACACCAGACTCTGAACGAACAATGTGTACCTTCTTAGGAACTTCAGGAAAAATTAATGAAAATGATGTAGATATTAATTCAATCAAAAATAGTGAACTGATCTTTTTAGAGGGTTATTTATGGGATGAAGGTGAGCCTAAATCAGCGTTTGATAAGGCAATTAATAATTCAAAAAAAGTAGCGATGTCATTATCTGATATCTTTTGTGTAGAAAGGCACAAAACTCATTTTTTAAATCTTGTACAAAATAAACTGGACATTACTTTTGCAAATGAGCAAGAGATTATGTCTTTAATAGACGCGAAAGATATTGGAGAAGTTATTACATTTGGTAAACAAATTGGAAAACTAATTATTATTACTCGTGGAGAAAAAGGGAGTATCGCTATATATAAAAACGAAATAATTGAATGTGAGTCCCAAAAAAATCTTAAAATAATTGATTTAACAGGTGCAGGGGACTTGTTTGCTGCAGGATATCTCCATGGTTACATAAATAATTTAACAACAAGTGAGAGCCTAAAAAAAGGTACGGAGATGTCTTCAAAAATTATTCAAAAAATTGGTGCTAGACTGGGTTAATTTTTTTTCTTTTAAAGCTACCCTTTCCTTTTTTTGATTTCACAATTCTTATTTTATATTTCTTTGTTCTTAAATCTTTTGCAATTGGATTTCTTTTTGCCATTTATATTAAGTAACCCTTATCATGACTAATAATAAATTTTTCATCTTCAAATTTATCCTTAATTTTTTTTCTAAGTCTATATATATGAGTTTCAACAGTATGTGTCTCAAGGTCAAAAGAATAGCCCCATACTTTTTTTTGAAGTTCATTAACTGATTGTGGTTGCTTTTTTTCATTTAAGAATAAAATGATATCAATTTCTCTTTCCGTCAATTTTAATTCTGTTTTTTGATTAGATATTATTCTAGAGTTAAAATTTAAAATATAATCCTTAATATTTAATTTAGATTGAAAATTATATTTTTGTTTTATCAATTGAATATTAACTTTATCAATAAAAGCGTTTATCTTTATTGGAAGTTTATCAAACACCAAAATGGCATTTTTGTCTATTTTATTAACAGAAAACAATTTATCGTTTTTATTGTTAATAATAATTAGTGAATTTAAACAATCAGTATTATTGGATTTAATTTCATTTATAAAATCATTAGATTTTTTGAAATTAATAATATTAAATTTGAATAAGTTCCTAATTTCACTTAAAATATTATATAATTTCTCAAATTCTACAATACTAACTGATTGATTAAACATTAAAAGATAACTTATGCTAATAACTCTAAAAAATAAAGAGTTCTTAATTACAGGTGATTTTATTTTCAAATGTGCTGTAGGAAAAAATGGAATTAAATCTAAGAAAAAAGAAGGCGATAAATCAACACCATCAGGAAAATTTTCTTTAGGAAAATTGTACTATAGAGCTGATCGAGTTAAAAAACCTATAACTCAAATTTCTACCAGAATTATAAATAAAAATATGGGTTGGTGTGATGACTCAAAGAGTAAATATTATAATAAAGAAATTTTAGTTGACAAAAAAGTTAAACATGAAAAATTGTTTAGAAAAGATAGTACATATGATTACTTTATAGTAATTAATTATAATACAAAAAATCCAAAACCCTTTAAAGGTAGTGCAATATTTTTGCACTTAACAAAAAACTACTCAGGAACTTTGGGTTGTATAGCTTTAAAAAAAAAAGATTTTTTAATTTTGGCAAAAATTATTAAAAAAAATACTAAAATAAAAATCTCTTAAATCCTCTTACCAAATATTTTTGATCCTATTCTCAAAAATGTTGCCCCATTGGTTGCTGCATCGATATAATCATTAGACATACCCATGCTTAATTCTTTCTCATTAATATTATCTAATAATTTATTCATTTCTACAAAATATTTAGAAGAAATATTATTTTTTGGTGGTAAACACATTAGTCCTATAATATTAAGACCAAGATCTTTTTTACATAAAGAATAGAAATTTTCTAAATTTTCAATTTCAATTCCATTTTTTTGATTTTCGTTTCCTATATTTACTTGGATAAAAATCTTAAGTTTTTTATTGAGCTTAGCTTCTTCATTGGAGATTTTTTCTGCTAAACGTGCGTTATCAAGGGAATGAATGTAGTCAAAAAGAGGTATTACATGCTTAACTTTATTAGTTTGAACTTTCCCAATCATATGTAACTTAATGTTAGTAAAATCTTGTTTTATATTTGGCCATTTTTCAATTGCTTCTTGGACTTTATTTTCTCCATAATGTATATGCCCATGATTAATCAATGGAAAAATATTTTCTAATGGAAATGTCTTGCTAACAGCAATAATATTGGGTTGATTAAAATTTTTAATTCTTTTTTTTAGAGTATCTTGTATTGATATTAAATTATTAACAGAATTTATCATATGAATTATTTAAGACCTTATCATTTTATCAGTAATTATAACAAAAAAGAATTAGAGAGTTTAAATAATAAAATAAATATTATATATAGAAATTATAAAGATCCTATTAAAGAAAGTGTGATAATAAAAGTTAAAAGTGAATGCCAAAAATCTAGAAAAAAATTATTTCTTTCAAATAATATTAAAATGGCAATAAAATTAAAATTAGATGGAGTATATATTCCATCCTTCAATAAGTCACTAAATCTAAAATTTAAAACTAATAAACATTTTCAAGTACTTGGATCAGCCCATAATTTGAAGGAAATCAGAATTAAGGAAAAACAGGGAATAGATAAAATTTTTTTATCTCCAATTTTTAAAGTAAATAAAAAAAAACATTATTTTGATATTCATAAATTTAAAAAATTATCAAAATTAACAAAAAAAAAAATTGTTGCATTAGGTGGTATTAATGAAAAAAATATAAAAAGAATTAAATTACTAAATTGTGATGGGTTTGCAGCAATTAAATATTTTAGAAAAAATAAAATAGGTTAAATGATACTAGAAAACAAAGATTTAAAAAATAAAATAACAGCAGTAACTAATTTTTATGCAGTTAAAAATTTTGATAAAGTAATTGAAGAGGCTAATAGATTATTAAAGAAAAATCCAAATATTGATTTTTTATGGAATATTTTAGGATTAACTCATCAGCAAAAAGGTGATTTCGATAACGCAGAAACACATTTCTATAGATGTTTACAAATTAATCCTAAGAATATAAGTGCAATTAATAATTTAGGAAATAATTATAAATACCTTTTTAATTATGTAAAAGCTGAAGAATATCTAACAAAAGCCTTAGCAATTAATCCAAAATATTTGAATGCTTTAGTAAACTATGGAAATTTATATTTTGAATTAAATCAATTTTCTAAAGCAGTTGAGTTATTTAATAAAGCACTTTTGGTTGATAAAGATTCTATAACTGTAAGAATTAATTTAGCATTAATTTATCAAAGTACAGGTGATTATAAAAATGCTCTCAAAATTTTAAATGAAATAAACATTCTTAACCCTGGTATTACCCGTGCTGATAAAATGATTAGTGCTTTGAAAAATTATAGTAAAGATAATGAGCATCTATTATTGATGGAACAAAAATTAAAAAAGTCTAATTTTAGTAATAATCAAAAAATTTTTTTACACTTTGCTTTAGCAAAAGCTTATGAAGATCAAAAAAAATTTTCAAAAGCAACTGATCATATTGAAGTGGGAAATAAGTTAATGATGGATACTTCAGATTACAATTTAGATAGAGAAAAAAAATTATTTGAGAATATAAAAAAGTTATTTATTAATTATAATTTTAAAAAAAATAAAATAGAAAAATCAAAAAAAAATATAATTTTTATATTAGGGATGCCTAGATCTGGTACTACCCTAGTAGAACAAATTATTTCATCCCATCCCGCTGTTTACGGTGCTGGTGAGTTAAGTTTTTTATCAAGGGTTATTTATAAAAATTTTTTTGATAATGAAAAAGTTAATTTTATTGATAATATTGATAAACTTAACGATACAGAGTTATCTCAAATTTCTAGTCAATATTTTAACTTTATTGATAATTTCACCACAGATAAGATTTATATTACAGATAAAGCCCTTTTTAACTTTCAGTGGATAGGTTTCATTAAAATTTTATTTCCTGAAGCAAAAATAATTAATTGTGTAAGGGATCCAAAAGATAACTGTCTTTCAATTTATAAGAATCTTTTCGAAAATGAGGGCCATTGGTGTTATAATAAGAAAGAATTAGTAGATTGTTACAAGCTTTACCTTGATTTAATTAATTTTTGGAAAGAAAAAATTCCTGGTGTAATTTTTGATATTAAATATGAAGACTTAATAGCTTCACCTGAGGCTAAAATAAAAGAGTTAATATCTGCAAGTGGGTTAAATTGGGATGAAAAGTGTCTCAAATATAATGAAAATAAAAATGCTATTAAAACTCTTAGTGTAAACCAGGCTAGAAAAAAAATTTATTCATCATCGGTTAGCTTGTATGAAAAATATAAACCTTTCATAAAAGATTTTTCAAAATATTTTGAATAAAAAAAAACGGCCCTTTTTACAGGGCCGTTTAAATATAATTTAGAACAATTACTAGAATGCAAGCATTAAGCTTACTTCCATGTGTTCTACATCGTTTGCTTCAGTTCCACCAGCATTGTCTGCTTCTGACGCTAGTACTCTAACTGATGCAGCACCCATAGTGTATGAAATACCTAAACCTTTAGTATCTTCAGTCACTTTAGTGTCTGTTGTTGAGCTTTTGATTGTACCTATACCGTATTCATTTTCCATTTCAGAATATGAAACAGCTAGGTTTTCATTGATTGAGTAAGATACACCGTAGATTAGCACTTCATTTGAAGAAGTTGCAGCTGATCCACCTGTACCTGATGATCTTTGTAGACCAACAGTTGCAGCACCTACAGCATAATTAACATAACCAGTTACAAACTTACTGTCGGCGTCGTTTGCAGCGTTATCGTTATCATGACTTTCGGTACCATAACCAATACCAGCACTAACTCCATCATATGGAGAACCAGTAATCGCTACGTTCCAACCACTATCATCAGTTCCAGCACCAGTAGATCCACCATCACCAGTAGCACCAACAGACGAATTGTTAGTGTGACCTGGGTCGATTTCTAATGATACTTGGTATCCTGCGTATGTGTTTTTGTAACCAATAACGTTAGTTCCACCAGCAGCTCTTAAGCCGTTTGAAGAACCTACATAAGACCACTGCTCTTCATAAGCATATGGAGTTTTGTCATCGATTGTAGAAACACCAAACTCACCAACACCTTGGTCAAAACCAATTGTTCCCATATCACCCATGTCTAGCATTAGTGATGAAGAAGCAAAAGTTTCACTTGTGTTTGAGCTTGCTTGTCCGCCATCTCCGATAGCTGCTGTGTAAGTAGCAGTCATTCCATTTACGTCTCCAGAACCAGAAAAAGTAATTGAGTTACCCATACCAAATGGGTTACCAGCTGTACCGTCTGTCTTAGAAACATAAGTAACTTCA
>Ga0209335_10004446_pt1 | contig 13318 bp, 10 predicted proteins | sample COG_09_FD_184753 | JGI IMG/M metagenome (GOLD analysis project Ga0209335, IMG submission 184753) | Pelagic Microbial community sample from North Sea - COGITO 998_met_09 (SPAdes) (version 2) | ecosystem: Environmental > Aquatic > Marine > Neritic zone/Coastal water | place: Helgoland, sampling...
CTCCAATTAACTCGAGGACAATGGAGAAAGTATACCGAAACAATTTATTCAGGTGGTGAAGAACTAAATGAAGAATCTGCTCAAGATTTTAATATTGGCGCCTTGAATATTGAAGAAAATTCTGAAAAAACACCTGTTAACTACATATTACCTCCTGGAATTTTTCGGGAACTTACTTTTGGTGCCCAAGCTCAGACTAGAGCTAACGAACAATCGATGACACTAGAGGTTTGTAATCTTGAAGACGGAAGCGCCTATTCTGCTTATAAGAACATCGAGATGGACCTAAGGCGTTATAAACGTTTGCGTATGTTTTCTCACGCAGAGCTTTTACAGGATGGCGCATTAGAAGATGGAGATTTGAAACTATTTGTCCGTTTAGGTACAGATTTTGACCAAAACTATTACGAATATGAAATTCCGTTAGCCGTTACTGAGCCAGCTAGGTATTTGGGAACTTCTCAAAGTGATCAAGAAAAAGTTTGGCCGCCTTCAAATAATGTAGATATTAATTTTGAAGATTTATGGGGCATTAAACTTATACGAAATCAGGCAATTCTCGATGGTAAACATGCTAACGCACAAATAGTTTATGACTCTACATTAAGCAGTGGTGCGCAAATATATATTTCCGGAAACCCTAACCTAGCTGAGGTTACCACAATTATGATTGGTGTTAGAAACCCAAACAGACAATCAAACCCAGATCCTGACGATGGCTTGCCAAAATGTGCAACCGTATGGGTAAATGAGTTACGGTTAACAGAATTTGACGATAATGGTGGTTGGGCAGCAATCGGAAGGGTATCTGCTAATTTTGCAGACTTGGCAAACGTATCCGCTTCTGGTAGTATTAGAACTAAAGGGTTTGGTACAGTTGAGCAAAAAGTTAACGAACGACAAAAAGAAACCCTTAAAACGCTTGATGTATCATCGACAATACAGCTTGGAAAATTTATTCCAGAAAAAATTGGGATTAGATTACCAATGTATGTTGGGTTTTCAGTTATTGAGAGTACACCCGAATTTTCTCCATTGGCTGAAGATGTTCCAACTTCGTTATATGAAAATGCAGTGACATCCGGACTGCCAAAAGCTGACGCGCTGGTTGCTAAACAAGAATTGAAGAAAATCACCAGAGATATTACAACAAGGAAAAGCCTAAATTTCACTAACATTAGAAAAGAAAAGGCAAAAGGTAGTGATCGAAAAACTAGATTCTATGACATTTCAAACTGGACGGGAACCTATGCTTATACTGAGGAAAATCATCATAATTTTGAATTAGAGCAGGATTTGATAAAAAATTACCGTGGTGGGTTAAACTATAATTTCAACGCAAGTCCTAAAAATATTAAGCCTTTTAGTAAAGTCAAGTTTTTAAGGAAATCTAAATATTTAAGAATAATAAAAGATTTTAATTTTTACCCAGGACCAAAACAAATAGGGTTTAGAACAGATGTTAATAGAATGTATAACGAGCGGGTAATTAGAAACGTCAACCCAGGGATAAGGGCAGATATTGATCCTTTTTATAACAAGAATTTTAACTGGTCTCGGAGTTATAGTTTTAAGTATGATTTATCGAAAGCACTAAAGCTTGATTTTACTGCAGGTGCTAATTCTCTCATAGAAGAAGATGCCCAGCACATAAGGGAGATTAATAGAAATTCTGATAATGCGATTGTGCAGCAAGATTACGAGAATTTTAAAGATTCTGTGATGACCAGTGTTTTTAGTGGCGGTGAGAATTTAGATTATAGACATAACACCAATATTAATTATACTATTCCGTTTAGTAAATTTCCTTTAACCAATTGGATTAACTCGACAGCAAGGTATTCAACTAGCTACATATGGACAAGAGAAGCGTTCGCAGCTAAAGGATTTGGCAATACAATTCAGAATTCTCAAGCATACAATCTAAATGCTACATTTAATGTGGTTACTTTATATAATAAGGTGGGATATTTAAAAAAGGTGAATAACAAATTCCGAAAATCTGGTAGAACGAATTCACGATCTAGTAAAAGCTCTAAAGGAAATGGAGAGGATGATAAAGAAAAGAAGAAAAAGGATAAAAATAAAAAGAATCAGAAAACACCTTTCGATTATGCCGCACGAACTCTTATGAGTATCAGAAATGTGAATGGGACCTATTCACGAAATAGAGGAACCTTGTTACCAGGTTACAATGGAGAAACTAGTGTGTTAGGCATGGATGATTTTGGAGCACCCGGTTATGGTTTTCTTTTCGGACAACAAGATGGTTGGGGTAATAGTGACACTAATCATTACGCGCATTGGGCTATGATGAATGATTGGCTAAAAAAAAATGACTCAATTAATACGCAGTTTTCGAGAACGTTTAGTGAGAATATGAATATTAGAGCTAGTGTTGAACCAATTAAAGACTTACGAATTGAGTTAACAGCTAATATGACCAATTCGTTAAATAAAACTGAATACTATAGGTATCAAGGCGATACAGGTTTGTACGCAAAACAATGGTTGACAGAAAGCCCAACCGAAATGGGTAGTTATAGCTCGTCAATAATTACAATTCAAACCGCTTTTATTGATGGGTTTGGCTCAAATAATTCTGCCATTTTCGATCAATTTTTACAAAATAGAGTTACCATTTCACAGCGGTTAGATGATGCGGATGGCATTTCTTCTAATGATAATCTGCCTCACGAAAACGATTCTCTGGGTCAAGGCTATAGGCTAGGTTATGGAGCAACTTCAAAAGAAGTCTTGGTGCCTGCTTTCTTGGCAGCATATACAGGAACAAGTCCTGAAAATGTCTCACTAGACCCTGCGGCGGTTGGGTTTAAAAACTCGAAGTATTTGCCAATTCCAAACTGGAGTATTCGGTATAATGGCTTGTCTAAAATTAAGTTTTTGAAAAAATATGTTCGTAAAATATCATTGAATCATTCTTATAAATCATCTTACAGCTTGAGCGGGTATTCTACTAATTTGGATTACGATCGAGATCGCGATAGAATGGACGTTGAGCAAATGCTAGATCAAAGTGCAAACTACGAATCAAAGTTGGTATTGAATACTATAACGATATCAGAGAAGTTTAGTCCGCTTATCAATGTTGATATGACATTCCAAAATAGTTTTCAAGGTAAGTTCGAGATTCGGAAAGACAGAACGCTTTCACTTAATATAGCGAATACGCAAATTACAGAACAGAAAGGAATGGAATATGTTCTAGGAATGGGCTACATTATTGATAAGGTAAAACTGCCATTTCAACTTCGTGAAGGTACGGATGTAGTTAGCCCTTTGAAATTAAGAGCTGATTTATCGTACAGAAGAAACGAAACAATTATTAGAAAGGTGATTGAGGAAAGTCAACAGACAACGAGTGGTCAAGATATTATTTCAGTTAAAGTAACTGGTGATTACAATCTGAGTAAAGCACTTCGTTTAAGGGCTTTTGCCGATTACGGCATGAATATCCCGAAGACCTCTACAACGTTTAAACGTTGGGATTTAAATTTCGGAGTTAGCATCTTATTTACTCTTGCAGGATAAATTTGGCTTATCACTTCTACTTTAGATAACTTCATTATATATTTGCCTAAAATCAAGAAAAATGAACATACCCCAAGATTTAAAATACACAGAAGACCACGAGTGGATTAAGGTTGACGGAGACGAAGCAACTGTTGGAATTACTGATTTTGCTCAGGGCGAATTGGGAGATATTGTTTTTGTTGAGATTGAAACGGAAGGTGAAGCCTTACCTAAAGAAGAAGTGTTTGGAACAGTAGAAGCTGTAAAAACTGTTTCAGATTTATTTATGCCTCTTTCAGGAACGGTTACGGCTTTTAATGAAGCGTTAGAATCTTCACCGGAAACAGTTAACCAAGACGCATATGGTGAAGGTTGGATGATTAAGATTAAAATGTCTGACACAAGTGAGTTAGACTCGCTGATGTCTGCAGAGCAATATAAAGAACACGTAGGAGCATAATTTCTTTTTCTTAATAATAAGTGTCCCTTCGTCACTATATTCCACCATTTGGTTGGGCGTTGCTTATATTACTTTTAAGTAGTTTGCCAAGTGATAATTTACCAGGCTCTTCTATTAATGGGATTGACAAGGCTGTTCACTTTGTTCTGTATTTATTGCTTACTCATATGCTTATTGTTGCATTTAAGAAGCAAATTAGGTTCCCTAGCCTGAGGTTTCATTGTATCCTAATTGCGGTGATAATAAGTGTTTGTTACGGAGTTTTTATTGAAGTGCTGCAAGGCACGATATTTGTTTCTAGGAGCATCGAACTCTTGGATATGTTTGCTAATAGCATGGGTGTATTGGCAGGTGTTTTAAGTTTCAGATTGGTATATGGAAACCTTAAAAACTAAACACAATGGAAACAAAAAAAACCGAAAAGGCTAATCTTGAGCTTAAAAAAAGACGCTTCTTTTTCATTGGATTAACCATCGCATTATAAACAACACTTGCCGCATTTGAATGGGGAACACCCTGCAATAGGTTAGTTATTGGGGAAGTTTTTGACGATGATTACGATATAGAGGAAGAGTGGAGTAATGTAACCAGAAGAAATGAGCCGAAAAAAATTATTCCCGAAGTAAAACAAAAGCCGAAATCGACTACAATTGATGTTGTTCCCTATGAGTTGGCGCAAAGCAATGTTGACGATACTCCTGAAATTCCAAATATTGATGAAGGAGATGAAATTTATTATGGTGGTTACGAAAAACAAGAGGTAGAGAATTTGCCGCCAGTAACTTGGGCAGAAGAAATGCCATCTTTTACATGTTCCAATGAATCCGAAAAGGAGATGTTTAAATACATGGCAAAGCACATCGATTACCCGCGAAGAGCAAAAAATAATGGCATAGAAGGAACTGTAAACATTGAGTTTACAATTAGTAAAAAGGGTAAAATGAAAGATGTTGAAGTCTTAAGAAGGGTTGGAGGCGGATGCACAGAAGAAGCTTTGCGTGTTATAAAATCAATGGAGGATTGGTGTCCGGGGAAAAATAATGGTATTCCTGTTGGTGTGAGGTTTAGCGTACCTATAAAATTTACTTTGAAGTAAAAAAAATCAGAATAAGTTGTAAATTAGCAGCGTAAATTAAAACTTATGGAATTAAAGAAAAACCCAGAAGCTAATATCGAGCAAAAAAAGACACTTCTTTTTATGGTTGGTTTAGTAGTTGCATTATCTAGTTTCTGCATTATCGTGCAATGGAAAGATTACGATATGGTTCAAGCGATGTTTGGCGATTTTGATTACGATCAAGAAGAAGAAGAAATGATTCCAATTACACAACAAGAAATTGTACCACCACCACCACCGCCGCCAGCAGCAGTCGAAATTGAAATAGTTGAAGATGACGAAGAGGTAGAGGATATCGAAATTGAAGAAACTGAAATTGATGAAGATACAGAAGTTGAAATTGTTGAAATTGTTGAGGAGGTTGAGGCTGAGCCGGAGATTTTTACCGTTGTAGAGGATATGCCTGGTTTTCCTGGAGGTGAAGAAGAGCTTTTCAGATTTTTAGGAAAGAACATCAAATACCCTGCGATGGCAAAAGATGCAGGAATTAAGGGCATGGTATATGTGAATTTTGTTGTTTGGATTGACGGGACAATTAAGGATGTGAAAGTCCTAAGAGGAATTGGCGGGGGATGTGATGAAGAAGCAATGAGAGTTGTTAAAAGCATGCCAAAATGGAAACCCGGGAAACAAAGAGGGAAGACCGTTCCAGTATCTTACAACTTACCAATTCGATTTACACTGAAATAAGAAATACAATAATTGATAAACAAAAAATCCCGCGGGTAACTGCGGGATTTTTTATGCGTACTATTTCTTAAATATCGTTAAATAATCATCCCAGCACCAACAGTTTCATTGGTCGCTTCGTCTATCAGAATTAAACTTCCTGTCATCCTATTCCGATTGTATTTATCGATAAACAGGGGAGCAGTTGTTCTCACTTTAACCCTAGCAATATCGTTCATGTTAATTTGCTTATCATCTTCAACTCGGTGAAGTGTATTCACGTCAACTTTGTATTGAATTTCTTTAACGATACATCTTACATCTTTAGATGTATGCTTTACTGCATACTTACCATTAGGGACAAGAGATTTTTTGTTCATCCAACAGAGCATTATGTCGATATCTTGAGTCGCTTCCGGTGCGTTAGTTTCTCTAACAAGCATATCACCTCTACTAATATCTATGTCATCTTCAAGGGTCATAGTAACACTCATGGGTGCAAAAGCTTCTTCCAATTGCCCATCTAATGTGTCAATGCTTTTTATCTTCGATGAAAATCCACTAGGCAGCACCATTACATCATCACCAGGCTTAAACACACCACCAGCAATTCTACCAGCATACCCTCTATAATCATGATGTTCTTTAGTCTGAGGACGAATCACATGTTGAATAGGAAATCTTCTATCAACATGATTGTGATCGCTACCGATATGAATAGTTTCTAATAAATACATAAGAGTCGGACCACCATACCAATCCATCTTGGAACTCCTATCAACAACATTATCTCCTACTAAAGCGCTTAAAGGAATAAAACGAACATCTTTAGTGTCAAGCTTAGAACTAAACGCTTCGAGTTCTGCTCTAACTTTATCGTAGGCCTCCTCTTTGTAGTCGACCAAGTCCATTTTGTTTATGCAATAAACAATATGTGGTATTTGAAGTAGTGAAGCGATAAACGAATGTCGTTTTGTTTGTTCAACAACCCTATTTCTAGCATCAACCAATATTATCGCAAGGTTAGCAGTGCTTGACCCTGTAACCATGTTTCGAGTATACTGAATGTGTCCAGGAGTATCAGCAATAATGAACTTACGTTTAGGTGTTGCGAAATATCGATAAGCAACGTCAATTGTAATTCCTTGTTCTCTCTCAGACCGTAAACCGTCAGTTAACAATGCAAGATTTACATTTTCTTCCCCTTTTCTTTTGCTGGCTTCTTCGATAGCCTCCATTTGATCTTGAAATATCGATTTACTGTCGTAAAGTAATCTTCCAATAAGTGTACTTTTCCCATCGTCAACACTACCGGCTGTTGAGAAGCGCAGCAGTTCCATATCTAAATATCCTTCTTGTGACATAGTTCTTTAGTTAAAAGTATCCTTGTTTTTTTCGATCTTCCATTGCAGCCTCAGACCTCTTGTCGTCAGCACGCGTGCCTCGTTCAGTTGTGCGTGTAGCAGCAACTTCTTCAATAATTTTCTCCAATGAATCAGCAGAAGATTCTACTGCTCCAGTACAAGAGGCATCACCAATTGTTCTAAATCGAACTTGTTTCATTTCCGTGGTTTCGTCTGGTTTCATATTCATGAAATCGGTTTTTCCGTAAATAACCTGATCTCTAGTAAATACTTCTCGTTGATGCGCAAAATAGATGGATGGTAATTCAATTTTTTCTTGGAGAATGTACTGCCAAATATCCATTTCTGTCCAGTTACTAATTGGAAATATTCTGAATGTTTCGCCAAAGTTCTTTTTCCCGTTGAAGATATTCCAAATTTCTGGACGCTGATTTTTTGGGTCCCATTGACCAAAATCATCCCTATGGCTAAAAAATCGTTCTTTCGCTCGAGCTTTCTCTTCGTCTCTTCTAGCACCGCCCATACAGGCATCGAACTTATTATTTTCTATAGTCTCCAATAAAGTAGCTGTTTGCAATCCATTTCTACTTGCGTTGAAGCCTTTTTCTTCAATGGATTTGCCTTCGTCAATACTTTGTTGTACTGACCCAACAATTAAGGTTGCACCATATTTTTCAATCATTTTATCTCTAAACTCAATAGTTTCTTGGAAGTTATGACCAGTATCAACGTGCACTAAAGGAAAAGGAACTTTGGCCGGAAAAAATGCTTTTCTAGCTAAATGAAAACAGACAATACTATCTTTTCCACCTGAAAACAATAATGCCGGTTTTTCAAATTGTGCGGCAACTTCCCGGATTACATATATGCTTTCCGCCTCGAGCTCTTTTAGATGTGATAAATTATACGATTGCATGCCCTTATTTTTTGATCAAAATTAGAATTTCCGAATATAGTGCGTTTACACAATCTTCGATCGATTTTCCTTCTGTTTTTATCTCTATGCTTGGTGAAGTAGGTACTTCAAATGGTGCAGATACTCCGGTAAAATCTTTGATTTCTCCATTCCTAGCCTTTTTGTATAATCCTTTTGGATCTCTTTGTTCGCAAACCTCCAAGGGTGTATTGATAAATACTTCAATAAAATCGTTTCCACCTATTATTTGTTGAGCTTGTTTTCGAATCTCAATCGTAGGACTAACGAAACAGTTAATAGTAATAACTCCGCAGTTCAAGAAAAGTTTTGAAACTTCTGCAATTCTTCTGATATTTTCTGTTCTGTCTTCATCTGAAAATCCCAAATTTTTATTTATGCCAGTACGAATATTGTCTCCATCTAGAATTTGAGTTAGATATCCATTTGTATGAAGTTTACGCTCCAATCCTAAAGCAATTGAGGTTTTGCCTGAACCAGAAAGTCCGGTCATCCATATCACTTTTGAGAATTGGTTAAGAGCTTTTTCTTTATTACTTCGCTGAAGTAATTCATCGAAAACAGAAAATATGTTATTTCCTTCATCTTTCATAATGCAGCAAAAGTATTAATTTGGAAGCTAAATGGTTAACTATTCTTCAATAGAATCCATACTGTTAAAAAGAATAGTTATATTTTTGATAGGGTTAATTTATTAAATAAATGAGTAGAATAAAAAGCAAGAGTTTATTACCAGACTTTAAGCTGTCACCAACTGTTGATCAAGTTGGTATTGAAGAAAGAACAGCTAGGTTTCAAACAAGAAGTATTAAGAGTGAAACGAAAGTTGTCGGACTGAAAAAGGTGTTAAACATGATTGACCTTACAACTTTAGAAGGTAAGGACACCCCAGGAAAGGTTAAGCAAATGTGCTATAAAGCACAACACTTGCATGATTCAATGCCTGATTTACCTACTACAGCTGCTGTTTGCGTGTATCCATCTATGGTGAGTTTAGCGAAAGCTGAACTTATTGGTTCAGGCGTTAAGGTTGCTTCGGTATCTACAGCGTTCCCTTCTGGCCAAGCGCCAATGGAAGTGAAAATTAGTGATACCAAATTTGCAGTAGATCAAGGTGCAGATGAAATTGATATGGTTATTTCTCGTGGAAGGTTTCATACGGGCGATTACAATTTTGTTTTTGATGAAATAGCAGCTATAAAAGAGGCTTGTGGTAAGGCTAGATTGAAAGTTATACTTGAAACTGGAGAATTAGGGACACTTGATAAAGTAAGAAGGGCAAGTGATATAGCGATGTATGCTGGGGCAGATTTTATAAAAACATCTACTGGTAAAATTTCAGTTGCTGCTACAATGCCTGTAACATTGGTAATGTTAGAAGCCATTAAGGATTATTATTACAAAACGGGAATAATGATCGGAATGAAGCCTGCTGGTGGAATTTCAAAAGCCAAATTGGCGTTACATTATCTAGTAATGGTAAGAGAAACTTTGGGTGATGCATGGCTCACAAATGAGTGGTTTAGATTTGGAGCAAGTAGTTTAGCAAATGACGTACTAATGCAGTTGGTTAAACAGGAAACTGGTAACTACCAATCGGCAGATTATTTTTCAATAGATTAAGGGATGGCAAAAAAGAAACAAGTAGAGGTAGATTTGAATTCTGACTGGGGATATGCGCCAGCGCCAGAAAGTAAAGAACATGTTAAGATCAAACCACAATACGATCAATTTATTGGAGGTAAATTTGTTAAGCCAAGTAACGGGAAGTATTTCGATACGATTAACCCTGCAAATAATGAAAAGCTATCAAGTATAGCTTTGGGTAATGCAAAAGATGTTGATAAAGCAGTTAGGGCAGCAAGAAAAGCATATAGTGAAGTGTGGTCGAATTTGTCTGGAAAGGAAAGAGGAAAATATATTTTCAGAATAGCAAGATTGATTCAGGAGCGCGCACGTGAGTTTTCTGTAATTGAATCACTCGATGGCGGTAAAACGATTAGAGAATCTCGTGATGTTGATGTTCCATTAGCTGCAAATCATTTTTTTTATTATGCTGGTTGGGCGGATAAATTGGAATATGCATTTCCGAATAAAAAACCAACATCGTTAGGTGTTGCAGGTCAAATAATACCTTGGAATTTTCCTTTATTGATGGCTGCATGGAAAATTGCACCAGCATTAGCAGCAGGAAACACGGTAGTTTTGAAGCCTGCAGAAACAACTTCTCTCACAGCATTGAAATTGGCGGAGTTGATTAAAGACTCTGGATTGCCAGATGGTGTTGTGAATATTGTTACTGGTTTTGGAGATACAGGTGCAGCTATTGTAAATCACCCCGATGTAAATAAAGTGGCATTTACTGGATCAACGGGTGTTGGCAAAATCATTCAAAGAGCTATTGCGGGTACAAATAAGAAATGCACACTAGAATTAGGAGGAAAAGCTGCGAATATTATTTTCGAAGATGCTCCAATTAATCAAGCGGTTGAAGGTATAGTAAACGGAATCTATTTTAACCAGGGGCATGTATGTTGTGCAGGCTCACGACTTTTTGTTCAAGAGTCGGTTTATGAAGAGGTAATCAGAAAATTAAAGGATAGAATGAATACACTTATTGTTGGTGACCCAATGGATAAGAACACAGATATTGGTGCAATAAATTCGAAAGAACAATTGGATACAATCAATAAGTACATTAAAATAGGAAAAGAAGAAGGTGCTGAGTTTTATCAGCCGGCTTGTAAACTACCTAAAAAAGGAAATTGGTGTCCACCTACTTTGTTTACAAATGTTTCACAATCGAGTAGAATAACTCAAGAAGAAATTTTTGGGCCTGTTTTAGCAGTTCAAACATTTAGAACTGTCGATGAAGTTATTGCTAAAGCGAACAACACACCATATGGCTTGTCGGCAGGAATTTGGACAGATAAAGGCTCTAAAATATTTAATATGACCACTAAAATGAGAGCAGGAGTTGTTTGGGCAAATACATACAATAAATTTGACCCAACATCTCCATTCGGTGGATATAAAGAAAGTGGATTTGGCAGAGAAGGAGGATTGCATGGGTTATCTGCATATTTAAACTTGAACTAAGATGGCAAAAACAGTTACAAAGAAAAACGTGAAAGTTTTGGAGAATGGTAATGGAGTTGCAAAAACAAATAGATTATCGGTTTTGAAAACGTACAAGATTTATATTGGTGGAAAGTTTCCTAGAACGGAATCTGGACGATATTATGAGCTAAAGGATTCATCTGGCAACCTGCTGGCAAATATGTGTTTGTCCTCTAGAAAGGATTATAGGAATGCTGTTGTCGCAGCTCGTGGAGCTTTTGGTCCTTGGGCAGATAGAGCTGCGTTTAATCGTAGCCAGATTTTATATCGAATTGGCGAAATGTTGGAGGGCAGAAGAGCGCAGTTTGTTGATGAATTAATGCAAATGGGGTCGTCTAAATCATCAGCAGAGCAGGAAGTAGATCTTTCCGTAGATAGGTTGATTTATTACGCAGGATGGTGCGATAAGTACACACAGATTTTTAGTTCTGTTAATCCTGTTGCATCTGCACATTTTAATTTTTCTGTGCCAGAGGCAACGGGAGTTGTGGCTGCTATTGCTTCGGAATCGACTGGGTTGTTAGGCTTAGTTTCGGTAATTGCACCTGTAATTGCAGGAGGAAATTCAATTATTGCTCTAGCTTCTGAGACTAAAGCTCTATGTGCTGTCTCTTTTGCTGAAGTAATCAATTCTTCTGATGTTCCAGGTGGAGTTGTAAATATTATTACGGGAAAAGAAGACGAGCTGTATGAGCATATGTCAACTCATATGGATGTAAATTCGTTGGTTTATTCGGGATCGAATGCTGAGCATTTAAAAACGATTCAGGTAAATGCAGCCGATAACGTAAAACGGATATTGGATTATTCGAAAGTAGAATGGAATTCAGAAGAAGGTCAATCGCCATATTTCATTTCTGATCATCAAGAAACGAAAACAACGTGGCACCCAATAGAGAATATTGGGGGCTCTTCGTCAAAGTATTAGGTATTTTGATTAAATAGTTTTTACTTATGTCACCAAGCATATCATATAAGAGGCATATTGCCAAAACTATCAGTTGGCGGATTATTGCATCCATCACTACTTTTTTATTGGCACTACTTTTTTTTAAGGGTGATCCTAACGCAAGTGAGAAAGCCCTAGGAGTTGCAATGATAGAATCCGTTGTAAAGATGTTGTTTTATTATGGGCATGAGCGTTTATGGTATCGAATTAATGCTGTAGTGAACGTCATTTCTAAAAAAAGACATTTTGCGAAGGCTATTACTTGGCGAGTAATTGCTTCACTCACAACCTTTGTAATAACACTATTTATTTTTAAGGACGATGCGGGTGCTACAGAAAAAGCGACTGGTCTTATGCTAGCAGAAGCGTTAATCAAGATGGCGATATACTATGGTCACGAAAGAGCTTGGTATAGGTTAAACTTTGGAATAGAGCACGAAAGAAAAGCAAGCTAATGACAAGACAAGAATTAATTGAATTGATGAATGTGGCCATTGAGGCAGCATTGAAGGCTGGAGAAGAAATTCTTAATGTGTATGATTCGGACTTTGCTGTCGAGCATAAAGAGGATACGTCTCCATTAACTTTAGCTGACCAAAAAGGGCATGATGTTATTGTGTCGTTTCTAGAGTCAACGGAGTTGCCAATATTAAGCGAGGAGGGGGAGAAAATTCCTTACGCTGATCGTAAAGATTGGGAGTATTCTTGGACAGTAGATCCACTGGATGGGACCAAAGAATTTGTAAAACGTAATGGCGAGTTTACTGTTAATATTGCGTTAATTTATAACCACAAGGCTATAGGTGGAGTGATTTATGTGCCGGTAAAAGACTGGTTGTATTTTGGGTTAGTTGGAGAAGGAGCTTTTAAAATCGAAGATTTTAAAGTTGAAAGCCCTAAGTTAAACTTTCTAAGTTTCGATTTGCTCAAAGAGGGGGCTATGGAGCTTCCGAAAGAGAATAATGGAACGTTTAAAGTGGTTGGTAGTCGTTCCCATATGTCACCTGAAACAGAAGATTTTGTTGAAGAATTGAAGAAAGAGCATGGAGAAATCGAGGTTGTTTCGATGGGCTCTTCGCTTAAAATTTGTTTGGTTGCTGAAGGGGTGGCTAATGTGTATCCGCGTTTTGCACCAACGATGGAGTGGGATACTGCAGCTGGTCAAGGAATC
>Ga0209335_10004448_pt1 | contig 13312 bp, 15 predicted proteins | sample COG_09_FD_184753 | JGI IMG/M metagenome (GOLD analysis project Ga0209335, IMG submission 184753) | Pelagic Microbial community sample from North Sea - COGITO 998_met_09 (SPAdes) (version 2) | ecosystem: Environmental > Aquatic > Marine > Neritic zone/Coastal water | place: Helgoland, sampling...
ATTGTAACTTTTGCTATTGTAGGGCCAAAAGGTCTACTAATTTGAATCGATTGTTTTTCTGACATTATAATTTTATATTTTAGTCGGGTTTGGTTGATTTTTATAAACTTCTTTTGGATCAAATTTTTTTTCTTTTTCTAAAAATTTCATTTTAATATTTCTACCATTATCAATTGGTCCTAATGGTATAGATCTATAGAAGCAAGAACGATAACCTACATGACAACTGGAACCATCACCTATATCTACTGTTAACCATATTGAATCTTGATCATCATCAATTCTTATTTCCGTTACTTTTTGAGTAAAGCCACTGGTTTTCCCCTTATGCCAAATAGTTTTTCTTGATCTACTAAAATAATGAGCCTCTTTAGTTTCTATTGTCTTTTTTAATGCTTCAACATTCATGTAGCCTTGCATTAATATATCTTTTGTTTTTGAACACATTGTGATGACAGGTATTAATCCATCATTATCAAATTTTGGAGAAAGGAGATTTCCCTCTTCAATTTCAACAACATTTTCTCTTTTTTTGAACATATAGGGTAATTATGTAGCATATATATCAATATAATAAATATTTTAAAAATACATATTTATAGGTATAAAACATTCAATGAAATTAGTTAAAGATACAAATACCAAACAAGAAACTAAAAAGATTTCTGACAAAGAGGCAGAAGAAGCTTTTAAAACAATATTAGCTTGGATGGGTGAAAATCCAAATAGAGAGGGACTATTAGAAACACCTAAAAGAGTTGTAAAAGCTTATAAAGAGTATTTTAAAGGTTATAGCGAAGATCCTAATCAAATTTTAGATAAGACTTTCGGTGATGTTGAGGGCTATGATGATATGGTTGTTCAAAAAAACATTTCTGTACAAAGTCATTGTGAACATCACATGGCTCCCATAATTGGAAAAGCTCATGTAGCCTACATTCCAAAAGATAGAGTTGTTGGTTTAAGTAAATTAGCAAGAGTTGTTGAGGTATTTTCTAAAAGACTGCAAACACAAGAGAGACTTACTATGCAAATTGCAACTACTCTTATGGAATCTTTAGACGCAAAAGGTGTTGCGGTAACTATTGATTCAACTCACCAATGTATGACAATGAGAGGGATAAAGAAAGAGCAAGCCTCAACAGTTACAAATTATTATTTAGGTCAATTTAAAGAAGATTTAAGTTTTCAAAATAGATATTTAAGATTTATAAGTATAACTAAAGATTAAAGTGTCAGATCAATTCAAAGCATTAATTTTAGATCAAAAAGGTGAAGAATTTACAAGAGAAGTAAAATCAATAGATAAAAGTTTTTTAAAGCATGGCGATGTTACTATTAAAGTAGATTATTCAGATCTTAACTTTAAAGATGGAATGATTTTAAAAAATGGTGGAAGATTAGTTAAAGAATTTCCACATATTCCTGGTATTGATTTTTCAGGAACAGTATTAGAAAGTGAAAATTCTAAATTTAAAGAAGGGGATGAGATAATTTTAACAGGTTTTAGAGTTGGGGAAATTTTTTATGGAGGTTATTCTCAAGTAGCAAAAGTTAATGGAGACTTTCTAGTTAAAAAACCAAAAAATTTAACTAGCAAACAAGCAATGATACTTGGAACTGCTGGGTTTACATCTTTGATGAGTGCATTTGCAATTAAAGCTAGAGAAGAAATTTTATTAGGTGAAAAAGTAAATAATGTTTTAGTAACTGGTGCAACAGGTGGGGTTGGAAGTGTTGCGGTGATTGCATTAAATAAAATGGGTTACAACGTTACTGCTGTAACAGGAAAAGATTCTAAAGCAGATTATTTAAAATCTCTTGGAGCTAAAACTGTTGTTAATAGAGCTGAATTTGATAAAGATCCAAGACTAATTGATAAAGCTTTATGGGATGGAGTAGTAGACACAGTTGGTGGAAAAATATTAGCAAACGCTATAGTTCAAACCAACTCCAATGGAATTATAGCTGTCTGTGGAAATGCAAATACTAACGAGCTTAATACAAATGTAATACCATTTATGTTAAGAGGAATTAAACTCTGGGGAATGGACTCTGCTAACTGCAGTATTAAGAGAAGAGAATTTATTTGGAGTGAAGCTGCAAATTTAGTTGATTTTGATTTATTAGAAAAATCTATTCAAACAGTAAGTTTAGAAGAATTAATTGAAACATATCCTAAAATATTAAAAGGTGAAATTTCAGGAAGAGTTTTAGTTGATTTGAATAAATAATGGATTGGGATAAATTAAAGATATTTCACGCAGTTGCAGAAGCAGGAAGCTTTACAAATGCAACAATTAACCTGAATCTTAGTCAATCAGCTATAAGTAGACAAATTCAATCTCTAGAACAAGATTTAAAGGTTCAATTATTTGAAAGACACGCAAGAGGGTTAACACTTACTGAAAATGGTGAATACGTTTTCAAAACAGCTCATGAGGTTATTAGTAAATTAAAAGAAGTGGAAACTTCTCTTGGAGATCAAAAAAACAAACCAACTGGTAAATTAACTATTACAACTGTGAGAAGTTTTGGAACTCATTGGTTAACACCTAGAATTCAAGAATTTATGCGTTTAAACCCAGAAATTGAAATTGAGTTAGTTTTTGACGATAAAGAATTAGATTTGAGTACGAGACAAGCAGATATTGGAATTTTTATGAGAAGACCAAAACAGCTTAATTATATTCAAAAAAAACTAGTTGATATTAAGTACTTTATATATGGCTCTAATAAATATTTAGAAAAGCATGGAATGCCTAAAACAATTAGTGATTTAAATAAGCATAAATTCATATCTTTTGGCAAAGGTGCTCCTTCACCAGTTTATAATCCAGACTGGGCTTTAAAACTTGGTATGCATGATGGAAAAAAAAGAAAATCTATAATGAAGGTAAATAGTGTAATGGGCCTACTTTTAGCAGTAGAGTCTGGGGTTGGTCTTGCAGCTCTACCTGAATATTTGGTAAGTAATTCAAATAATGTAATTAAAGTGCTGCCAAAATCAGAAGGCCCTATAACTGAAGCTCATTTTGTCTATCCACAATCCTTAAAAAATACTGCTAGGGTCCAAGCATTTAGAAACTTTTTATTCAGCAAAATAGGCGACTGGAAAGCTCAATAAACTGCGACACTATTGAGATTGATAATCATTCTCATTGAGAATAGTTATCATTTGCATTAAATCTTCATTAGAAATGATCAACATGAAAAAAATATCAATTTTAACGATAATATTTTACCTAATTTATAGCCCAGTATTTTCCGCAGAGGTAAATGTATTTAGTGCAAGACACTATGATTCAGATATTCAGCTTTATGAAAAATTCACAGCTAAAACTGGAATTAAAGTAAATGTCGTTTCAGGAAAAGCAAAAGCTCTAGAAAAAAGAATAATTGAAGAAGGACCTGATAGTAAAGCAGACCTTTATATTGCAGCTGACGCAGGAAGACTAGGATCATTTAAATCAAAAGGAATGCTTCAATCAGGATTAACTTCAGAAATTATCAAATCAGTTGTTCCTTTGAATTTTAGAACTTCAGAATGGGTTGGGATAGCCAAAAGAGCTAGAATTTTTTACTACGCACCTGAAAGAGTTTCTGATGCAGAATTAGCTGATTTAACCTATGAAGGTTTAGCAGATCAAAAATGGAAAGATAGACTTGTTATTAGAAAATCAAACAATATTTATAATCAGTCACTTGTTGCTTCATTAGTTGAAAATAATGGTAAAAGTGCAACTGCTGAATGGGCAAAAGGAATTGTTTCTAATATGGCAAGAGCACCTAAAGGAAATGATAGAGCACAAATTCTTGCAGTAGCCGCAGGTGAGGCAGACATAGCTGTAGCTAACACTTATTATTTAGCATTAATGTTATCTGGCAAAAAAGGGAAAGAACAACAAGAAGCAGCAAAAAAAGTTAAACCATTTTTTCCAAATCAAAATAATAGAGGAACACATATGAATATTAGTGGTGCTGGTTTAGTTAAAGGCGCACCAAATAAAATAAATGCAATTAAGTTAGTTGAGTTTTTATTAAGTGAAGAAGCTCAAATTCATATTGTAAATAATACTTTTGAGTATCCAATGCTAGAAGGTATTTCACCTCATCCACTAGTAGTTAATATGGGATTAGATTTTAAACAAGATTTAAAAACCGAAGTTATTAACTATGAAAAAAAACAAGCTGATGCACTTGAAGTTATGCTTTCAGCAGGATGGAAATAAAGTGAAATTTAATAGTTGGTATATTTCATCTTTATTTATTTCCATAGTTGTAGCCATACCAATTTTAACAGTATTCTCAAGTTTTTTTGAAGAGACAACAAATTATTTTGAAATAATAAAAAATACTTTTTTATATGAATATATTTTTAATTCCTTAATACTTTTATTTGGAGTTTTACTTTTAACTTTTTTTTTTGGGGTAGGATGTGCTTATTTAGTTTCTTTTTATGATTTCCCAGGAGCTAAATTTTTTAAATGGGCATTAATTTTATCATTTGCTGTCCCAGCATATATTTACGCTTATTCATTAACAGCTTTTTTTGAAAATTATGGAACTTTATATTCAATTTTAAAATCATTATTTGGTGATGGTAATTATAATAAACAGATACCCAAATTTGATGGTATGTTTGGTGCAATTTTATCAATATCTTTTTCTTTATTTGGCTATGTATATGTTTTAACTAGAGCTTCATTTCATTATCAGTCACAAAATCTTATCGAGTTAGGTCAAAATTTAGGTTTTTCAAAAAGAAGATCATTTTTTTCAATTATTTTACCTTCAGCTAGACCTGCAATAGTAGCTGGTCTCGCGTTGGTTGCGATGGAAACACTCTCTGATTTTGGGGCTGTTTCTTTTTTTGGAATTTCAACTTTAACTACTGGGATTTATAATTCTTGGGTCTCATTTGATGATTTAGCTTTCGCTAATCAACTATCATTTTTTTTACTTTTATTTATATTTGGTTTGTTTTTTTTAGAAAATATTTCTAGAAGAAAAGCTCAATACCACACTCCATTTAGAGGGGGTATTAAGACTAAAATAAAAACTAAATTATCTGGTTTATATGCAATAAGCGCATTCAGTTTATGTTCATTAATATTTTTTTTAAGCTTTATTTTTCCTGTATTACAAATGATGTATTGGACAGTAATTTTTCCTAAAAACTACATTGATCTTAATATTTCTGGCTTGTTACTAAATACAATTTATTTAGTGTTTTTAACAGGTCTGTTACTTATACTTTTTGCATTTTTATCAAATTATGGAAATAGAGTTACAAAAAGTAAGTTTTTAAACTTATTATCAATTTTTTCTATTTCAGGTTACGCTGTTCCAGGAATAATTTTAGCAGTTGCTTTTATATCTTTTATATCTTGGTTTGATAATACAGTAATTAATTTTTTGAAATTCAATCCTATAAAAAAAGTTTTTATTGGATCAATAATTGGTTTAGTGACAGTTTATTTTATTAGATTTTATTCATTAGCATTTAATGGAATAAAAACAGGTTATGAGAGAATTAATAGGTCTATTGATGAAAGTTCTTATTTGTTAGGTTATTCAAAATTTAAAACTTTTCTAGGCATTCATATACCTTACTTAAAAAACTCTATTTTTTTAATAGGTATATTGATTGCTATAGAAGTAATTAAAGAATTGCCAATCACTTTAATTCTTAGACCTTTTAACTTTGAGACTTTTGCAACAACAGCTTATGTATTTGCTTCCCAAGACTTACTTGAGGCAGCTGCTGTCCCCTCATTATTTTTGATCTTAATAGCAAGTTCTTTTATTTTGTTAACATCTAGATATATACTTAAAGATTAATGATGAATAATTTTTTTGAAATAGAGAATGTATCATTTGCAGCAGGGGGCAAAAATAAAGTAAATAATGTTAATCTTACTATTAAAAATGAAGGTGATATAGTTTGTGTTTTAGGTCCATCTGGAATTGGGAAAACAACAATTCTTAGAACAATTGCTGGTCTAGAAAAAATTGACAAAGGAAAAATAATTTTAAAAAACAAAATTTTATCTTCCAAAGACAAACATGTAGAACCGGAAGATAGAAATATATCTTTATCATTTCAAGAAAACTGTTTATTTCCACATTATTCCGTTGAAAAGAATATTGAGCTCGGTCTTAATAGGAAAACAGGAAAAAAAAAGAAATTGAATCCAAAAGATATAATTAAATTTCTTAACCTAGAAAAAATCTTAAACAAATACCCACATGAAATTAGTGCAGGAGAAGCTCAAAGATCGGCATTAGCAAGATCGCTTGTATCCCAACCTGATTTGCTATTATTGGATGAACCATTATCTAATGTTGATCAAAGCTTTAAAGAAGAAATTCAAGTTGAATTAAAACAAATTTTAACTAATTCTAAAATTACAACCATAATCGTAACACATGATTCATATGAAGCTTTTTATTTAGGAAGCAAGTGTGCAATTATTTTGGATGGTCAAATAAAACAATATGATGATCCTTATAACGTTTATCATTTCCCTAACTCTGTTCAGGTTGTTAATTTTTTAAATAGAGGTATTTTAATTCCAGCAAAAGTAACTGGTGAAAACTCTTTAGAAAATGATGACCTTGGAACAATTGAAGGAAATTTTATTAAACACTATCCCAAAGGATCTAATGTAAAATTATTACTTCAACCTGAAGATCTAGAACATGATGATAAAAGTAATTTAAAACTTGAAGTAGTTGATAGAAAATTTAGAGGAACAAATTTTATCTACACACTAAAAACACCAAGTAATACTCTAATTCCAGTATTTGTACATTCTCATCATATTCATCAACATGAAATAGATGAAAAATTTGGAATAAAAAGACCAATTCATATTGATCATATAGTTTGCTTCTAATAAAAAGCTTAAAAAATGAATAGTAATCTTAAAATTTTTTTAAAAGGTATAATTGATGTAAGCCCCTTAATGATTCCAGTAGTCCCATTTGGCTTGATATTTGGTATATTAGCAATTGATATTGGCTTTAGTCCGTTAGCCACTATGGGAATGTCTTTAATCATTTTTGGTGGGGCATCCCAAATAATTCTTTTGCAGTTATTTTCAGGAGGAGCATCTTCTCTTGTCATTATAAGTTCTGTGGGAGCGGTAAACTCAAGACATTTACTTTATGGTGCGGTTGTTTCAGAACACGTTTCAGATTTAAAATTAATATGGAAAATTATCATTTCATATTTTTTAATTGATCAAGCGTTTGCTGTATCAAATGAATATTTTAAAAAAAATCATGAAAAAAATAAATATTTTCATTTAATAGGAGCTGGATTCACTTGTTGGATAATTTGGCAATCAACAACATTTTTAGGAATAATATTAGGTGCCGCAATACCAGAAAAACTTGGCTTAAGCTTTGCTGTACCTTTAACTTTTTTAGCTATTTTAGTTAATGATTTTAGAAAAATGATTAATGTAATTGTTATTATAGTCTCTGGTTTAGTTGCTCTGTTTGGTTATAATTATATTCCTTATAAAGCTTATGTAATCGTAGCTGCTTTAACAGGATTACTTACAGCATTTATCTTAACAAAAGTAAAAAAAAATTATGAGTGATTGGTTTCTTATTGTTTATTGTGGATTGATAACTTATCTAACTAGATTTTCAATGATAGCTGTTTTAAAAAAAGAAATGTTTAATGACAGTATAAGAGAAGTTTTATCATATGTACCATCAGCTATTTTTCCAGCCATAATATTCCCAGCAGTTTTTCTAGATAACACAGGCTCATTTGAATTAACTGATAACCCTAAAATTTTAGCTGCGATTATTGCAACAGCAGTTGGTATTTTTAGCAGGAATATTTTAGCAACAATATTTTCAGGTTTAGCCTCATATTGGGCAATAATTTTCATTTAAAAGTATTCAAATTAGTGTTAGCTTTTTAACTTAAATTAACAGAGGGGAAAAAATGAGAATAATCAAAAGTACATTACTTGCTGGTTTAATCTCTATATTTGTTTCTTTTTCAAGTTTTGCAGAAAAAGTTAAAATAGGAGATCCAGGCTGGACTGGTGCAACTGCAATTGCAAATTTATTAGCTGCAGTTGTTACTGATAAAATGGGTGGAGAAGCAGAACTTGTTCCAGGTAATAATACAGCAATCTATGGTGCAATCGATAGAAGCAAAGGAGAGATAGAAGTTCATCCTGACATTTGGTTGCCAAATCAACAAGCTTATACAAATGATTTAGTTCCAAAAGGAACTTTAAAATTGAGTAGTAAGCCTTATGAGGGAAATCAAGGTTACTGTGTTTCTCAACAGTTTGCAAAAAAATTTAATATTACAGCAATTGAAGACTTAGGTAGACCTGAAGTTGTTAAAGCTATGGATAGTGATGGCAATGGTAAAGGTGAGTTTTGGATTGGTGCAGATGGTTGGGCATCAGCTAATGTTAATCAAGTTAAATTAAGAGACTATGGTTTATATGATGCTGGTATAGAGCCAATAAGAGCTGCTGAAGCAGTGAAGAATGCTAGAGTACTTGACTCAATTAAAAAAGGTGAAGGTTATGCATTTTATTGTTACAAACCACATGCAATTTGGGGAATGGCAGATGTAATTATGTTGGAAGAGCCAAAATTTGATCCAGCTAAATACAAAATGGTTCAACCAAAAGAAGATGCAGATTGGTATAACAAATCATACGTAGCTTCAAAAGATGCGCTCAAACAAATTCAAATTGGTTGGGGAACATCTTTAGAAAAAAAATCACCAGCAATTGTAGAATTCTTTAAGAATTTTCAATTAACAGCAGATGATGTTTCATCTATGGCTTATGCAATTTCAGTTGAGAAAAAAGATCCAGCTGATGTAGCGAGAGCTTGGATGAAAGCAAACAAATCAACTGTTGATGGTTGGTTAGGACTTTAGTCTAAATTAAATTAATTATACTCGGCAATTGATTATTGCCGAGTATATTTTCCAAAATTAAAGATTAAAATGGATTCATCCAGTTCAGCAATTAAGATTGAAAATGTTTGGAAAGTATTTGGTAATACTTCTAAAATAGCATTGGATGCAATTCAAAATGATAAAATTTCAAAAAATGAAGCGTTAGAAAAATATAATTCAGTAATCGGTGTTTCAGATGTTTCTTTTGATGTAAAACAGGGAGAAATATTTTGTGTAATGGGTCTTTCAGGCAGTGGAAAGTCAACTTTAGTCAGGCACATTAATAGACTTTTAGAACCAACATCTGGAAAAATTTTAATAAATAACCAAGATGTGATGGCTCTTGACAGAGAAAATTTACAAGAATTAAGAAATAAAAAAATAGGTATGGTTTTTCAAAACTTTGCCTTAATGCCACATAGATCAGTAGTAGACAATATAGCAATGCCTCTTGAAATAAGAGGAGTAAGTAAAAATGATAGATTGGATGCTGCAAATAAAATTTTAGATATTGTTGAGTTACAAGGCTGGGGGAATAAATTTGCACATGAACTATCAGGGGGAATGCAACAAAGAGTAGGTCTTGCAAGAGCTCTGGCAGCAGATCCTGAATTTCTTTTAATGGATGAACCATTCAGTGCATTGGATCCATTAATTAGAAGACAACTTCAATCAGAATTTATAAAACTTTCAAAGCAAATGAAAAAAACAACTGTTTTTATCACCCATGATTTAGATGAAGCGGTAAGAGTTGGTCACAGAATTGCAATTATGAGAGATGGTAAAGTAATTCAAATTGGAACACCTGAAGAAATTGTGGTTAGTCCTGCAGATGAGTATGTGGCAGATTTTGTAAAAGGAATCTCAAGATTAAAAGTTGTTCAAGCTAAATCAATTATGCAAACAGTAGAAACATATGAGAAGAAGTATGGTAAATTGTGGGATAATCCTGAAAGTGTTAATGACAACGAATTATTAAGTAAGCTTATTGAAAAATCAAAATCAAAAGATAAACCATTAATAGTTAAAAATTCAAATAATCAAGTTGTCGGGGTAATTACTCAATCAGATCTCTTGAAAGCAGTAATTGAGGGTGGTGATGGTGAATAAACAAAATAATAATCCATCAAGATCTGAATTGATTACAGATTTTGTTAAAACTAATCCTAATTATTATATTGAAGAGTTTCAAAAAATAGGAAGTAAACCAACATTCTCATTTTCATTTAATTTATATGCTGCAATTTTTGGACCTATATGGTTTGGAATAAGAAATATTTGGAATTGGGCTTTAACATTTTTGATTATTGAAACTTTTGCTGTGGTTCAAATTATAAGAGGGTTATTTGGGAATATTACAGCTGATGCTATTCAAAAGATTGAGCAAGTTCAATCTACTATAGCTTTTAGAAATAAACAATTAGAGGCAGCTATAACAAATAATCCAGATAAAGTAGATGTATATAAGAGAAATATAAAGTCATTAGAGGATGCAATGCAAGGTTATATCAATGAGGTTGATAGAATAGAAGCATCAGCAATTTGGATTACTTTTTTTGGAATAGTTTTATTAATTTCAATAAAAATAATTCAAGGAATTATAGCAAATTCTAAATTGGAAAAAAGATATTCAGAGTGGTTATCTGATAAAACTATTAGTCCTGGAATGCATATTAAGAATTATGTTTTAAGTGCTATTTTTACATCAGTAATAATGTTTTTTTCTGTAGTCCATTATAGTTTTCCAGGTCTAATTACAATTATGAATGAATTTCCGACACATCCTGAAATTAGATTAACATCTATTAGTTGGGTTGAAAAAGTATTTAACTATGCCGTCATCAAGGGAGATGCATTATTTACAGCTATCACAATAGGCATTCGTTCTGTTTTGGATTTTTTAGAATTATTGTTTGTTAAAACACCTTGGATAGTAATCATTACTACAATAGTTATTTTAACTGGATTGTCTGCAGGACCAAGAGCTGCAATTTATTCTGCTGGATTTTTATGTTATATGGGCTTTTTAGGTTTTTGGGTAAAAGCAATGACTACTTTAGCTTTACTTGGTACAGCAGCAATTTTAAGTATAGCAATTGGAATACCTCTTGGAATTTTTTGTGCAAGACGTCAAAGGTTTTATTCAATGATACGTCCAATTATGGATTTCATGCAAACAATGCCAGCCTTTGTATTTATGATACCAGTTATTGCTTTTTTTGGAACTGGAAAGGTTGCAGCAGTAATAATTACAATGATATTTGGTGGAACACCAGTTGTTAGATTAACTGTGCTTGGATTAAGAGGAGTACCAGAAACTATTAGAGAAGCTGCAATAGCGTATGGCGCAAGCAAATGGTATTTGTTAAGAAAAGTAGATTTACCTTTAGCAACTCCATCGATATTAGCTGGTGTAAACCAAACAGTTATGTTGAGTTTAGCTATGGTAGTAGTTGCATCTTTAATTGGTGCCAAAGGTTTAGGACAAGATGTTTTAGAAGCTTTACAATATGCAAATGTAGGACAAGGCATTCTTGCTGGTGTAGCCATTTTATTTGTCGCATTAATCTTGGATAGGGTTGTTCAGGGAAAAAAGAGAGTATAGTATTTGTTATGAAAAAATTTTTAATATTTGTTATGTGTTTATTTGCATTGAGTGCTAATGCAAAAGAAACAACTTATACTAAAGAATTATTTGATAAAGCACAATCTGAAGGCAAGGTTGTAATAGTAAGTTCTTGGATTAAATATTGTTCTTCTTGTGCAAGCCAAATGAAAGTTTTAGAAAAAGCAAAAAATGAATTTGATAATATTGAATATTTCACATTTGATGTAACAAATAAAGAAATTGCCAAATTATTTGATGTACAATACCAGACTACACTTTTAATTTTTAAAGATAATAAAGAAATTTATAGAAGCATTGGTGAGACTACCAAAGATTTAATTTATGAAGCTATTAATTCTTCAATTTAGAATTAAGCCCCTAAATTAATATTTTTTGATACATTAAATTCTATTTGTTCAGGTTTTTTCAAATTTAAATTATTCATTATTTCAACATACTCATCTTCACTTTTTACTTGTAATCTTGGATTTTGTTTTATTTCCTTACCTATTGTGCTTACTTTTTCACCCTTATAATCATGAGCAGGATATAAAAGTGTTTCTTCAGGAAGTCTTAAAAGTTTATTAAAAATTGAATTATAAGCGTCTTTCGCATTACCATTTTGAAAATCTGTTCTACCAGTACCATTAATTAACAAAGTGTCACCAGAAAAAAGATGATTATCCATTAAAAAACTATAACTATCAGAAGTGTGTCCTGGAGTATACATGGCTCTAATTTTTAGACTGTCTAAATTTATATACTCATCATCTTTAACTTTAATTTCCACAGTATCAGCAGGAGTATTTTCACCCATAATTGTTGTACATTTTGTAATATCTTTAAGTTTTGATGCACCTGTTACGTGGTCTGCATGAATATGGGTATCTATAACTTTGACTAATTTTAAATCAAACTCATTAAGTAACTTGATGTAATTATCTACATTTTCAATTACAGGATCAATTATAAGAGCTTCGCGACCTTTTGCCGAAGCAATTAAATATGTGTAAGTTGAAGATTTTTGGTCAAATACTTGTTTAAAAATCATTAATGATTATTATCAGACCAGGAATGTTATTTCTATCTAAAACAATAATCTTTTTAAAAACAAAGATATCAAAAAGTGTATTTATTATTATTTTTTATTTTTGTTTTACCAGTTTTGCATTTCCTCATAATCACTTTCCAATAACAACAGAGTCAAAGTTGATGATTGTAAGAGGAAAAATTGCTTATGAAAATAATTGTGTTTCTTGCCATATGATTGATTTAGCTGGAGCTAAAAATTGGAAAGGTGTAGATGAAGATGGTCACCGAAAAGCGCCACCATTAAATGGGACAGGTCATACTTGGCACCATGATGATGAAACTTTACATGCTATAATAAAATATGGTTTATCTAATTTAGTAAAAAATTACGAAGGTAAAATGATAGGTTTTAAGGAAAATTTATCAGATAAAGATATCGATAATGTTTTAGCTTATATAAAATCTTATTGGCCTAAAGACAAATATGAACATCAAATAAATTTAAGTAAATAATAATGACAACATCAACCTTTAACTGGTCATGCAATCATACTTGGAAAAGAAGCACAAAAAATACTGCATGGTGTTTATTAGGATGTGCAATAGGTGATTTTGGAACCATATTTTTTTTTCAAATAACAAAAATTCCTTTTCCTGTCTTAGCAATAATGATTTTAGCAATTATTAATGGACTTATCACAAGTATAATTTTAGAGACA
>Ga0209335_10004469_pt1 | contig 13276 bp, 14 predicted proteins | sample COG_09_FD_184753 | JGI IMG/M metagenome (GOLD analysis project Ga0209335, IMG submission 184753) | Pelagic Microbial community sample from North Sea - COGITO 998_met_09 (SPAdes) (version 2) | ecosystem: Environmental > Aquatic > Marine > Neritic zone/Coastal water | place: Helgoland, sampling...
TGTGGTAAAAGTTCAAAACAACCTTTTTGTGATGGTTCACACAAAGGATCAGAATTTAATCCTGTTGCATATAAAGCTGAAGAAACAAAAAAAATGTTTTTTTGCGCTTGCAAACAGACTAACAATCAACCCTTTTGTGACGGTTCACATAACAAAAAGTAATATTGAAAATTAAGATATAACAATTACTCTAATAACACATGATAATTGAAGTAGATAAAATTATAGACCCAATTCCAGCATCTGATGGAGCTGGAGTAAAGTTAAAAAGAAGTATTGGTGTTGAACCAAATTACTTTGATCCTTTTTTAATGTTAGATGAATTTGGTTCAGAAAATAGTGAAGATTATATTGCTGGTTTTCCACCCCACCCTCATCGAGGAATTGAAACAGTTACGTATATGTTGGCTGGAGATTTTGAGCATAAAGACAGTACAGGTGGTGAGGGAAGAATGACTGCAGGAGATGTTCAATGGATGAAAACTGGTAGTGGTATCATTCACTCTGAAATGCCAGCGATGAAAGAAGGTAAACTTCATGGCTTTCAATTATGGATTAACATGCCTGCTAAATTAAAAATGAGTAAGCCTGAATATATTTATATTGATGCTAATAAAATGAGTGTTCATAAAGATGATAATAAACAAGTGAAAGTCATAGCCGGTAAATTTGAAAAAGCAGAAGGTCCTGTTAAAGGTCATAATGTTGAACCGGTTTACTTTGATGTTGAATTAAATAAAAATAAAGAATTTAATTTTAAATTATCATCAACTCATAATTCATTTATTTATTTGATAAATGGTGAAATAGAAATTGGCAAAAAAAAACATGATAATGTGAAAGATAGTACCCTAATACTATTATCTAAAGGCGAAGAGTTAATGGTAAAGGCTAAATCAGATGCTAAATTTTTAGTAATTTCAGGAAAACCTATTAATGAAGAGATTGCTAGGGGTGGACCATTTGTAATGAATACTAAAGCTGAAATCTTGCAAGCTGTTCAAGATTATCATAATGATACATTTGTAAAATAAATTATGAAAGCTGTAACAATTAGCAAAACTGGTGGACCTGAAGTTTTAGAGCTTAAAGATATTAAACTTGGAGATCCAAAGTCTGGTGAAGTGTTAATAAAAAATAAAGCAATTGGCTTAAACTACATAGACACATATCATAGGTCTGGTCTCTACCCTGTGGAACTTCCTTCTAACATTGGAATTGAAGGTGCTGGCATAATTGAAAAAGTAGGGCCAGATGTAAAAGGTTTTAGTGTTGGAGATAAAGTTGCTTATGCATCAATGCCAATTGGTTCATATTCTACACATAGAATTTTTCCAACAAAAAAATTAGTTAAAGTTCCAGATGAAATTGAATTAGAAAATGTAGTTACTTTAATGACTAAAGGTTTTACTGTTTTTTATCTTCTTCATAAAACTTATCCTGTAAAATCTGGTGAAACTATTTTGTATCATGCTGCTGCTGGAGGTGTTGGACAAATATTTTGTCAGTGGGCTAAAAGTTTAGGATGCACAGTAATTGGAACAGTTGGATCTGATGAAAAAATTGAAATTGCAAAAGCTAACGGTTGCGATCATGTTATAAATTATTCAAAAGAAAATTTTGCTGAAAAAGTGAAAGAGATAACAAATGGTGCTGGTGTGCCAGTCGTTTATGATGGTGTTGGTAAAAAAACTTTTGATCAATCAATCGAATGTTTAAAAATAAGAGGAATGATGGTTTCTTTTGGAAATGCATCTGGGCCCTTGGATCCTTGTAATGTAACAAAATCCCTAGCACCAAAAGGTTTATATCTAACTAGACCAAGTATCGCTCATTATACAACAACTAGAGAAGAGCTTGAAGAAGCAGCTAATAAAGTTTTTGAGATGTTTATTACAAAAAAATTTACACTAAATATTTTTAAAAAATATCCTTTGAATGAAATTGTTAATGCTCATCAAGATTTAGAAAATAGAAAAATTTTAGGTCCAGCAGTAATTATTCCTTAATCAACTTTTACATCCATATCAGACATATGAAGTTTTAGAGCATTTGTTGAAATATGTATTTCTCTAATAAAAAACATTATTGAAATAATCATGGATAAACAACAAGACCCAAAAATTACTCTAGCAATAAAAACTTCATTTAAATAAAGACCTAGTACTGTCAGCATATTAAATAAGAAGCCAAAAGCTGCAAACATTATAGTCCATCTCAACAAAACTATTCTTCCACTTAAATTAATAAATTGCTTTTTCCATTCTGCTGGGATGTGGTTTTCGTAAACATGTTCATCATGAAGCTCTCTTATTAATTTACTTAATGAATGAAACCTATTGCTATATATATTCATTAATAAAGGAATAGCAGGAAACATTAAAGCTGTTACAGTATAATCTATATTCATACGAATCAGTTTGATTATCAATCTTGCCTTTGTTATTTACAAGTAAAATTTTATGAACCAATTAAACTTATTTATAGAGCTTATTAGGCTCAAGAAGCCTATTGGATTCATGTTGCTTTTTTGGCCATGTGCATGGGGCTTGACTCTAGTTTATGATTTTAACAATGATTTAAATATCTATTTTTTTTATATAATACTTTTTTTTCTTGGATCTTTGTTGATGCGTTCAGCAGGCTGCATTGTAAATGATATTATTGATAAAGAATTCGACAAAAAAGTATTAAGAACAAAAGATAGACCTCTAGCCTCAAATAAAATTTCTGTTAGCATCGCAATAATATACGTTTTAATATTATGTTTTTTAGCTTTAGCTGTTTTATTAAACTTTAATATATTCACAATAGTTTTAGCTTTATGTTCTATGCCTCTAGCATTCACCTACCCTTTAATGAAAAGATTTACTTATTGGCCTCAACTTTTTTTAGGAATTACGTTTAATTATGGATTAATTCTAGGTTGGACCTCAATATCAGGACATTTAAATGTTGTTCCTATTATATTTTATGTTGGAGCCATATTTTGGACACTAGGTTACGACACAATATATGGATATCAAGATATTAAAGATGATGAAATTATTGGTTTAAAATCAACTTCAATTAAATTTAAAGATAAATCTAAATTTTTTTTATTTATATGCTATTCAGTTTTAATTTTGACTCTAATAATAGGGGGATATTTTATGAATTTTAGCAGTCTATATTTTTTATTTCTAACAATCCCTACAATTCATTTATTCTATTATCAAATTAGATTATTCAATTCTGAAAGTTCAACAATATGTTTAAAACTTTTTAAAAGTAATAATTTTTTTGGACTAATAATTTTTTTAAATATTTTAGTTGGTAAAATTTATTAATGCAAAGATCTCAAATTTATAAAAGATTATATAAAGATTATTCTAAAAAATATTTGAATAAGATATTAATAGCAGCTTTTTTTTCAATATTAGTCGCCGCTAGCACTTCGTCAATTGCTTGGTTACTAGACCCTGCAATTAAAAAACTGTTTGTAGAAAAAGATCAATCATTAATTTTTCTTATACCCTTAATGATTGTTGTGGCTTTCGCTACAAAGGGTTTGTCTCTATATTTTGCTAAAGCAACAATGATAGGAGTTGGTGAAGAGGTTAAAAAAAGACTTCAATTTGATATGACTAAATCTTTAATCATTGCTGACACAGAAACTATTGATAAAAAACATTCAGGTACTTTCATTTCAAATTTAACTTATGATGTCACCCATATAACCAATTTACTTAGCCATGCTCTATTAACATTATTTAAAGATTCGTTAACATTAATAGGTTTGTTATTTGTAATGTTTATACAAAATTGGCAACTTGCTTTAATATCAATAATTATGATTCCACTTGCTGGTTTATCAGCAAAAACTTTAGGTAAAAGAGTTGGTAAAGTAACTACTGAAGCTCAAGAAAAATCTGGATTTCTTACAACTTATTTAGTTGAATTATTTAAAAATCATAAATTAATTAAAATTTTTCAAAAAGAAAACTATGAAAATTCAAGAGCTAATCTTCATTTAGAACAATTGAAAGATAAAAACAAAAAAATTCAAGTTGTTTTTGTAAGAATGTCTCCAATTATGGAAACATTAACTGGAATAATGATTGCTTTTTTAATTTTTTATTCTGGAAAACTTATGTCTAAAAATGAACTTGATATAAATAATTTCTTCTCATTTTTGGCAGCAATGATGTTGGCCTATCAACCAGTAAGGTCTTTATCCACACTAAATATGGTTTTAAACCAAGGTATATCTGCTGCTGCCAGAATACTACCAATAATTGATAATAAAACTAAAATTAAAGATGTAGAGTCTGCCAATACTCTAAATATCTCTCTAGGAACAATAAATTTTAAAGATGTGAACTTTTTCTATGATCAAGATGAAGGTAAAGTTTTGGAAAAAGTTAACTTAGAGTTTTCTGGAGGTAAAATGACATCTTTGGTTGGTCATAGCGGATCTGGCAAATCAACAATTTTAAATTTAATTCCAAGATTTTATGATGTTCAATCGGGAGATATTCTGATTGATAATCAATCAATATATAAAGCTAAAATTAAGTCTTTAAGAAATAATATTTCATTAGTAAGTCAAGAAACAACATTATTTGATGATACTATTAAGAATAATATAAAATATGCTAAAGATGATGCCTCTGATCAGGAAATATTTGAAGCAGCAAAACTTTCGTATTGTGATGAATTTATAAATCAATTTCCCGATAAATATGACACTATTATTGGTGAAAATGGAGTTAGATTATCAGGTGGAGAAAAGCAGAGAATTTCAATTGCACGAGCTTTAATGAAAAAAAGTCCAATAATTTTATTGGATGAAGCAACTTCATCATTAGATAGCGAAACGGAGTCTAAAATTCAAGAAGCTTTATCAGTTTTAACTAAAAATAGAACTACAATTGTTATTGCTCATAGACTCTCAACAATTTTAAACTCAAATAATATTTATGTATTAGATTCAGGTAGGATTTTAGCAAATGGCAAACATGATGAATTAATTGAAAAATCTGAACATTATAAAAACTTTTATAATAAACAAATTCAGAAATAATTATGTTTATTGTTTATCAATTAATTACCTCTTTCATAATACTATTCTCCCCAATAATAATTTTGATAAGGATTTTTAAAAAAAAAGAAGACAAAATAAGATTCAAAGAAAAATTTTGTTTTTTTTCTAAAAAAAGAAATCAAGGAAAATTAATATGGTTTCATGGATCTAGTGTTGGTGAAATAATGAGTGTCCTTCCCATAATCAATGAATATGAAAAAAATAATTCAATTAAAAGAATTTTAATTACTTCAAGCACATTAAGTTCTTCAAAAATATTAGAAAAATTAAAATTTAAAAAGGTAATTCATCAATTTTATCCTATAGATCATATTTACTTTTCAAAAAAATTCTTGAATTACTGGAAACCAAGTGTTGCAATATTTTTAGAGTCAGAAATTTGGCCTAGTATGTTCACAAATTTAAAAAAAAATAATATTCCGTTAATTTTACTAAATGCCAGAATTACAAAAAAAACATTTCTTCGTTGGCTTAAAATTAAAAGATTTTCACAATCAATATTTAATTTAATCAGTATTGCTTATCCACAAAACAATGAAACAAAATTATATTTAAAAAAATTAAATGTTAATAAAATACAGGGTATAGGAAATATTAAATATATTGAAAATAATAAAGCTCAAAATAAAAAAGTTGATAAAAATTTAAATAAATTATTTAAAAATTTGAAAACATGTGTTGCAGCAAGCACTCATAATCCTGAAGAAGTCTTTGCGGGAGAGGCACACTTACTACTAAAAAAGAAATATAAAAATTTTATAACAATAATAATTCCTAGACATGTTCATAGAGTTAATGAAATTTCTGAACAACTTAAAACACTAAACTTGAAAATTGCAAAACATAGTTCAAAAAATAAAAATTTAAATGATGTAGATATATATATTGTTGATACTTTTGGAGAGTCTAAAAAATTTTATAAAATTGCAACAACAGTCTTTTTAGGTGGATCTATAATCAACCATGGTGGACAAAATCCAATAGAGCCAGCACGTTTTGGAGCAAAGATTTTACATGGTCCAAATATAGGTAATTTTAAAGAGGTCTATAAATATTTAAAAAATTTAAAGATCACAAAAAAAATAACAACCCCTATCGAGTTAGCAAATTCTAATATATTTAAAAAAGATATGAAAAAAGTTGGAAAAATAAATTATCAAGGAAAAATAATTTTAAAAAAAACTATAAAAGAGTTAAATAAATTGATTAATAATGAACTTTAAAAAACCCAAATTTTGGGATTACAAAAAACCTAATTTTATTTCTTATTTATTAACACCTTTTTCTTTTTTGCTAATACTTTTAAATTCATTAAAATCATTAATATCATCTTCTACCAAGTACTCTAAAATAAAAACTATATGTGTAGGCAACATTTATTTAGGAGGAACAGGAAAAACTTCTTTAACATTAAAAATTAATGACATTTTAAAAGATAAAAAAATTAAAAGTTGTTTTATTAAAAAAGATTATAAGGATCAAATTGATGAACAAAAAATTCTAGAAAATAGTGGCAAACTAATTAAGGCTACTAAAAGAAAAATTGCAATAGAACAGGCAATAAATGAGGGATATGAAATTGCTATATTTGATGATGGTTTGCAAGATTTATCAATAAATTATGATTTATGTTTTGTATGCTTTAATAATATAAATTGGATTGGGAATGGGCTCTCAATTCCTTCTGGGCCATTAAGAGAAAATCTGAGCAATCTAAAGAAATATAAACATGTTTTTTTAAATGGTAATTTAGAAAATTTAGAGAATATAAAAAAAGAGATTTTAAAAATTAATTCAGAAATCAATATTTATGTAGGAAAATATATCCCAAAAAATATTAATGAATTCAATATTAAAGATAAATATTTAGCTTTTTCAGGAATAGGTAACCACAAAACATTTGTATCTATGTTAAAGTCTTATAATTTTAATATCATTAAAGAAATTGAATTTCCGGATCACTTTAAATATTCAAAAAAAGATATCGAAAAAATTATTTTAGAATCAAAAAATTTTGGATGTAAAATAATTACAACAGAAAAAGATTTTTTAAGATTGCAGCCAATAAGTTATAATGAAATCAATTTTATAAAATCTGAACTAGAGATTCAAAATGAGCAGGATTTTTTAATAACATTAAAAAAATTATATGAATAAAATTAAATACTTTCTGCAATTTTTAATAATAATTACATTTTTCGCATTATTTAAAATATTAGGTATCAAAATTTCATCTTATATAAGTGGAAAATTATTTGAATTGATCGGACCTTTCTTTAGATCTAAAAAAATAATAGATGAAAATATTAAAAGAGCATTTCCTAAAATTGAACACGATGAAATAACAAAAATTAAATCCTCGATGTGGAATAATTATGGAAGAGTTTTTGCAGAATATATGTTTATTAAAAATTTTAGAAATAATAGTTTAAACAAAAATATAATTGTTGAAGGTAAAGAAATTCTCGAAGATATAAAAAAAAATAATAAAAAAGTTATTTTTATTTCTGGTCATTTTAGTAATTTTGAATTAATGGCAATGCAGATTGAAAAATTTGGAATTAAATTGGCCACAATTTATAGACCTTTAAATAATATTTTTCTTAATTCAATTATGGAAAGAATAAGAAAAAAGTACATATGCAAAAATCAAATTAAAAAAGGCATTGGTGGCTTAAAAGAATTAATGAAACTTAATAAGAATGGTTACTCGACTGCCTTAATGATTGATCAACGAGTATCCGAAGGCTCTAAAGTAAATTTTTTTAATGAAAAAGCATTTACCACAACAATTCCAGCCCAATTAATAAAAAGATTTAATATATCTATTGTTCCAATATTTATTGAAAGATTTGATGATATTAAGTTTGAGATGACTGTACACCGTCCTATTAATTTTTCTGATGATAATTCAATTGAAGATATCACTGAAAATCTAAATGGTATTATAGAAAAGATGATAATCAAAAATCCAAAACATTGGATTTGGTCTCATAATCGATGGAAATAAAAGATTAATTTTTTTCTAATTCTTCCTTTTTTTTAAAAGCCTCAACATAAGAATAGTATGCTTCTTGTAGATCTACACTCCAATAATTAAGCTTATCGAGACTAATTTGTTTACCAGAAACTGCACAGATTACATGATCTCCTTGTTCAATAATTTGAAAATTATTTGGTAAAAATTTTAATTTTGCTAATTTTTTATACATTTATAGTTTATATATTCATACATGATTGTTGGAATTATAGGAAGTGGTGGAAGAGAACATGCTATTTGCGAAACTTTGAATAAATCCAAAAGAGTTGATAAATTATATTGTTTTCCTGGTAATGCTGGTACTGCAAAAATAGCAATCAATATAGATATAAATATAAATGATTTTGAGAAGTTAAAAAATTTTATTTTAGAACAAAAAATAGATCTAGTCGTTGTTGGTCCTGAAAAACCATTAGTTGATGGTATCGTAGATTATTTAGAAAGCTTTAATATTAAAGTTTTTGGTCCCAATAAAATTGCTTCCCAACTTGAGGGGTCAAAAATTTTTACAAAAAAAATTTGTGAAGATTATAAAATTCCAACTGCAGAATTTGGAGTTTTTAAAGATGAAATAGAAGCAAAAAAATTTTTAAATAATTCTAAATATCCAATTGTTATAAAAGCTGATAATTTAGCTTCAGGTAAAGGTGTCTACATTTGTGAAAATAATACACAATCAAATGAGGCAATTGAAGAAATCTTTGGTGGAAAATTTGGTAAAGCAGAAAATGTATTAATTGAAGAATTCTTAAAAGGTGAAGAAATGAGTTTTTTTATTATTAGTGATGGAATTTCTTATCAAAATTTTGGAACTGCTCAAGATCACAAACGTGTTTTAGAGGGTGATAAAGGTAAAAACACAGGAGGTATGGGTGCTTACTCACCATCACGACTAATTGATAAAAATTTAGAAAAAAAAATTTTAGACAGGATCATCAATCCAACTTTAGAGGCGCTTAAAAAGCTTGGAACATCGTACAAAGGTTTTTTATATGCCGGACTAATGATAGTAAATGATGATCCATACTTGATTGAATACAATGTAAGAATGGGAGACCCGGAGTGTCAAACTATATTACCAGTACTAAACACTGATTTTCTAGAAATTATAAACTCTTGTTGTGAAAAAAAATTACAAAATATTAAAATTGAATGGGATAATAAGAAAAGTATATGTGTGGTCTTGTGTTCTGATGGTTATCCAAATACTTATAAAAAAAATATCGAAATTAAGAATTTAGACTCAATCAAACTTAAAAATGATGATTATTTATTTCATGCGGGAACCTCCTTAAGAGATAAAAAAATTTTTGCTACAGGTGGTAGGGTATTAAACTTTGTATCTATATCTAATGATTTTGTTAATGCAAAAAAAAATGTTTATAATAATTTAGATATATTAAATTGGTCAGATGGTTTTTATAGAAAAGATATAGGATTTAAAGTTATTGATAAATGAGAATTATTTCAGGAACTTTTAAAAGTAAAAAAATATTTGAACCAAAAGATTCTAGTACCAGACCATTAAAAGATCTTACAAAAGAGTCGATATTTAACATTATTGTTCATTCAAATAAATTGAAAGTAAATATAAAAAATTCTTTTGTTTTAGATTTGTTTTCTGGTGTCGGTTCATTTGGTATCGAGTGCATATCAAGAGAAGCTAAACATGTTACTTTTATTGAGAATTATAGAGGTGTTTTGCCAATACTAAAAAAAAATTTATTGTCTTTAAAAGTTGATCAAAGGTATCAAGTTGTTGAACAAAATATTTTGGATGGGATAAATCTAAAAAACTTAATTAACAAATTTGATATTATTTTTTTGGATCCACCATACAAAGAAAAAAATTTGCAAAAAATATTAGATAATATTTCAAATGAAAAATTGTTAAATACTAATGGTATTATAATTATTCATAGACATAAAAAAAGTGAAGATCAATTATCAAAAAATTTTAAAGTTATTGAAGAAAAAAAATATGGGATATCTAAAATTATTTTTGGTATTTTAAGTTAATATTTTTTTAGTTTCTTTTTTTATCAATTCTACAGCAGGCTGATCATAAGGATTAATCTTTAAAGCTTCAGCAAGTAGAATTGTCTCTAAAATAAAAAAGCTAAATAGTTCACCTAAAGTTTTTTCATCTCTTTTAAATATTTCAAAACTTCTAAATGGGATATTTTTTTTTTTAAAAATATTTTCAGTTGCTTTTTTTTGAGCAAATGTAATTTGGTTCAAAGTCTTATTTTTTATGTAATTTTTTGATGATAAAATATATTTATTTTGAACTTTTTGGGTATTCTTCTCATGAACATAAAAGAAAGTAAAAAAGTTATTTTCAAAACCATCCAAAAATAGTTGCATTACACTATGATTGTCTTTTGGCATATCCGATACTATAGGCAATAATCCTTTTTTATTTTTGCCTAAACTTTCTGCAATGAGTTGCTGATACCACGAAAATAAATTTTTTGATTTATCGTCATAATTTATAATTATTGAATTAAATTTTTTTTTCTTCAAAAAATGAAGTGTGGCACTTACACTTGAAATTAAAGCGTTTAAATATTTTGGATTAGCCACTAAATGATTTAGTTGTCTAAATTTATTTGAATTGAGCCCCATCAATTCTGCTGGTAACATTCCTACTTCTGATAAAACTGAATATCTCCCCCCAATATAGTTATTGTGATGGACTATTTCAGCTTTTAGTTTTTCAGCTAGTTCATACAAATAATTTTTGTTATTTTCTGTAATAAATATATTTCGATCTTTTTTTTTAATAAATAGATTTGAGTTTACAATTGTCTCTAATGTATTGCCCGATTTCGAAATTACTAAATTTAGATTTCTATCTTCTTTTTTTTTATTAAAAATTGGTTTTAAGCTATCAATAAATGTAAATTTTTTTTTTATATCTTTTTTTAAAAAATCATAGATTGCATGAGCTCCTAATGATGAGCCCCCCATGCCAATAACTCTTAATTTCTTAAACTTATTAAATTTTTTTAAGTTTTTTTTATTAAAACTATCTTTATAATTTTTACCTAAAGATTGAAGTATTGGATTATTTTTTTTGATAATTAAATCTAATTTTTTTTTTAAAATTGAATTATTTTTTTTTAGATTAAAATTTTTAAAAAAAATTCCTGGCGTTATCATTAATTTTTTTTGATTTTCTCTAAAATAGAGTTTTCAAAATTTTCATTTTCTTTTGTAGAATTTAAACTAGTGTTGCTTGAATTTTCATTATTAGTTATTAATTTTTTTATATCATTATTTTGTGTTTCATTATTAGTCACTTCTGGACTGGGTAATTTACTAAATTCTGGTGGCATAACTAATGGAGATTTTTTTTCTACTAAAAATTCATCAGTACTATTTTTTTTTTGCGATTGAAAACCTTTTTTTAGAGTCTGACAACCTGGCAAAATTAAAATGCTTATCAAAATGAAAGATAGTAAATTAAATTTTTTCATCTGCTCCTTTTTTATAATCAATAAGTTCCATAGCAATCATTAATAATACACCTATAGTAATGAATATATCCGATACATTAAAGATAAACCAATGAAAATTTCCCACATGAAAGTCTATAAAGTCTGGCACAGCATTGAAATAAATACGATCGTATAGGTTTCCGATTGCACCTCCAAAAATTATTAAAAGTGAAAATTGTTTTAATCCAGCATTTTTCATAATCATTATGAAAATAATAATAACTACTATTAAAATTAAAAATGTCATTAAATTATAAAAAAATATTTTATTAAAAGAAAATAAGCCAAAAGCTATACCTTCGTTCCAGGTTAAACTTATATTAAGATATTTTGACAAAAGTAAAATATTAGTATCATTATTTTTACTTAAATTGATTACGTAAAATTTTGATATTCTATCCAAACTAAAAATACAAATTACAATAAATAAATTTAAGAAAAATTTTTTACCTAAATATTTTGACATTTTTAAGTGTGCCTAACGCAAGGATCAATACTTACTTTCCAGCAAACTGGGCATTTATCACCTTTTGCTTTTTTTGTTTCAACTTCTAAATTTAATTTATCATCATAAACAATCTCGGCTTTTGAAGTAATGCACAATTCTGACAAGTCCACACCCGTTGTAAATTCTTTAAACTTATTGTTTAGTTGAACCACAAGCTCTGCTTCAAGACTTGATCCTATTTGTTTGTTTGCTCTTTTTTCCTCAATACTCAAATTACAAGCATCTCTAATTTTAATTAATTCAAGCCATTTCTTATTTAATTCGTTGTTTTCAAATTCTTTTGGGAAATCAATAAATCTTTCTAAATGAATACTTTTATTTTTTTTTGAAATTAGTTGATAAATTTCTTCAGTTGTAAATGATAATATTGGTGCAAACCATTTTAATAATGAATTTAAAATGATATTTAATAATGATAAAGTTGATTTTCTTTTTTTTGAATTTTTTGGGTCACAGTATAAAATATCTTTTCTAATATCAAAATAAAAAGCTGATAAATCCACAGTACAAAAATTCAATAACTCTTTATAAAGATTATGAAAATCATATTCTTTAAAATAATTATTAAATTTAATGTTCAAAGAATAAATTTTGTGCAACATAAATTGCTCAAGTTCTGGCAGTGCTTTTAGGTCAATATCATTCATATTTATTTCATCAAAATTATCATTTAAATTTCCAAGTAAATATCTAAATGTATTTCTTATTTTTCTATATGATTCAGAGTGTTGATCTAAAATTGAATAATCTATTCTTAAATCTTCAGCATAATTAGATGAAGCAACCCAAATTCGTAATATATCTGCTCCATATTTTTTTAATATATCTTCAGGTGCAATAACATTACCCAACGATTTTGACATTTTTAACCCTTTGCCATCAACTACAAATCCATGGGAAAGAATAGACTCAAATGGTGCTCTCCCTCTTGTCCCACATGCCTCTAGTAATGATGAATGAAACCATCCTCTGTGTTGATCTGATCCTTCCAGATACATTGATGCAGGCCATTTTAGATCTTCCCTTTTTTCTAAAACAAATGAATGTGTTGAGCCACTATCAAACCAAACTTCGACAATATCACTCAATTTTTCAAAATCTTCAGCTTTATATTTTTTTCCTAAAAATTTTTGAGGATT
>Ga0209335_10004471_pt1 | contig 13273 bp, 8 predicted proteins | sample COG_09_FD_184753 | JGI IMG/M metagenome (GOLD analysis project Ga0209335, IMG submission 184753) | Pelagic Microbial community sample from North Sea - COGITO 998_met_09 (SPAdes) (version 2) | ecosystem: Environmental > Aquatic > Marine > Neritic zone/Coastal water | place: Helgoland, sampling...
CAGGGCCAATCCCAGCGGGGTCATCTCCCAGGGGTTGGCGTATTGGTTGTGGATGTCGTCGAGCCTGTCGGTCCAAGTCCAGCGCCAGATGCCGCTCAAGGTCACGTGCCATGGTTTTCCTGAGCCGTTGTCGAATGAGGCCGTGTAGGTGAGGCCTAAGGGCAAGGTGGCCACCCAATTCGCGTAGGCATCGCCTTCAGTCCTGACGGTGCGCAAGTCGTGCCATTCTCCTGGCGTGGTGTAGCCCATCTCGATGAGCTTGTCGTAGCAGAGGTTGTCCCGGTCTACTTGTGCCCGCGGCGCATGGTGCAAGAGGGCAATACCGGCGATGGCGCGCATGCTGTGGCGCATGCTGAAGTTTCCAAGTTGGCCACCCAGCCTGAACAGGGGATAGTCGACCGTCGCTGCGATTTCTGTCATCTCATTTTTGAAATGCAGGTTGCGTGTAAAGCTGACCACTTTATTTGACATGCTGTCTGCGCCTTGGATGCGGATGCGCCTCACGTCGAGGTTGAACCCCATGCGCTTGCCACTTTGAGCGGCCCGTATGGCGGCCCCACCACCTATTTGTACCAAGTTCCATTGGGTGTCGCTGAAGACACCGTAAGCGCCTTTGTGGCCGATGTCACCGCAGTAGGCCGACACATGGGCTGAACTGCCCACCTCCAGTTGCCAATCGCTGGGCCACTGCAATTGGGCAGCGGCGGGCTGGATCAACAGGGAAGACAAAGCGACACAAAAAATGCCGGTTGTGAAAAGGCGTGACAAACACATGGTCTGCCACAAAAATACGACGAATTAATTAAAAACCTCGACGAAATTAGAATTTCATTCGAGTAGCCTTTCTGAAAAGGCCGCCACCTTTCTTGTTTCCGTAGGAGCTGCGGTTGCGGTTGAAGCTCTGGCTGCGTCCGTTCAGCACCTTGCCATAGGTGATCACCAAAGTGCCGTATGAATCAGTGTTGGCAGGATTTCCACGGATGACGGGAATTTCCTCTCCGATGTAGCTGTGGGCCGTCATGCTGCCTGCACTTGGACCAGCCGCATTGAGGTCGACGGGGTTGGATTGAGAGGAAAGGGCTGCGGCCAACGCTGACATACCGTCTGGATTTGCGTACGAACCCGAGATGTCATCGAGGTAATCGGTGTTCGTCATGCGGAAGCCCATTTCGATGCCCACGTAGTAATCTGCCGATCCGCCTTTTCGTTGGCCGGTGATGATGGCACTCAACCCAAAGGGAATGGTGGTGATGTTGAGCTCGTCGCTGTAGTCAAACCCTTCAGTTTGCAACTCGGGCAGGCTGTGCCATTGGCCCTCACTGGTGATGCCGGACTCGATGAGTTGGTCATAGGCCAGGTTATTCATGTCCACCTGCGCCTCGGGGTTGTGCTGCACTTTGGCGTAGCCAATGAAGCCGCGAATGGTGAGCATGGCACGCCGTTGACGGGCCCAGACGAGCGGCTTTTGCATCAGGTCGCGCTCCAACCGGATTGCGCCTTCCGTCATGTGGTTCCGGAAGTTGAGGTTGCGTGCGCGCCGTGCGGCGTACTGGGTGTGCTTGTCGCTGCCGGAAATGTGGATTTGGCTCACGTCTATGCGAATGTGCCAAAGACCGTCGAGGTCTAATTTCCTCCGTGCGTACAATCCAAATGCGGGCCGGGTGCGGATTTCTTGCATGTCCCAGATAAAATCGCGCCGCGATGTGACACCATCACCGATGTCACCCATGTAATTGGCCATCCCTGCGGTAAAGCCTACATCCCAATTGCCTTGGGCATGCAGCGGCGAGGATCCCCAAAAGAGACCTGCTAAAAGGACAAAACTGAATATCCGCAACATTGCCATGTGCCAAATTTGAGCTATGAATGTGATATAATCTGGTGCTTTTCCGCTCATCAGTGAGTTCCTACATGTGGATAAGTGGAATGAGACACAGGGAGGTATACGTTCTGTCACGGCGCAGGGTTTCAGTTTCGCGTGCGATTTTGCAGCATGCCGCATATCTCGCCCCGCCCCCAAGAATTGTGCACCCTGCTGGGCACCCGTCACCCCTTGGTTCAGGCGGGCATGGTTTGGTGCACAGGCGCAGATTTGGTGGTGGCTGTGGGGCGTGCGGGTGGACTGGGTACGCTGGGCGCCGGTTCGATGTATCCGGATGAATTGCGTCAAGAGATTCGCCGGGTCAAGGCGGCTTGGGATGGTCCTTTTGCGGTCAATGTGCCCCTGTTGTATCCCGCTGTGGAGGAGCACATGCAGACCGTTGTGGAGGAGCGGGTGCCCGTAGTGTTCACAAGTGCGGGCTCCCCCCGCACGTGGACTTCACATTTGAAGGACGCTGGAGTGAGGGTGGTCCATGTGGTGTCGAGCGCGGTGTTTGCGAAGAAGGCGGAGGCGGCCGGTGTAGATGCTGTGGTGGCTGAGGGTTTTGAGGCTGGAGGACACAATGGACGGGAGGAAACCACCACCATGTGCTTGGTTCCTGAAGTGGTGGGTGCGGTGGGTGTGCCGGTGATTGCGGCAGGTGGGTTGCACGACGCCCGTTCTGTACTGGCGGCCTTGGCCCTCGGTGCCTCGGGGGTGCAAATGGGCAGCCGCTTTGTGATGTGTCAAGAGAACCCGGCGCACGCGGCGTTCAAACAGCGCATTGCCGAAGCTGCCGCAGGTGAGACCCGGCTCATGCTCAAGGATGTCACGCCCGTGAGGATGCTGCGCGGGCCGGAGGGGAGTTTTTTCGATCAGGTGGCTGCGGCCGAGGAAGGCGGGGCTGACGTGGAAGCCCTGCGGACGTTGCTTGGCCGAGGACGGGCCAAGCGCGGCATGCGCGAAGGCGACCTGGTGGAGGGCGAACTTGAAATCGGCCAGGTGAGTGCCCTGCTGGATGACCTCCCTGGCGCGGAAGAGCTTGTGAACCGCATCATCGATGACTACCGGGCGTTCCAAACATCGGAGATGGCTGAGGGTTTTTATTGGAAGGGTCTCGGTGCGCATTGACATAAAATCCAAGGGCGGCCGCGGATAACATCCTGCCAAGGCAACCGTTCCTAGGTTGCACACGTACATCTTGCACAGGCGATGTCAAGGTTCTTCATCCACCGGTTTTTTTGGTTTTGTGCCTGCGCGTGCGTGGGGCCACTGCCTGGGCTTGCCCAAGATTGGGGGTGCCTACAGGTCGAATCCAATGGCGACCTCACCCTTGGATGGGCACCTGATGCCTTGGGCGCAGCGTCATACAGTATCGATTATTTGCTGCCGCCACCGGACTATTTGTCCTTCTTGCAGTCCGATGTGGACCTGGCCGCCAACCCCACAGGTGCGGTATTGACGGCTGCTGGTGGCTTTGATTTCTCTAGCCAAAGTTTCTGTTTTACCCTGCTTGCCCAGGATGCTGCAGGCAGCAATTTGTCGGGTGTGTCGGACACCCTTTGCACCCTTCACTTGGAGCTTACGGCGGGGTTGATTCCCGGCATTGTGGACCTCGATTGGAACAGCCCTTTCCATTTCAATCCTCCAGCGGGCTTCAGTGGCACCTATGCTGTGGAGCAGCTGCTCCCCGACGGCACGTGGCTGGAGGTGGTCGCAGCGCCCTGGATGTTTGGCAATTCCAATACTTCGCTGCCCGTCACCCAATGCGATGGCTTGGTGACCTACCGCGTCACCTTGACCGAGGACGGCGGTTGTGTGCACCGTTCCAACCGGGCTTCGATAGAGGTGTCGGACGAGTTGGATCCGCCGCCGCCGCAGATCATCGCGGTGGATGTCGATAGCTTGACCGGTGAAGCCAGCATCTCTTGGGAGCCGAGCTCAGCACCGGATGTGGCCGGCTACATCGTCTACGTCTGTTCGGGTTCGATTGAGACCATCCTGACGACCATTGAAGACCCCAACCAATTGAGCTGGACCAACCCATTCAGTCTGTCTGGTCAGCTGATCGAGTACTACAACGTGGCGGCATTTGACAGTTGCTATGTCGGGGGTGTACCGGACCCTGGCGCCGCCAATCCGGCATGTGCCCCCTCCATGTATTTGGATGTGGATTGGACGGAGTGCACGGATCAAGCGGATTTGCAATGGTCGCCAGTGGTCCATTGGCCGGAAGGGGTGGAACACTACGAGGTGTGGGCGACTGAGCTGACCCAAGATGGCGTGCAGGGCGGTCCCCAACTGTTGGGGGAGGTGCCGGGCAACTTGAATTACTTCCTGCATTTTGGAGCCAACATCGGCAGCCTCTACCGCTACCGTGTTGTGGCTCATGCCAATGCAGCTGATTGGACGCAATCTTCCAATACGGCGGAAAACCTCTTTACCTACCCCGGGGGACCGGAGTGGATGCGCTGGTTGGAGGCCAGCATCGTGACGGATTCCGTGGCGGTGCTGCGCGTGGAAGCCGATGCCTCAGCCACAGCGCCCCATGTATACGAGCTGTGGCGAAACGAGCCCTATGACGACGACTTTGAGTTCGTCAACAGCATTTTTTCTGTCGGTGGAGCGGTTCAAATGTTGGACAGCACAATCGAAGGGCAGGTGGGGCAATACCGCTACTACATCAAGGTCGTGAACGCCTGCGGGGACAGTGTCCTGGGCACGCCGGTGGCCGAAACGGTCTTTCTCAGTGGGACGGTCCTCGAGGACCGCTTGTCCAATGCGTTGGCGTGGACGCCATTCGAAGGATGGGAGGCACCGCGCACACGACAGGTGTTGTTGCGTGGCATTCAGTATGGCGGCGTGTTGGAGGAAGTGGCGGATTTTGGGCCTTTTGATTTCTCATACGACGACGAACTCGAGGACCAGATTGGGACGCCAGGGGAATTCTGCTACCGGGTAAGGGCTGAGCAGGGAGACAATGGTTGGACGTCGGTCTCCAACCTGGTGTGCCTCACGCTTCCGCCGGTGGTTTGGGTACCCAATGCATTGGTTTACAATGGATTTAACAATACGTGGAAACCGTCTGTGGCCTTTGCCGACGTCACGGATTACCGGTTGGACGTCTTTTCGCGGTGGGGCGACATGATTTGGACCACGGAGGATCCCGACGCGGCTTGGGATGGGACGCGGGATGGCGTTTTGTTGCCCGAGGCATTTTATCCGTACACCCTGCGCATCCAGGACGGTGCAGGAAGGGTGGTTGCGCGGCGCGGCCATGTCCAAGTCGTGCGCAGGCCTTAAATCAAGGGGGCGCGGTTCCTTGAAACCAGCGGGTTGTTGGCTATTTTCGCCGGAATACCCGGACGTCAACCATTGCCCATGCCCATGGACCATCCCCACTCCAAGTTTACAGAACAAGGCCTGACCTATGACGACGTGTTGCTCGTCCCGGCCTACAGTGAAGTGCTGCCCCGTGATACGGATTTGCGCAGCCGGTTTTCGCGCAACATCGTGCTCAACGTGCCCGTGGTTTCGGCGGCGATGGATACGGTGACCGAGGCCAATATGGCCATCGCCATGGCGCGGCAGGGGGGCATCGGGGTGGTCCACAAAAACATGACGATTGCTGCTCAAGCCGCCTTGGTGCGCAAGGTCAAGCGGAGTGAGAGCGGCATGATACAGGACCCGATTACGCTTCCTGTGGATGCGGTGGTGGGCGATGCGCACCACATCATGTCGGAGCACCGCATCGGCGGGATTCCTGTGGTGGACGATGCGGGATTCTTGAAAGGCATTGTGACCAACCGTGACCTGCGCTTTGAGCACGACGCCAAGCGCCCGATTGCGGAGGTGATGACCACAGAAAACCTGGTCACGACGCCCAATGGCACCGACTTGAAGCGGGCGGAGGAAATGCTGCGCGACAACAAGATTGAGAAGCTGCCTGTTGTGGATGCGGCAGGAAAACTGGTGGGCTTGATCACTTACCGCGACATCATCAAGCTGCAGGAGTTCCCCAACGCCTGCAAGGACCATTTTGGCCGCTTGCGCTGCGCTGCTGCTGTGGGTGTGACGCCTGATACCATGGAGCGCGTCGATGCGCTCGTCAAGGCTGAGGTCGATGCGCTCATCATTGATACGGCGCACGGGCACAGTGCAGGGGTGATGGCCATGCTGCGCAAGGTCAAGGCCGCGTACCCCAAAACCGACATTGTGTGCGGCAACATCGCAACGGCTGCGGCGGCCAAGGCGCTGGTGGAGGCGGGTGCCGATGGCGTGAAAGTGGGCATTGGTCCGGGTTCGATTTGCACCACGCGGGTGATCGCCGGTGTCGGCGTGCCCCAATTGGGTGCTGTGATGGCTGTGGCAGAGGCGCTCGCTGGAACGGACGTTCCATTGATTGCAGACGGCGGCATTCGTTACACAGGCGACATCGCCAAGGCCATTGCCGGCGGCGGACACAGCGTCATGATTGGCAGCATGCTCGCCGGGACGGAGGAAAGCCCCGGAGAGACCATCATCTACGAAGGGCGCCGCTTCAAGAGCTACCGTGGCATGGGCAGCCTCGAGGCCATGCAGAAGGGGTCCAAAGACCGGTACTTCCAAGACGCTGAGGACGACCTCAAAAAACTCGTGCCCGAGGGCATCTCTGGCCGCGTTCCTTACAAAGGCACGGTGCAAGAGGTCATGTACCAGGTCGTTGGCGGCCTGCGCGCCGGCATGGGTTATTGCGGGGCTGCGGACATCCCGGCGCTGCACCAAGCGCAGTTCGTTCGCATCACTTCAGCGGGCGTCAAGGAGAGCCATCCGCACGACGTGATGATCTCGCGGGAAGCGCCCAATTACAGCATCCGCTGAAACGGTAGCTGAAGTATTCTCACGCAACGTGAGCCTCGGCTGAAGTAGCCTCATAAGACGCTGTTTTCGTTGGTCAAGACGACTGGCGCCTCTGAATCAGCGCGTGCCGAATTGGCTCAGTTTCCGCAGTGGTTTTTGCAGGCGCAGGAGTGGGGGGGGTGCGGCGCCGTTCAACCGCCAAGCTTTGGCGTCTTCTGCGTTGGCTTTGATGCGGTTGCCCAATGAGGCATTGGATTGTCCCCCGGCGCGCATTTTCACTGTGGTGCGCGGCAAGTAGGCCAATGCGGCCCCGCGGAAGTGGAAGAAGCGCAGCATCAATTCATAGTCAGCCGCGCTCCTCAGCTGCAGATTGAACAGGCCGTGCTGCTCATACAGGGTGCGCTTCACAAAGAGGGTGGGGTGGGGCGGCATCCACCCTTTGCGGAAGTTGCCGGGTGCGCCGGACTGCCATTGGCGCGTGACGGTGCGGCCGTCGGCCTCGTCCACGTAGTCAAGGTCGGCGTAGACGCCATCGGCGCCGGTCTCCTCAAAGGTCTGGGCGATGTCGGCGATGACCTGGTTGTCCGCGTAGCGGTCGTCGGCGTTGAGAATGCCAATGATGTCGCCCTTGGCGCGGGCCACACCGCGGTTCATGGCATCGTAGAGGCCTTGGTCTTTTCCACTGGTCACCTGGGCGATCCGGTCCTCAAAGGGGCGGATGCGTTCGAGCGTCTGGTCCGTGGAGCCCCCATCAACGATGTGGTAGTCGAGCGCAAAATCCCCCACCTGCTCCACGACGCTTTGCACCGCCTCCTCCACGGTGGCTGCAGCATTGTAAGTGACGGTGACGACGGAGACAGTCATGAGAAGAGGGCGCGCTGGGCTGCAAGATGGGACGCACTGAGCAGGCAGCGTGCATGGGTGTTGCGCGCACTTTCCACGACGTCTTCTTGGGATATGCCAAGCAGGTCAATGGCAGCATCCGTCCAGCTGTTTAGGTCCAGAGGCAAACAGCGCACAGTGTGGCCATGTTCCATGGTGGACCACGCTGTTTGGTCAGAGACAATGGCGGGGCGGGCGCAGGCGACAGCTTCAGCCACGGCGTGACCGAAATTTTCATTGAAGCTGGGCACGAGCACGAGGTGGGCCCAACCGAAGTGGGCTTGGATGTCTGCGGGCGGGGTGGCTCCAGCCAATTCCAAGGTGAGGTGTTCTGATTGATCCGCGATGGATTGCAGGCGGTCAGCTTCTGAAGGATGTTCTACGGGCCCAACGATGCGATACACGACCGGTTGGGCACCAGAGGCGAGGTTGGCGGCGAGTTGAACGCCAAACGCGTAGTTCTTGATGGGGTGGACGCGGCCGACACTGAGCAGCTGAACGGGTTGTCTGCTGTCTTGTGCCCCATCGGGTTCAGCCGGCCTCTTCTGGGGCAGGGGTTCAAACGGAACGGGCAAGTTCAGTGCTGTGTGGATTTCCGCATTTGGAAACCAGTTGCGGATTTCGTCTGCCTCTTGTTCGGTGCTGGCGTGCCAAGTGAGGCCCTCATAGCGGCCCGACAAGCGCTGCAGCCAAAGCCAGGCTTTTTTGCGCCAAGGCTTGATGGACAATGCGCCCGAACCCAGCATGCCGCGCGGAGCCAACGTGGTGGGTACACCCATCTCGCTGGCGACGCCCCACGGCATTCTGCTGAATGGTCCACTGTACAGGCTGTTCAGGTAAAGCCGGTCGGGTTGGATGTCGTGTAGGAGCCTTTTCCACATTTCTGGCCGCTGCTCATGGGCGGGCAGGTACAAGGCGCGGGCGTTACCGACCGTTGTCCATTCGGACTCCGGCACGGGCAGGGGATGGGGTGACCCAAGATCCTTGTTTCCGCAAACGATGTGAAAGTCGATTTCTTTGCCCAAGGTGGCCACCAAGTTTGCAATGCTGCGGATGGGACCACCTGCCCGATACGCGGGGAGGTACCAATCGATGGCAATGAGCACAACTGGTCGCGATGCAGGACGGTCAGTGGAGGTCATGGCGTTCTATCCATTGTCCCAAGGCAACGAGTGTCCACACCCGAGACCACGTGACCGTTCCCTTTTCAAACCCGTTCCACAGTGAGGTGACGGCCGGAGCCGCCAGGATGTCGCGGTTGATCAGCGCATCAAGGCCCGATTGGCAGGTGTCGGCCAAGGGTCCGCGCATCCAGACATCCCAAGGGAGGGTGAAGCCCATTTTGGGTCGGTCGATGATTTCTCGGGGCAGCCGGTCGCCGAGAGCAGCCGTCAGCAATTCTTTAGGGGTGTGCGGCCATTTGATGGGATCGGAAATGGCGAGCGCCGTCTCGACCAATCTGTGGTCCAAGAAAGGGACGCGCACTTCCAATGCATGGGCCATCGACATCTGGTCGGTGTCGCGCAGCAGGACGTGCTGCATGTAGGTGTGCATTTCCGCGAGGCTGATGCGGCTCAGCACAGGCAGGTCCAAGCCTGGCGGCTGATTCAATTGCTCGCGGCACCATTGCGCGACGCTGTCTTGAGCGGGTTTCATGGCCGTGAGGCGGCGCACATCGGGTTCGAGGAGCACGCGGCGGCTCACGGGATAGGTGGACGCGGGATCCAGGGCATCTCCGGCGAGGAGGGTGGCGAACTTCTCTGCGGTGATTCCCGGGCGGGCGGTGCGGTAGGCGGCACCGGCCAACCGCCGCAGTCCCTTGGGCCACGCCATGGCCCAGCGCTTGTCGAGCAGGTCTGCCGTGCGCTTGAAAACGGGATATCCCGCAAAGAGCTCGTCTCCGCCCAAGCCGCTCAACGCGACGGTGAGTCCGGCTTTTTTGGTGGCTTGCGAAACGACGTAAGTGTTGGGGCCGTCTCCGCTGGGGTGGTCTGTGGCGGCGAGCGCGTCGGGCACAGCTTCGAGGAAATCGGCCACTGAAAGCCGAATTTCATGGTGGTCGGTATCGAACTTGTCGGCGATGACCCGCGCATACTGGCTCTCATCAAAGGCGTCTTCGTGGAAGGCCACATTAAAGGTCGACACCTTGCGGTCGCCCACTTCCGACATCAGTGCCACCACTGCGCTCGAATCAATCCCGCCAGAAAGAAAGGCGCCGAAGGGCACGTCGGAACGCATGCGGAGTTTGACGCTGTCTGTCAAGAGTTCTCGCACGCGGCGTTCTGCTGGAGCCTTGGCGTAAGTCCAAGGTTCGCCCTCCTCTGCACGCGCTTTTGCCGCCGCCGCGGCGTCCCACCAAGACTCCACTTTCACCTCGTTGTCATCGGCCCAAAGCAGGTGGCCTGCGGGCAACATTTCTACACCTTCAATCAGAGTGGCCGGTCCATGCACCGTTTGGTAGCGCAGAAAATCGATGAGCCCCTCCCGGTTCAATTTCCTCGGTACCCTTTGCGAAGCCAACAGGCCCCGCACTTCACTCGCCCAATGCAGCCCTTGATCGCTTGTGTATAGGTACAACGGCTTGATGCCCATCCGATCGCGGGCGAGCAGGAGGCGCTCTTTTTCGCGGTCCCAGAGTGCCAAGGCAAACATCCCATTGAAGCGCGCCAAAGCAGCCGCTCCCCATTCGCGCAAGGCGGCCAAGACAACCTCGGTATCCCCAGTCGTCTTAAACGGGTAGCCGTTTAGTTCCGAACGCAGCTCCTTGTAGTTGTATACCTCTCCGTTGAAAGCGATGACATAGCGGCCGCAGGCGCTCACCATCGGCTGGTTGGCTACTTCGGAGGTGTCCAAGATGCTGAGCCGGCGGTGGCCGAGGATCACGTTGTCTTCATCTGTCCAATGGCCTTCGGCGTCGGGTCCCCGGTGCGCCAAGGCCGCGGTCATGCGGTGGGCTGCAGTTCGGGCCTCCGCGTCTGCCTTGCCGTGGATGCCAGTGATGCCACACATGGCTCAGTCTTCGGCGTCGTCGCCGTATTGCCGGTCCCCGTAACCGTACCCTCCGTACCCTGTATAGCTGCCGTATCCACCGTAGCCGTATCCATAGCTATAGAGATATCGGTAAGCGTATTTGGATGCGTAATAGCGCCAACGCGTGGGCAGGATGCCGTTGAGCACCATGCTCACGTGCTTGATGTTGTTTTGCTCGAGGAGGTCTTCCAATTGCCGCATTCCGCGGACATTGGCGCGTTTGATGTTGGCCACGAGCAAGGCCCTGTCCACGTGCCTCATGAGCACGAGTGCATCGGTGATGAGCAGGATGGGCGGGGTGTCGATGACGACAAAGTCATAGGCCTCTCGTGCTTCGGCAATCAGCGCATCGACCCGGTCACTGAGTGCGAGTTCCGAGGCATTGGGGGGCACCGGTCCAGAGGTGATGACGTCGAGGTCGGGGATTTCGGTGCGCTGAACCGTTTCTTTCCAGCTGCATTTGCCGATGAGGTAACCGCTGAGTCCAATGCCGCGTTCGAGTTTCACCGCCTTGTGCACCCTTGGCTTGTGCAGGTCAAAGTCGATGAGCAGGGTCCGCTTTCCCGCCTGGGAGAGCAACGCCGCCATGTTGGTGGCTGTAAATGTTTTGCCCTCGCCGGGGTGCATGCTGCTGACCAGAATGGTGTTCTGCCCTTCCCTGTTCAGGAGGTATTGCAGGTTGGTTCTCAATCCGCGGAAGGCCTCCGTTGTCGGGTGTCGCGGGCTCTTGGAGGCGACCAGTACGTATTCTTTTTCGCCGATATCTTCATAGCGGGGGATGCCACCGCTGACGGAAAGTTTGGTGGCTTCGCGCAATTCGTTGACGCTTTCCAGCCGTTCAAATAAAAGCAGACGCAGCAGAGCAATGCCAACCGCCAATGCCAGCCCAAACAGCGTGTAGTTGCGGATGGTTTTAGGTTTGTCGGGTCCGGTGATGCCCACAGACCGCGCTGCCTCAATGATGTTTGCGTTGGATGTGATGGCCGCCCGGGCGATGAGGTTGGTCGCGCGCTGCTCCAAGAGGTAGCCGTAAAACTTGTCATTGATGGCCAGTCGCCTTTCAATCGCCAGCAGTTCCCGCTCGCTCTTGGGCAGACGGAATAGCTTGGCTTCGAGTGCGTCCACCCTTCCGTCCAACTCATTTGACTCTGATTCCAGCACCTCCCGGGCTCCTCCGATGTAATCGAAAAGGCTGGCGCGCGTGGTTGAAATCAAGGAATCCAGGCGCTTGACTTGGAAACTGCTCGGCGTGACATCCAACAGCATTTGCGTGCGTTGCAATTGCAGGCCGTAGAGCTGTCCCACTTGTTCGGCAGCCACGGGGTCTTGGGTCAAGAACGCACTCGGTGGGATGCTTGTGTTTTCCACCCCGCGCCCCAGGTATTCCTCCAAGGCTGAGAGGCTGCGCAAGTTCAGTTTCAGTTCCTCCCGTGACGATTCGAGCTGCACCAGCTCTTGGAAATAAGCCTGTTCGCTGCGGCTCAAGTCCAGGATTTCTGCATTCTGTCGCTGCAGGTCGATGATGTTCTGAAGGCTGTCTACGTTTGCTTCAATCTTGATGAGCTGCTCTTCGATGAACTCGTCTGTCTTGAAGTTCACCTGTTCCCGAGCGGCGGTGGAGTATTCGATGTACCGAACGGACAGCGCATCGAGGAAGGCGATGGCCCGGTCGGGCAGAATGTCGCTGATGGCCAGCTTCAAAATGCTGGTCTGGCCCACCCCGCTGACCGATAGGCCGCTCCGGTATTGGTTGATGATTTGATTTTCGCTGCGCACTTGGAAGCGCTGACCCTGTGCAATGGCTTGATCAATGGTGCCCCTCCCGCTCTCCGCCCTGCGAATGATGAGCCGGAAATCACCTGTTTGAACCGCTTCATCAAACTGGTGTGTTCCTTCATAAACCCGCCCGTCGTTGAAGGTGACGGAAAGTCGATAATTGTTGTCATCCGTTACATCGAGGTCAAAATCGGCACCCAAAGCCGCCCCGCTGAATTGGTCGGGAAAGGCCTCCACCTCGACTCCACTCAGGCCACCCACGGGTAGCGCCTTGACGCGCCCCACGAGGAAATGTGTCACGTTGTGGTCCAAATCGCCGACCGCCTTGGCCACCAAGTCGCGGCTTTTCAGTATCCTGATTTGGTTGGGGATATCGGGTCCTTGTCGCCGAAAGCGCCGGCTGACCACCCCTTCCATGATCTCACGGGCCTTGTCATACTCGTCCTTTTCCTCAAGAAGAATTTCTGTCTGCCCCCCAAATTGGTCCAGCTGCTGATGCGTCACAAAACGTGCGTACCCGTATGCCAAGGCTGGCAGCAGCAAAAGCAGCAACCAGTTTTTTGCGGCTACCTTGAGTGCGAGGCGCAGTTGCTTTAGACTTTGACTATTTCCTATTGCCGTTTCCATTCGAGTGTGAATTTATTTTAATGGACGAAGCATTGGATGGACTTTTGTGATTTTTGAGTACATTTATTTTGTGAATAGAATCCTTCTGGCGTGTTTAACAGGAATGATGAGTTTCAGCTTATCGTCACTTTTGGCTCAGGTAAATCCGTGTTGCGCAACATGTGAGTGCTACTTGTGTGCGGATTATCAGAGTTGCTTTGTTCCCCTGGCGTCTCCTGATAGCTGTACGCTTGGGGGTGAGGAGAACTGCGGAAAATT
>Ga0209335_10004473_pt1 | contig 13272 bp, 14 predicted proteins | sample COG_09_FD_184753 | JGI IMG/M metagenome (GOLD analysis project Ga0209335, IMG submission 184753) | Pelagic Microbial community sample from North Sea - COGITO 998_met_09 (SPAdes) (version 2) | ecosystem: Environmental > Aquatic > Marine > Neritic zone/Coastal water | place: Helgoland, sampling...
AAAGTAGACTGGAACTTTAACTTTTTCATCTAAAGGATTAATTGCTATTAGGTCAGTTTTAAACCCTATTTTATCAGCTTGAGCGATTGACTCCTCAGTAGTGCCAGTTTTAGAACATTCTTCCTTAAATTTTATAAAATTTTTATCCTGTTCATAATATTTAGATAATGGATGGTCAACTGAAAGAGCTAAAAAAGAAAAACCAAAAAGTGTATCAGGACGTGTCGTATAACATTTAATAGAGTTAATTTTTTTTGATCCTTCTATTTTAAAATCGATTTCACAGCCAAAAGATTTTCCTATCCAGTTTTTTTGCATAGTTTTGACTTTCGATGGCCAATCTTCTAGTTTATCTAAATCATTCAATAATTCATTTGAGAATTCAGAAATTTTGAAGAACCATTGGTTTAATTTTTTTCGTTGGACTGCTGCACCTGATCTCCAACCCTTACCATCAATAACTTGTTCATTTGCTAAGACTGTATTATCTATTGGGTCCCAATTTACATAACTTTCTTTTCTATAAACCAAACCTTTGTCATAAAGATCTAAAAAAAGTTTTTGTTGATGCTTATAATATTCAGGAGAGCAGGTTGATATTTCTCTATCCCAATCTATAGATAATCCCAATTTTTTTAGTTGAGTTTTCATAACTTTTATATTCTCTTCAGTCCATTTTTTTGGATTTGAAAAATTTTGTCGTGCAGCGTTTTCAGCTGGCATACCAAAAGAATCCCAACCCATAGGATGTAGGACGTTAAATCCAACTAATGATTTATAACGGGCGAGGACATCTCCAATTGTATAATTTCTTACATGACCCATATGAATCTTGCCCGAAGGATAAGGAAACATTTCAAGACAATAAAACTTTGGCTTCTTCGAGTTGTCTATAGCTTTAAAAAAACTATTATGATCCCAAAAATTTTGCCATCTATTTTCAGTCTCTTTAAAATTATATCTTTGTTTATTAAACATTAAACTATACTAAATTTATTAGTATTTCTTACCTGGAATTTTATAATCACCACTTTCTTCCTGAGATATAGCAACATCTTTCGATTGTAGTTCAGCAGCTCTTCTTAAAATTGCAATTCTTATTTCTTGATTTGTTTTATTTTCAATAGTTGAAACTTTACAATTATTATAGTTTTCACATTTTCTTTTATGAATGATTATTTTGATAGCATCTGATCTTATTTCATTAGTTAAAAATCTGACTGATATTTTTATTTCTTCATCACTGCTTTCATCACTAAACCAGTCAGTTATGATTATTCCACCTCCATAATCTACAACACTAAGAGGAGCAAAACTTAATTTTTCCATCGTGGCTCTCCACATTGGATTGGCTGTACTAAACAAAAAATCACCACCTTTTTTTCCACCAAGGGTTCCCAATCTAAATCCTCTTCCTTCATTAATGTTTTTTTCAACTCGCTCGTTTGCATTAACGGGATTTTTTTTCGCGTCACTGTACTTAAAGAATCCACCACCACACGAACTAGTGAAAAATGCAAATATTATTAAAATTATTAGTTTTTTCATAATCTGTACTAAGAAAACCTTAATAATAGCTATTTGGAGCAATTAAAAGGTGAATTTGCACTATGTGATAAAAAAGCAACACTTATTATTAATAATGAACTTTTTACATATAATTTGTGTAAAAAAACTAAATTAGCAATAATTTAACTTCATTCATATATGAACAAAAACAATAAAGGAGTAATTATGGATAATTTAAAAAAAGTGGGATTAACAGCATTAGCTGGTTCTCTTGCTGCTGTTTCAGCTCATGCAGCTGAAATGACTGTAAGTGGTGCTACTGTTCTTACTTACACTTCTGAAGATACTTCAGAGGTTACAGGTAACCCATATGGTATGAAAACAAACATTGGCTTCACTGCTTCAGGTGATGTTAATGGATACACTGTATCTTACATGCAAACTTCAATGGACAAATTTGCTGGTATGTCATCAGCTAGATTGTCAGTTGACATGGGTGATATGGGAACAATTGCATATGACCAAGGTTCAGGTTCAGGTCTAGCAACTATCGATGATAAAACACCGACAGCTGCAGAAGAAATCTGGGATGGTCTAGATGGCGTAACTGTAGGTGGATTAGTTGGTGCAGCTGGTAACTCAGGTGTGTTTAACTACATTAACACTTTCGGTGGTCTTACTTTAAACGCAGCAGGTAGAAAAGGTTCTGGTACATCAAATTCTGACGGATCTTCTTCTGGTGCAGGCGGAAGTGCAATGGACTTTGCTTTAACTGGTGCTGGAGATATGTTAGGTCTTGATGGTCTAGCTTGGGGTGTTGGTTATGGTACTGCTGATGCAGGTGAGCAACAAAACTTAGCAGGAGCTGAAGATGCTGATACGCATGCTACAATTTTTGCTAACTACTCATTTGGTCCAGCAACTTTTGGTATGCAAAAATCTTCAATAGATTTTGGTGCTAATGGTACTGCGAGCCAAGCTACAGATGCTTGGGGTCTAGCTGTTAACGTAAACGACGATATTTCTGTTTCATACGGTGAAAGAGATGTTGAGTACGGAACTGCTTCAGGCGCTCACGTAACTGAAAATGGTGAAGGTATCGCTATTGCTTACACTATGGGTTCTATGAAAATTGCTGGAAACAGAAACGAAGTTTCTAACAATGATGGAACTACAGGTTCAAATGACCAAATGACTGAGATTGCTCTTTCATTTGCATTCTAATAAATAGTATATTTATTTTAAAAAGCCCCGTCAGAAATGATGGGGCTTTTTTTTTATAGGTTATTATCTAGATGGATAAAGAATTTTTTAAATTTGTCAAAAGCATTGATCGAGGATTTATAAATTGGTTTTCTTGCTTGGGCAGTGCTCATTGTTTTTATAGGTGTAGTATTTTTGTGAAAAGATAAACATTTTTCTTCCCAATTTAATTCACAATAATTAATAATTTTTTTAATTTCTGAAGAGTTATTATTAATCAAATTTTCATATTTGACTTCGAGTATCCAATCTTTAAACAAAGATTGCCAAAAATTCATAAGAATTTGATATTGTTTGTAGTATTTAACTAAATCTATCTGGTCATATGTAAAATTGAGACCACCTTCGAATAAATTTTTATACATAGATAAGCAATTATTTTTAGAATCTCGCGTACAATGTATTATCTTTGCATTTGGAAATAAAATTTTGATAAATCCTATCCATCTAAAGTTTAGAGGTGCTTTGTCTGTAATAAATTTTTCCTTAAAATGGAAATTATTAATAAATTCTCTGTAATCATTTCTCAAATTCATCAACTTGGATTTGTTATTAATTATTTCGTTAAAATTTTTGATCGAAAGTTTGTCTTCATTTATAAAATTTTCTTTTATAATACTAGACAAAATTGGAAGCTCTCCTGCTCCAAATACATTGCTATGAGATGAAATAATTTGTTCAACCAATGAAGTGCCAGATCTTGGCATACCCAAAATGAAAATTAGATCGTCTGTATTCTCTTCTTCTTTTAGATTAATTTGAATATTATTAAACATTTTTTTTATATCTTCAAATAATTCCAAATCTTGTTCAAATTTATAATTAGTTAATTTTTTTTTTAAATTATTTGCTATGATTAAATTTTCACTAGCTTCTTTGATATTTCCTAAATCTTCATCAGCTTTTGCTAAGGCAAAATAAAGTTCAATTTTATCTGTATTTGTAAGATTTTTATTATTAACTTTATTTTTTAATCTTTTATAATGATCATTTTCACTATCATATTTAGAAGATTGGCTTATCAAATTTTCAGCACGAGTGAAATTAGGATTAATATTTAAGGCTTTATTAGCAAAGCTTATAGCATCATCAAACTTACCTAATCCTTGATACGCCAATGCAAGAGAATAATAAACTATTGAATTTTCTTTATCAATTTTAAGAGCTTGATTGTATAATTCAATAGCCTCATTAAAGTTATTTAAGTCTCTTTTTAGATTTCCTAAATTTACATATGCATTTATATAATTTTTATTTTTTTTAATAATTTCCAAAAAACAATTTTCAGATTTTTTATATTTTAATAGGTTTTTATAATTCATGGCTAGATTATTATTAATTGCGATATTATTGTTATCAATTTTTAGACCTTCTAAAAAAACATTTTCAGCATTTATAAAATCACCAACTTTCTGTAGTGAGGAACCAAGCAAATTATATAATATAATATTCTCTGGGTTTTTTTTAATTAATAGTTTACTTTTTGTTATGACGTGTTGAAAATTCTGAACATTAAATTGATTTAGTAAAATTTGTAATTGTTGATTTATATTAGTATTCATATTACATTTTATTAATTAAAATAAGATATAGCAGAAAATCCATAAGCTTTAAGCATTTTTAATTTTTTTATATTTTTTTCATTAATCCCACCTAATGCTATTATTTTGTTTTTAGCAAATTGAGAAAGAATATTAAATTTTGTTATGCCTAATTTTTTTTTATAATCTTTTGTTTTAAATAATGGTGATAAAAAAATTAATTTAACACCTTGTTTATTTTTAAAATTTATTTCTTTAAAATTGTGTGCAGAACCCAAAATAAGAAAATTTTTTTTTATATTATATTTTTTATATCCAAGCTGTTTATTGAATGACGATAAATAAACCCCATGTAAGTCAAGATTTACAGCTAACTTAAAGTTATTTGCTATAAATAGCTTTCTTCCTTGAGTTTTACAAAAATTTTTTAAATCAAGTATTTTTTTTTTTTCAATTGATCTATCATGATTCCTAAATATTATACCAATATTCTTATCCAATTTTAAAATTTTTTCTTTTTTAAATTCGGAAATAAAAGTAAAGATGTTAAGCTTTTTGTTATGCATAAAATAATTAATAATCTAATCGAAATTAAAAAAGAAATATATTCAAAAAATATAAATAACAATCAAAACCCAAAAATAATTGCTGTAAGTAAAACATTCTCAATGAATGATATAATGCCTCTGATAGATTACGGTCATATTGATTTTGGTGAAAACAAAGTACAAGAAGCAATTGATAAATGGACAAATGTTAAATCTATAAATGATAATGTAAAACTACACATGATTGGAAAACTACAAACTAACAAAGTAAAACAATCAGTAGGTCTGTTTGATTATATACATTCTGTTGATTCAATTAAATTAGCTGAAAAAATTTACAAAGAGCAAAAAAAAATAAATAAATCTGTAAAATTATTTATTCAAATTAATTTGGGTGAAGAAGATCAGAAAAATGGAATTAAAATTAAAGATTTTCCAAATTTATATTTGAAATGTAAAAATGATCTAAAGTTGGATGTAATTGGAATAATGTGTATTCCACCAGTTAATAAAGATTCATCTTTTTTTTTTCAAGAAATGAAAAAAATTGCAATAAAATTTTCAATCAATGAGATTAGTATGGGAATGTCATCCGATTATCTAAAAGCAATAGAACATAATTCGAGTTTTGTAAGAATTGGATCAAAAATCTTTGGTGAAAGAAGCTAAATTATTTTTATTTTAGTATTTGGATTAATTAATTTTAATAAAATTAGAAAATCTTGTTTTTTCAAAGCGACACAACCATCTGTGCCTTTATAGTCTTCAGTTAAATGAATAAAAATTGCACTTCCTTTACCAAGGACTCTTTTATTTGTATTATATAAAATTGGAATCATAAAATCATATTTATTATCTGATCGATAAAGTTTTTCATGTTTAATTTTTTTATTAATTCTCATTAATTTATTATAATTTTTTTTATTATTTTTATCATCACACCATCCCATATTATTTTTAATTGCGATGCATTTTAGGCTAGTTAAAGGCTTTTTATTTTTGTCTTTTCTAAAATAAAGATTTCCTATTTTAAATATTCCTTTTGGTGTTTTTCTGTCACCTTCAATTTTATTTCTTATAATTCCTTTCTTGCCTACACAGCATTTAAATAGAAAATCATCATAAATAAGAGTTTCTTTATTTTTTACTAATATTGTCATATTTTGATTATATATGAATTTTAAAAAAGTAATTATTTATGATCATAAAATTTTATTTAATATTTTAGATGAATTAAAAGAAAATTTTCAATTGAATCTAATCCATGTAGATAAAAAGGATATCCGTGAAATTAAAGAAATTTACAGTGATAATTTGGTTATTTCAAAGATGAAGCAAAATGAATTTAAAAATAATTTAATATTAGATAAAAATCCAGTCAAACTAGTAAAGCTAATTGAGTTAATAAATTTAAAACTTATAAAAGAAAGGTTTATTTATCAATCAAATATCTCAATAGGTGAATATAAATTAAATTTAAATTCGAGAAAGATGAGTTCAAATACTATTGCTGTTGATTTAACGGAAAGAGAAATTAATTTAATTATTTTTTTAAAAAATAGCACAGCTGCTGTCAAAATAGATACACTTCAAAAAGAAGTATGGGATTATGGAAATAAATTAGAAACTCATACAGTAGAAACACATATTTATAGACTTCGAAAAAAGATAAAAGATAAATTTGGTGATGACCATTTTATTTTAAGTTCAAAAGAAGGTTATTTAATAAAATGAAAAAAAAAAATAAAGTTGCAAAAGAATTATTTAGCAAAAAATATAAGCCACAAATAGTAAAACCAAAAAAAGGAAAAGGTAGTTTTGTAAGAAAAAAAAAATGATAATTTATATTTATTTTGATTTAATAAAGTGAGTAAAAATTTGCACCAATCATAACTCTATCCTTCTTTCCATCATAAAGTGATGAATGAGTTCGCCCCGAAGGTATAATAACCATTGTACCTTCCGATGGTAAAATTTCTTCATCAGGATTATAAAGCTTTAATATACCGGGTTCTTTACCAGTTTGATCACCTACAGAGACATAATAAGTGAGACTATATTTTTGTTTATCTAATCCAGTTTTTTTATCAAATGGAGCTAAATGTTTGTGAGGTTTGGTACCACTACCAGCTTGAAGAATATTAAAAAAAGAATCTACAACGTATATTTCTGAATCAAATGTTTCTTGAATAATGTTAATAATATCATTACTCATTAATTTTATTATTTCGTTTTTTTTTTCAAATAATTTCATATCAGATGAACATTTTCCATTACCAAATCTTACATCTTTAGTTTTGTCTAATCTTAATGTTTGAATTTTATAAAGTTGATCTAAAAGATTTAATTCAACTTTTCTTTTTGTTATAAAAGGATTTCTATCGATTTTTTTTTCAGTTTTTATTTTTATTTTTTTGTTTTTAGATATCCAATCGATTACTTTTTTTTGTTCTAATACTATTTCCAAAGTAACTTTAGCTTCATCTAATCTTGGATCAAGATTGATTGATTTTTTATAACTTAATTCAGCTTCATTTATTTCTCCAAGCTTATAAAACATGTTGCCTAAGTTTTTATGAGCCTCTGCAAAGTTTGGGTTAATTTCAATTGCTTTTTTAAAATAAATTATTGCTTCATCTAACTTATTAAGTAATTGAAATGTAATACCTAAAAAGTGATTTATTTCGGAATTCATTGGTTCTTGTTTTAATAAAGACTGAAAAATTTTTTCAGCATCTTGAAATTTATTTTTTTGTAAAGCTTCAATACCCAGACGCATTGTATTCTCAACATTCATTTTAAATAAGTCTTGCCCCAATTTGTTGAATTATTTTTGAAGACATTTCTGTACCTTTTTCCAGACAATCTTTTTGAGAAAAATTGTTTAAATAGCCATGCAGATAACCACTTGCAAACAAATCTCCAGCCCCAGTTAAATCAACTAATTTAAGATTTTTTTTTATTCCAACTTCGACTACTTCACTATTATTGATTGAGATGGCACCTTTTTCACCCCTTGTTATAATTATAAGTTTTTTAATTTGTTTAGCAAATTCAATAACGTCATCAAAATTATTTGTATTGATTAAAGATTTAATTTCATCTTCATTAGCAAAAGTAATATCTAATTTATTCTTTACTAATTCTAAAAAACTAGATTTATGTCTATCTACACAAAATTGATCAGATAATGACATTGCAACTTTTCTAGCATTATTGATTGCTTTATCGAATGCTTTTTTCGGTTCACCTTCATCCCACAAATATCCTTCTAAAAAGATTAATTCACTTTTTTTAACTGCAGTTATATCAACATCGTTTTCACTAATTTTTCCTGCAATCCCCAAGTAAGTACACATTGTTCTCTCAGAGTCGGGTGTAACTAAAATTAAGCAAGTTCCAGTGGGTATATTCTCTTTTTTTTTAGTATAAAAAAAATCAACGTTTTCCTTTTTTAATCCTTCCTCATATTTATTACCTAAATCATCATCAGAAATTTTTCCTATAAATCCCACTTCATTCTTTAATTGAGACAACCCTACTATTGAATTGGCAACTGAACCTCCAGAAACAGTTTTTTCTATTTTTAAACTAGATAGTAATTTTTGAAATTCATTTTCGTTAAAAATTAATTTCATATTACCTTTTGATAAGTTATTTTGAGAAATAAATTGTTCTTTAACTTTACAAATTACGTCAACAATAGCATTACCTATTCCTAAAATCTTCATGTTATGCTTTTTTTGTTTTTACAGGTTTTTTCCTATTAGGATAACAAGTAGTACAAATTTTACAAGTTATTCCATAACATTCTCTTGCCTTGCAATATTCTCTTCCATAATAAATAATTTGGAGATGAAGTTTATTCCAATGTTTTTTTGAAAATAATCTTTTTAAATCTTTTTCTGTTTGAGTAACATTTTTTCCATTAGTAAGACCCCATCTTTGAGCTAATCTATGTATATGAGTGTCGACTGGGAATGCAGGGTGACCAAATCCTTGAGACATGACCACACTAGCGGTTTTATGTCCTACGCCTGGAAGTTTCTCTAATTCTTCAAATGTTTTAGGAACTTGGCTATTATGGTTTTTAATTAATAATTTTGAGAGATTATAAATACTCTTTGCTTTAACCCTAAAAATACCAATTTTTTTAATTAATTTTTCAATTTTTTTTCTTCCTAACTTTTTAAAATGGTGAGGTTTATAATATTTTGGATAAATTTTCTTTGTAACATTATTCACGTTTACATCAGTACATTGAGCTGAAAGAAGAACAGAAATTAACAAAGTAAAAACATTTCTACTTTTTAATGGTACAGTTATTTTTGGATAAGTTTTATTTAATATTTTTAGAATATTTTTAGCCCTATGAATTTCATTCATTATTTAAAATTCATAAGATCTCTCATTGAATAAAGACCAGGTTTTTTATTCATTAACCATTTTGCTGCAAATAATGCTCCCTCTGAATAAAGAGCCCTATCAAAAGCTTCATGATTTAAAGTAATTATTTCTTTACCACTTGAGAATTTAACTTCATGTTCACCAATAATCTCCCCTTTTCTTATAGAATTGAAATTAATTTTATTTCCATAAGGAAAAGTTTTTTTGTTTAAATATTTTTTTCCAATTAAATTATAAAAATTTTTATTTTTGCCTACAGCAATTCCTTTACCTAACATTAATGCTGTCCCCGAAGGATAATCCTTTTTATGTTTGTGGTGAACTTCATATATTTTACTCAAAAAGTTTTTTCCAAGTGAACTAGATGTAATTTCTGTTAAATACATTAATAGATTTACTCCTAAGCTCATATTTCCTGCTTTCAAAATTGGAATTTTTTTTGAATATTTTTTAATTAAATCCTCTTCTTTTTTAGTAAAACCTGTAGTTCCTATAACTACTCTTTTTTTTAATTTGGCTGCAATCTTAAGAATTTGAAATGTACATTTTGGGATTGTAAAATCTATAATTAAGCTTACATTTTTAAATACCTGTTCGGTGTTTAGATTTATTTTAATACCACTAATTTTTTTATTTGTTTTTTCATTTTCAGTGACTGTAGTTAATTTAAAATTTTTATCTAATTTTACAGATTTAATTATCTGTTGGCCCATCCGTCCCAAACATCCAGTTATTGCCAAATTAATTTTTTTCATTTTAAGGTTAGATATGAAACTATCATAATAGATAAAACAATTATAGACCAAATGAATAAATTTATAAAAAATCGCCTCGATTTTAAATTAGATTTTAGAAAACCCGGAAAGATTAGAATTAAAACTGCTATTAAAAAAATCCCAGGGACTATTTGTTCAAAACCCATCTTTTAGTTTTTCCAAAAATCCTTTGCTTTTTGGAAGAATTTTTTGATACTTGGATTTGATTTTTCATTTTCTATTTTTCTAAATTTTTCTAACAAATCCCTTTGTTCTTTATTTAAATATACTGGAACTTCTGTTTTTACCTGAACGTACAAATCCCCAAAATCACCTCTACGCATAAATGGCATTCCCTTTCCTTTTAATCTAAATTGTTTACCATCTTGAGTACCGTCAGGTATTTTTATTTTCGCTTTTTTTCCATCAATTGTAGGTATTTCTATTGTTGTTCCAAGAGCAGCATCAGCTATCGAAATTGGGAATTCAAAAAATAAATTTACATCTGATCTTTTAAAAAGCTTATGAGACTCAACATTTATGAATAAATATAAATCACCACTTGCCCCACCTCTAGTTCCAGCTTCACCTTTACCAGCTAGTCTAATTCTTGTTCCATCGTCAACACCCTTAGGAATAGTTACAGATATTTTTTTTGTGATTTGTTTGTTACCTTGTCCATTACAATCTGTGCAAGGATTGGTTATTTCTTCACCACTTCCCACACATTGAGGACAAGTTTGTTGAACGGTAAAAAAACCTTGATTTGATCTTACTCTACCATTTCCACCACAATATGTGCATCTGTCAGGACTAGATCCTGGTTTAGAACCGTTTCCTTTACAAGTATTACATTTTTCTGAGGTAGAGAATTGAATGTTTTGTTTTTTCCCTGAATATGCTTCTTCCAATGAAATTGATAAGTCATATCTTAAGTCTGAACCTCTATTATTTGAACTTCTCCTAGAACTTCTTCTGCCACCTCCTCCTCCAAAATCTCCAAAAAAATCTTCGAAAATATCAGAAAAATCTGCTCCACTAAAACCACCAAATCCACCTCTTCCACTGCCTCCATTTTCAAAAGCCGCATGACCAAAGTTATCATAATTTTCTTTTTTTGATTTATCTGATAGAACACCGTAAGCTTCACTAGCTTCTTTAAACTTGTCTTCGGCTATTTTGTCATCAGGATTTTTATCTGGATGATATTTGACTGCTAATTTTCTGTAAGCTGATTTAAGTTCATCAGGACTTGCATTTTTATTTACGCCCAGGACATCATAAAAATCTCTTTTAGCCATGTATTTAACCTGGACAAATAGATGTCAGTTAAGCGCTTTTTTCTTTATTTTCGTCTTTTACTTCTTCAAAGTCCGCATCAACAACATTATCGTCTTTTTTTTCCTTTTCATCTTTTCCATCATCTTTACCAGAATCTGGTTTAGTACCTTGTTGTGATTTATAAATAGCTTCTCCAAGCTTCATTGAGGCTTGAACTAAGGTTTCAGTTTTTTTCTTAATATCTTCGATATCCTCACTTTTTAGTGACTCTTTTAATGTTGTAGAAGCATCATCAATTGCTTTTTTTTCAGCATCTGAAATTTTAGAACCATGTTCTTTAAGGTTTTTTTCAGTGGAATGAATTAAAGTATCTGCTTGATTTCTTACATCTACTGACTCTCTTTTCTTTTTATCTGCATCTTTATTAGCTTCAGCATCTTTAACCATTTTCTCAATTTCTTCATCACTTAGACCACCTGATGCTTGGATTTGAATTTTTTGTTCTTTCCCAGTACCTTTGTCTTTGGCTGAAACATTAACAATTCCATTTGCATCTATGTCAAAAGTAACTTCAATTTGTGGAACTCCTCTAGCAGCTGGAGCAATACCAATTAATTCAAAATTACCTAGTAATTTATTATCTGTTGCCATTTCTCTTTCACCTTGAAGAACTCTAATTGAAACTGCAGGCTGATTATCTTCGGCTGTAGAAAAAACTTGGCTTTTTTTAGTTGGAATAGTTGTATTTTTTTCAATGAGTTTTGTTGAAACTCCTCCAAGTGTTTCAATTCCTAAAGATAATGGTGTTACGTCTAATAAAAGAACATCTTTGACATCGCCCTGTAGTACGCCCGCTTGAATCGCTGCACCCATAGCAACAACTTCATCAGGGTTAACACTTTTATTAGGCTCTTTACCAAAAAAATTTTTCACTTCATTGATAACTTTAGGCATTCTAGTCATACCACCAACCATGACTATTTCATCGATATCGTTCGCTGAAATACCGGCATCTTTTAAAGCAGTTTTACAAGGTGGAATTGTTCTTGTAATTAAATCTTCAACTAAAGCTTCAAGTTTTGCTCTAGTCATTTTTAAATTAATATGTTTAGGACCAGTTTTGTCTGCAGTTATAAATGGTAAATTAATATCAGTTTGTTCTGCAGCTGATAGTTCTATTTTTGCTTTTTCAGCAGCCTCTTTTAATCTTTGTAATGCAAGTTTATCTGATTTTAAATCTATTCCACTATCTTTTTTAAATTCTGAGATTAAATATTCAACAACAGTATTGTCAAAGTCTTCACCACCTAAAAATGTATCACCATTTGTAGATTTTACTTCAAATACACCATCACCTAATTCAAGAATAGAAACATCAAATGTACCTCCACCTAAATCATAAACAGCAATTTTTTTATTTTGTTTTTTATCTAAACCATAAGCTAAAGAAGCAGCTGTAGGTTCATTGATAATTCTTAAAACTTCCAAGCCAGCTATTTTACCAGCATCTTTGGTTGCTTGTCTCTGTGCGTCGTTAAAATATGCTGGAACAGTTATTACAGCCTTTGTTACAGCTTGGCCTAAATATTTTTCTGCTGTTTCTTTCATTTTTTGAAGTATAAAAGCTGAAATTTGTGATGGTGAGTATTTTTCACCTCTGGCTTCTATCCAAGCATCACCTTTTTCTGAATTTACAATCTTAAAAGGAGCTGCTTCTATATCTTTTTTTACTGTTGGATCTTCAAAGTTTCTTCCAATCAGTCTCTTAACAGCAAATATAGTATTTTCTGGATTTGTTACTGCTTGTCTTTTAGCTGGTTGTCCAATTAATTTTTCTTTTTCTTCTGTGAAAGCTACAACAGATGGAGTTGTTCTTGCACCTTCTGCATTTTCTAAAACTTTCGCTTGGCTACCTTCCATGATAGCTACACAAGAATTAGTTGTTCCTAAATCTATTCCAATTATTTT
>Ga0209335_10004480_pt1 | contig 13258 bp, 13 predicted proteins | sample COG_09_FD_184753 | JGI IMG/M metagenome (GOLD analysis project Ga0209335, IMG submission 184753) | Pelagic Microbial community sample from North Sea - COGITO 998_met_09 (SPAdes) (version 2) | ecosystem: Environmental > Aquatic > Marine > Neritic zone/Coastal water | place: Helgoland, sampling...
TAATTAGCTTAGGGAATAATGTCAAAATAAACTTTGTAAAAGATCGTCCAGGGCATGATATCAGATATGCATTAAATAGTAATAAAATTAAAAAAAAACTTGGCTGGTATCCTAAAACAAATTTTTCTGAAGGAATAAAGTCGACACTTGATTGGTATTTTAAAAATAAATCGTATTATAAATCTCTTTCTAAAAAAGATATTTTAAATAGACTAGGTAAAGCATGATTAAAAAAGGAATTATATTAGCTGGAGGCAAAGGAACTCGAATGAGTCCTCTAACTAAAGCTGTAAATAAACAATTGTTACCTATCTACGATAAACCATTAATTTTTTATCCATTGTCTATTTTAATGTTAGCAAACATTAAAGATATTATGATTATTGTTAACAAAGGTCAGCTAGATCAATATAAAAAATTAATTCCAGATGGCAAAAAACTGGGTATAAAAATAACTTTTGCAGAACAAGAAAAACCAAAAGGATTACCTGATGCATTTATATTGGGTAAAGATTTTATTAAAAATGATAATGTAGCATTAATATTAGGAGATAATTTTTTCTATGCACAAAATTTATCAAGTAAACTTAAAAAATTTACTAAATTAAGAAATGGTGCCACGGTACTACTTCACTCGGTGAATACACCAGAGCTATATGGTGTAGCTAAAATAAACAAAAAAAATAAGATTATTGGTATAAAAGAAAAGCCAAAAAAATTTTATTCCAAATTAGCAATCACAGGATTATATTTTTTTGACAATAGAGTTGTTAAATATGCAAAAACTTTAAAACCATCAAAAAGAAATGAAATAGAAATTACAGATTTACTTAATATTTATAGAAAAAAAGAAAACTTATCAGCTGATTTTATAGGTAGAGGTGGTGCTTGGCTTGACACTGGATCTATTAATGATTTTTATAAAACGTCAGCATTTGTTGAGGCAATAGAAAATAGACAAGGACTTAAAATAGCTTGCATAGAAGAAATTGCTTTAAATAATAAATGGATAGGTAAAAAAGAAATATATGAATCTATAAAATTTTATGGAAAATGTAATTATTCAGAATATTTAAAAAAACTTATCTGAGAAGTAAGATGAAATTATCAGAAAAATATTTGGTAATTGCACATTATCATAAAACTGGATTAATAAGAGATGATTTAGTTAACTTAGTTAAAAATTTTAAGAATGGTTTTGATAAAATATTGTTTATTTCAACAAAATTAAAAATATCAGAGAGAAAAAAAATTGAAAAATATTCAAAGATTTTTGTAAGACCTAATGTTGGATATGATTTTTATTCTTATAAAATTGGAATTGAGTATTTGCTGAAAAGAAAATCATATGAAAAAAAAAAAATATTATTGATAGCTAGTAGTCTATTTTATTTAAATCCAAAAAAAATATTTAAAGAAATTAATAAAGTAAAAAACGTAGAAAATAAAGTTTATACATTGAGTAAATCTTGGGAAATCAAAGAACATTTGCAATCTGATATGTTTTATTTTTCCATGAGTCTTTTCAAAAATAAATTTTTTTTAAGATGGTGGAAAAAGATTAGAAAAACAAAATCGAGACAGAGTGTTATAGAAAATTATGAGTTAAATTTTTTAGAAAAACTTAAAGAATTTAATATCAAGGGTAAAACTTTATTTGTTGATAATATAAACAATTACCCAAATAATTTAATAAAAAAATTATTACAAAAAATAAAAGATATATTTTTTAGAAAAAAAAAAATCTATAAAAAGAATCCAACTCATTTCTATTGGGAAAAAATATATAAAAAATTCGGAGTAATTAAAATAGATCTTATAAAAACAAATCCACATAATGCTGATTTGAGAAACTTAAAAAAATATTTTACTAAGACAGGCTTAATTAAACTAAAAAAAGAAGCACTAGAAAATTAGTTTTTTTCAAAAATCAAATTCAAAAAAAAGGTATTTTTTTTTAAATTTTTAATGCTAGCCATTTTTAAATCTATAGATGATTTAAAAATTAAATTGAATTTTTTTTTTTTAAAATCTTTAATTAATTTGCTAAAATTATTAATTTTTTGATCAAGATTGTAATTATTTTTTTGGACTGATGAGTATTCTTTACCTAAAGTAAATGGCGTTGCTGTTATAAGAATTTTTGATTTTTTTTTAAATTTTATTTCATCAAAAATTTTATTGTAATCAGACAAATATTGTAACGATGATCCAAAATTAACTAAATCAATTTTTTCATTAATTAGATTTAGATTTTTATAAATCTTATAATTTATATTTTTGAAATTAATCTTTATTTTTTTATTTAAGCCAAATGGATCATATATTAAAAATTTATAATTCTTTGTATTAAATTTATTTTTAATATTTGATATTGATGCGACATTACTTCCATAATCTAATATTTTAGAATTAGATTTTTTGTAACTTAAAAGAAATAAAGAAAAAAGATCTCTTGTATGGTTATAATATGATTTTTCAACAAAGTTAAAAATATTCTTATTGTTAAATTTATCAAATTTACGTGCTAATTTAATTTTTTTCTTGTTGTAAATTTTCCAATTATACATAGTTTAATTTTTTATTATATTATGAAAAGAAATTACACTGATTTTCCATTACTAGAATCAAAAAAAAGATCTTATCCTCTATTTTACCCTTATGTATCTAAAAAATCTATTAAAGGTGTAGGAGATGTTTTAAAAACAAGATGGATTGGTCAAGGTCCTTTGGTTGATGTTTTAGAGAATAAGTTTAAAAAAAAATTTGCAAAAACTAATGAATGTGTTGCTGTAGGGTCGGGTACAGATGCACTTCATTTAGCTTATATTTTATCTGACATTAAAAAAGGTGATGAAGTAATTGCACCATTATTTACATGTACAGCCACAAATATACCTCTTTTATACATTGGAGCCAAAATTAAATTTGCTGACATAGACCCAAAAACTATGAATATCTCAATCGACCATGTTAAGAAATTAGTTAGCAAAAAAACTAAGGCCATAGTATTTGTTAATTATGGTGGTATTCCATGTGACCTAGGGGAATTAAATAAGCTTAAAAGAAAATACAATTTAACTTTAATTCAAGATGCAGCTCAGTCTCTTGGATCAAAATACAAAAATAAAGACATTACTGAATATGCTGATTTTTCAATTTTCAGTTTTCAAGCAATAAAACATATTTCTTCTGGAGATGGCGGAATGTTAACTTTTAAAAAAAAAAGTCTTTTAAATAAATCAAGAAGAATTAGATGGTTTGGTATTGATAGAATTAAAAAACAGGGTGGTACTTGGGAAAATGACATTACTGAAATTGGTTATAAATATCAAATGACTGATATAGGTGCTCGGATGTTATTGGACTCTATGAATGATTTCTCTAAAATTTTATCTCATAGAAAAAAAATTTTTGATATCTATAAAAAAAAATTAGCTAATAATAAAAAATTAATATTTTTAGATACCAAAACTTTAAATTTATCTAATTCATTTTGGCTATGCACAATTGTCGTCAGTGATAAGAGAGTTGAATTACAAAATTATTTAAGAAAACTTAATATAGAAACAAATCAAGTTCATTTCAGAAATGATCGATACAGTATATTTAAAAAATTTGTGAAAGAAGGATCTTACCCAAATATGGATAAATTTGAAAATAACTATCTTGTAATTCCATTAAACTTAAAGATCACTACCAAAGATGCAAATTATATTGCAAAAAAGATTAATAGTTTTTTAATTTAATAAATGAAAAAAATTAAAACTAAATTTAAAGATTTATATATTTTTCAATCTAAAAACCATTTAGATAATAGAGGTTTTTTCAGAGAACTAATTATTGAAAAAAATTTAAAATCAAAATTAAAGTTTTTTGTTGTTTCTAAATCAAAAAAAAATGTAATTAGAGGTTTACATTTTCAGTTAAACAATCCACAAGGAAAATATCTCTCTGTGCTAAAAGGTAAAATTTTTGATATTGCTGTAGATTGCAGACCTAAGTCAAAAACGTTTGGTAAATACTTTAGAGTTGTATTAAGTGATAAAAACTGCAAATCAATATTTATACCACCTGGATTTGCCCATGGATTTCTTGGAATGAGTGATGAGAATATTGTTATGTATGGATGCACAAATTACAGAGATAAAAAAAGTGAGTTCGGGATAAAATGGAATGATTCATTTTTAAATATAAAATGGCCTCTAAAAAAACCGATAATTTCAAAAAAAGATAAGATTAATAAATCGTTTAGCTTTTATTTTAATTAAGATGGTTAAAGCTAAAATTTATTGTTTGTGTCTTCATGATGAATTATTAAATAGGGTTAAAGAACTAAACTATATTCCAGTAGGTTTGGGTAATAATAATTTTTCAGATGAATGGATGCTAGATAAAAAAGGTATAAATATATCTAATAAAAATTCCTATTATGGAGAGTATTCTTTTCATTATTGGATATGGAAAAATGAATTGGACAAAATACCAGATAATACATGGATAGGATTTTGTGCATATAGAAGGTTTTGGCAAAAAGAAAATAAGAAGATTACAAAAAAAATTAATCTAAAGTCTTTAGTGTTAAATGACATACCAATCGAATGGGAAAATTATGATGTAATACTGGGTGATAAAATTAATATTGACGGAATTAGATGGATGAAGATTTTAAAGTATGGAAAAAAAGCTTTATTAAGAAACCCTGCAGCTTTATTTAAAAAGGGTCACAATATTAGATTTCAATTTGATATGTTTCATGGTATTGGAATTTTAGATAAAGCTATTGAACTTTTAAATGACAACGACAGAGAAAGTTTCAGGGAATATGTAAACAAAAATACGTCTTACAATCAGGGCAATATGTTTATATGTAAATCTAAAAAAATTATTAATCAATATTATAAAACAATATTTGAATGGCTCGAAAAATGTGAGAAAATTTTTGGATTTAATCTAGAAGGTTATGGAAATATAAGAATTTATGCTTTTCTAGCTGAAAGATTTTTACCTTATTGGTTTAATAAAAATTCAAAAGTTAAAGAATGGCCTATTTTATTTCATGATTTAAAGAAAGATAACTTGCAATGAAAAGAAAAATAGATTTTTTAGATTTAGGAGAGCAACCATTAGCAAACTACTATTTAAAAAGAAAACAGATTAAAAGTAGAGAAAGAAAATATAGACTGATCGTAAGTTTCGACTCTATAACAAAACTTGTTTCAATTAAAAAAACTTTTTCAAGTAAAATGATGTTTAATGATAAATATCCTTATAGATCATCTATGTCAAAAACAATGCAAAAATCATTTAAAGTGCTTTCAGGTATTATAAAAAAAGAATTCAAGCCAAAAAAAATCCTTGAGATTGGTAGTAATGATGGTTCTTTTCTAAAAAATTTTAATAAAGATAAGTCTATTGGAATTGAACCATGTGCAAATGTTGAGAAAATCACAAAAAAAATGAAATTTAATACAATTGCAGATTATTGGGGAATAGATTTAGCAAAGAAAATATTAAAAAAATTTGACAAAATTGACTTAATTTATTCAGCAAACACCATCAGTCATATTAAAAATCTAGACGATGTTTTTAAATCAATCAATTTAGTACTTTCAAATGAAGGTGTTTTAATTATTGAAGACCCTTCTCTGCTAGAATGTTTAAAAAGAAATACTTATGATCAATTCTACAATGAGCATATTTATGTTTTCTCATATATTGCTTTAGAAAACATACTTAAAAAACATAAACTCAAGATATTTAGAATTGAAAATTTAGATATCCATGGTGGTTCAAATAGATATTTTATAAAAAAATCATATTCAAATAGAAAAATAGAAAAATCAGTTAAAAAACAAAAAAAAAAAGAGATTTTTTATGGATTAAATAAAAAAATTACATTCATTAAATTTAGTAAAAGAGTACAGAAATCCAAAGATAAACTTGTTTCAATTTTTAGTAAATTCAAATCACAAAATAAAAAAATAATTGGTTATGGTGCTACAGCAAAATCAACTACTATATTAAATTATTGCAACATCAATAGCTCAACCATAGATTATTTTCTTGATACAACTAAAGATAAACAAAATAAATACACACCAGGTACAAAAATTATTATTAAAAAATATAATGGATCTATAGATAAAAGTGTTGATTATGTTTTTTTAGGTGCTTGGAATTTTAAAAAAGAAATTTTTAAAAAAGAAAGAAAATTTATTAAATCAGGTGGTAAATTTATTATTCACACCCCCTATCCAAAGGTTATCTAATGCCTAAAAAAAAAGTTGTTTTTACAGGTGGAACAGGAAGATTTGGAACAATTTTAAAACAAAGATATAATAATTCAAAATTCCATATTTTATTTCCTTCGAAAAAAATTCTTAACATTTTGGATACAAGGTTAATAAGAAAATATCTTATTGCAAATAAACCTAAATATTTAATTCATGCAGCAGCTTTATCTAGACCTATGAGCTTACATGACAAGAATATATCAAAAAGTATTGACTTAAATATTATTGGTACATCAAATATTACAAAGATCTGCTCAGAGCTTAAAATAAAATTAATTTTTATTTCTACATCTTATGTTTATCCTGGAGAAAAAGGAAATTACAAAGAAAGTGATGCGATAAATCCTATAAACAATTATGGTTTATCCAAGATGGGGGGTGAAGCTGCGGTACGCATGTATAAAAATTCACTTATTATAAGAGCTTCAATGACAGAAAAACCATTTGTTCATAAAAAAGCCTTTTTTGACTTTATTACTAATTTTGCTTACCACGAGGATATAGTTGAAATAATATTGAAGACTTTGGATCAAAAAGGTATTCTTAATATAGGTGGAAAATCTCAAAGTGTTTATAGTTTTGCCCAATCAAAAAATATAAATGTAAAAAAAACCTCAGTAAAAAAAATTTTAGGAAAAAATTCAAAAATTAATGTGGGTATGAATTTACATAAAATAAAGAAAATATTAAAATCAGATTAGAATAAAGATAAATTTATTTTTTTGATATATTTTGATTTTTATATTTTTCAATTTCTTTTGATAAAAGTGTAGAAGGGTCAATAAAATTTCTTGTTTTATTATATTTTTTATAAGTTGGGAATTTTTTCAAAAATTCTTTATTTTTAATTGATAAAAAATTAGCAATTCTATGCTTAGAAATCTTTTTTGAGTATAAATCTTTGTAATTTATCTCTAATTTTAAATTTTTTGGGTAAAGTTTCCAATTTGAATAAAAAAAATTTAGATATTTAACAAATCTTTTTTTTAGTTTATTATTATCTTTATATAAATTTGTATATAAATAAGGAATTAAATCTCCATAAGTTATTAAACCATTTCTAATAAAACCTCTAGTTTTCATAGACTCAAAAATTTCATTAAAATTTCTTTTTAAAACAATAACTTTGACATTATTTTTAAAAAAACTATTAGGAGGTTTATAAAGATGACCTAGGATAGAAATATCATATTTTTTCTCAAAATATAAATTAGATTTACAATATTTTTCCAGGTATTTAATTAAATTAACTGAGCCACAACCACCTGGTGATACAATAACACATTTTGGTTTTTCTGGTAATTTAAGAAAATTATTTTGTATACGTGTTTTTAATGATCTTGCTGTTAATGAGATTAAATTTGGCATTAATTTATTATATCCATTATTTAAATATATAACTATATAACTATATTTAATTTAAACGTTTTTTAAACTAAACCAAATTATGACTTTGGTAGCGGGAAGTGGGATCGAACCACTGACCTCAGGCTTATGAGTCCTGCGCTCTAACCAACTGAGCTACCCCGCCGTTTAATTACTATTGTCTTATAATAGTTTTATTTTTTTGTGCAATAAAGTTTTTGAACCTAGTCAAAAAATTTCAAAATTTTATTCGATAAAAGAATTAAAGACTTTTTTTCTGATTTTAAAGAATAATAATTTGAAAGTAGTAAGCGATCTTTTTTAGTATCTTTTAGCCAACTGGTTTTATAATTTTTTATATTGTTCAAAATTTTTTTTGCAAAATCTGCTATTTCACCATTTTCAACTTTTATAAAAATTGGTTTTTTCCAATACTCAGATCCTCCGCCACCAACATAACCTATAACCTTATTTCCTGAAATTGCCGCCTCAATTGGAGGAATACCCATGCCTTCAAAGTTAGAAAAAGATAAAAATATTTTTGAGATTGAAAGAGACTTTGTTAATTTTTTTTCTGAAACATTAATTAAAGGTAAAATTTTCCAATTTTTTGGAAGTAAATTTTTTAAATAAAAAAGTAAAAGATTTGAATGATCAGGCAACTTTCTAGGCATATAAGTTATTAAGTTAGATTTTTTTTTAATTTTAAATCTTTTGCAATCTATAGATAAATTTACTTTAAAAATTTTATTTTTAAGATTTGGAAACATATTTTTTAAGTAATTAACGCTGTATTTTGATGTGGTAATTATTAATTTGGCATTTTCATAGGATTTTTTTAAATTAAGAAAATTATTTGTAGAATTCATGTGATAGAAACCTTGAACAAAAATTGCATAATTAATATTATTTTCTGAAAATTTAAGGTCATTTGCAAAATGGGCCCAGATTTCTGGAATAACAACAAAATCTTTTTTTTTATCAAAATTAAGATTATCGCCTATTAATATTTTATTTTTATACCATTCTTTTTTTGGGGTAAATTTTTTACTAATTTTCATTCTTTTTCCATCCCAACCAGAGATGCTTTTACTAAAAAGTTTAACCCTTTTTGATAATGATAATTCAAGTTTATAAGAAAAATTTTTTTTTAAATGGATTATTTTAGAACTAATATTCTTGTTAATGTTATTCAAAATTAATGAATGATTATAAATTACTTTTGCACCACCAGATGCTGCTTTCATCTCAGGTAATAAATATATAATATTTACTTGTTTCATAAATTTCAATTTTATTGATAAATTTTATTAGCTAATTAGTAAATACTATCATGCTTAAAAAAAATAGAGCACTAATTACACTGAGTGATAAAATTATTTTTTTTTTTGATTTATTTTTTTTTTCTTCTCTAACTCTGTTTAATAAAATATTAATATTTGTAGTTTTTATATTATTATTTTCAACATTTAGGCTTTGATCTTTTTTAATAAAATAATCATCAATTCTATTATGTTGTTTTTTCATAATTTCATTAAATCACCTATTTGAAAAAAAATAAATTAATATTATTTAAATTTTTTTGAAATTGCTTTGTTTTAATGGTTTTAAGAGTATTTCTGCTTTGTGTTTCTTTTTTTCAACTTCAATAAAAAGATCCTTTTGATTTAACTCTACATCTGATAAAATTGAATTTATATAACCAAAGGATAAATTTTTATTATAATTAAACGAATAGTTTCCTGAAGTAGTTTTTCCAATAATTTCATCATTTAAATAAATTGGCTCTTCATTAAGCAACAATGGATTTCCTGGCTTGCTATTATTTAAACAAAGCATAATAAATCTTTTATCTTGTTTTTGATCTTTTAATTTAAGTAATTTTTCTTTCCCAACAAAATTAAAGGGTTTTACATAACTTATTGTAAAATTTAAGCCTGCTTGGTATTGATTTTCTTCTGGTGATATGTCATGTCCCCAATGTAAAAATCCACTTTCCATTCTCATTATATCCATTGTATGTGCACCGCAATGAGAAAGATTAAATTTTTTTCCAATATCTATAATTAAATTATAAATTTTATTTGCATTTTCACTCTTTGCGTAAATTTCATAACCTAACTCACCTACATAAGAAAGTCTCTGCACCCAAACATTTGTTGATCCTAATTTTATATTTTTACTTGTTCCAAATTTAAAGTTGTCATTAGAGAAATCTTCATTTGAAATTTGTGATAATAATTCTCTACTTTTTGGTCCAAAAACACCTAAACAAATCAAATCATCCGTAACATCTTTAAATTCAATATCTTTTGATAAATTTTTCTGTATATGAGTTTTGTCATGAGTTCTAACTGCTGCAGAACTTATTAACCTAAAATGATTTTTATCTATACAAACAACAGTTAGATCTGTTTCAATTCCAGCTCCTTCATTAAGCATTTGTGTATAAGTACATTTTCCAATTTCATCTTTTATATTAGCGGTACATAATCTTTGTAATTCTTCATGAACTTTTTTTCCTTTAACTTCATATTTTGAAAAAGGAGATAGTTCAAACAAACCAACATTTTTAACAGTATTTTTACATTCATACTCAACAGATGGATACCAATTTTGATAATTAAAACTATATTCATATTTTGGCTTTGTTTCACCAACAGCATACCACATTGGTCTTTCATATTCACCTGATTGCCCAAAACATGCTCCTGCTTTTTTTAATTCATCATGGTATGGTAGTAATCTCTGATTTCTTGAAGTTTCATGTTGCTTATAAGGCCAGTGCATAGCGTAAAGATCACCTAATGTTTCTGTAACTCTATTCATTATAAATTTTTGATTAGAATGAAACTTTTGAAATCTTTTTATATCTAGTGAATATAAATCTTCATTCATATAACCATTAATCATCCACTCGGCTGTTACTCTTCCCGCTCCTCCTGAGCTTGCAATTCCAATACTATTAAAACCACAACAAACAAATAAATTTTTAACTTCAGAAGTTTCACCTAATAAATATTGTGTATCTGGAGTAAAAGACTCTGGTCCTGAAAAGAATTTTCTTATACCTGCATTTTCTAGTATAGGAAGTCTTTTAAAAGATTTTTCTAAATAAGGTTCAAAATGATCAAAATCATCTGGAAATTCACCAAATGAAAAATTATTGGGAACAATTCCTTTATCTTTAAATGCATTTTTTGCACCTGGTTCAAAAATACCAACAAGCATTTTTCCAGCATCTTCTTTTAGGTAAAGACAATCATTATAATCTCTTAAAACTGGAAGATCTTTTGGAAGATTTTTCATTGGTTCAGTTATTATATAAAAATGCTCATTAGGATATAAAGGAACACTAACGCCAATATCTTCACCAATTTGTCTGGACCACATCCCTGTGGCAAGTACCACATATTCACAATCAATATTACCATTTTCGGTTTGAACACCAATTATTCTTCCATCTTTAACTAATATTTTAGTAACAGGTGTTTTTTCATATATCTGAACACCTTCCATTTTGGCTGCTTTTGCCAAAACATTTGTCACTCCTATAGGGTCTGCCTGACCATCTTCAGGCATATAAACACCGCCTAAAATATCTTTATCATTTATAACAGGATATAAATCTCTAACTTTTTTCCTATTTAAAACCTCAACATTAACATTGAAGAGTTGAGCAGAAGTTGCTTGTCTTAACAATTCTTGAAGTCTTTCTTTTGAACTTGCGACTGTAATAGCACCATTTTGCTTTAAACCTGTTGATAATTCTGTTTTTTTTTCTAGTTCCTTGTATAGATTTAAAGAATACTTCCTAAGTTTAGTAATAGTTGCAGTGGCACCTAACTGTCCAACTAAACCTGCCGCATGCCAAGTAGTACCCGATGTTAACAGATCTCTTTCAAGTAGGACGGTATCATTCCAGCCATATTTTGCTAAATGATAGGCAGCAGAGCAGCCAGCAACACCACCACCAATTACAACAGCTTTAGAATTTGAAGGTATTTTTTTCATTCTTACAAATAAAATTAGTCTTTTAAATTTAAAACTTTATTTTTTAAATTTATTGCATGATAAAAAGAGGTAAACTTTTTTAATCTTTTTTTTAAATTAATTTTTTTAGATAATTTATTTTTTTCTGAGTCATTTAAAAATAAGCTAATTGTTTGAACTAGACTATTTTTAGAGTTAGATTCAAACAAATATCCACCATCATCACCAACAATTTCAGATGGTCCGTTTGGGCAATCACTTGATATAACCTGACAATCATTATAACCAGCTTCAACTAATACAAATCCTGGGTCTTCCCATAATGAGGGTAAAACTAAAGCGTTTGCATTTTTCATAAAATAGTGAACATTTTTTGTGTGATCTATAATAAAAATTCTATCTGAAACATTCAATTCTTTTGAAATTTTTAAAAATTTTTTTTTATCTTCTCCATGACCAATAAATAAAAAATACAATTCTTTATCTAATTTTAAAATTTCAGGAATGCAATCTAAATAATAAAGGTAGTTTTTTTGTTTTGTAAATCTGCCAATAGATAGTAAATATTTTTTGTTTAAAATATTATGTTTAATATTTTTACTTATATCAAAATCTATATTTTTAATTTTTTGAATTTCATTAATATTTAATATTGGATCATTTAGAACACAAAGTTTTTCCCTTAAAAATTCATACTTAGATAAATTTGTATAAGTTGCTGTAGTAGGACAAGTGATTTTATAAATATTTTTAACAGCTAATTTCCAAAGAAATTTTCTAAAAAATGTCATTTTAGGCAGTCCAGAAATTCTTAATATTAGTTTTGAATCAAAACTTTTAAAAGAAAATAAAAACAATGGTAATGAAGTAATTAAGTGAATTATAAGATAATCAGGTTTTTTTTCTTTAAGAATTTTAATTAATGGAAAAAAAGATTTAAAAAAAATATAAAAATATGCAAATCTACTTCTTATAAAACCGTCTTTTTTAAATGAATTAAATAATGAATTTTTATTTAAATAAATTAATTCTATTTTTTTTTCTTTTATTTCGTCTTCAAAATCCTTCCATTCATGTACCGCATCAATTATACTTGTTTTAAACTGATCTTTATAAGAAAATTTATTTAATGATCTTGCTGAATTAATAACTGCTTTTACAGTAGCGATTTTACTTGTGGTAAATGGAGACCAATAAAAAATTTTATTCATTATTAAGAATAATTGTTAATTATTAATATTATATTTCAATACAAAAAAACATAAATTTCTAAATAAACGAACTTATTTTAGATCATTATTTTTAATCTGATACAATTTTAATTAAATTATGAAATAAATATAAAGTTATTCCATCTACTATTATAATTAATTTACTTTTTTTTAAATTTCTATACTGATTAACATTTTATAATGAATAAACTGTATAAAATGAAAACTAAAATTTATATAACAGGCGCTGCTGGATTTATTGGATTTCATACTGCAAAAAAACTACTTGAAAAAGGATTTATAGTTCATGGATTTGACTCGATGAATAATTACTATGATAAGAAATTAAAAAAATCTAGATTAAATATTTTAAATAAATTTAAAAAATTTTCT
>Ga0209335_10004482_pt1 | contig 13256 bp, 13 predicted proteins | sample COG_09_FD_184753 | JGI IMG/M metagenome (GOLD analysis project Ga0209335, IMG submission 184753) | Pelagic Microbial community sample from North Sea - COGITO 998_met_09 (SPAdes) (version 2) | ecosystem: Environmental > Aquatic > Marine > Neritic zone/Coastal water | place: Helgoland, sampling...
GTGAAAAAATTGGAAAAATGGTTGAGTGAAAGAAAAAATCTTTAGAAATTATTTAGAGCTAAAATCTTTAAAAGATTTTAAAGAAGTTAAAAAACCATCCAAAGAGAATGCTGTAGAATTAGTTAATCCAAAAGATTTTCAATTAAATAAATTTTTTTATAAAAACATAGGTAAAAATTGCCATTGGGTTGATAGACTTATTTGGACAGAATTGGACTGGACCAAATATGTTTTTGATGAAAAACTTTCTACTTATATTCTAAAAAATAAAGATGAAATAGCAGGTTATTTTGAACTATTATTTAACAAAGATACAAAAGAGGCAGAAATTGCTTATTTTGGTATCTTAGAAGAGTATTTTGGAAAAGGATTAGGTGGATATCTACTAAGTGAAGCAATCAAAATTTCATTTAAGTTAGGCGGTGTGAGAGTGTGGGTTCATACTTGTTCTTTAGACCACAAAAATGCCTTACTTAATTATCAATCAAGAGGCATGAAAATTTTTAAATCTGAGACTTTAATTAGATAAATGCTTAATTATTTATTGGTAAAATAAAAATTTTATCATTTATTTCTTCATTTATTTTAACAGATGAAATGAATGTAACAGACAAGTTTTGATAAATATCTTCAGTTTGCCAACCAATTAAGTTTAAATTTTTCTTATCAAAGAAAATATTAATTTCATTATTATTTTGAAGAATTTTAAAATTTATGAATTTACCATCAATTTCTCTAGGTTCCAATATATTCATTTTGGATATTAAGTATTCTTTATCTAGTAAGAACATTAGGGGTGTTTTTCTAAGTGGGTAAATATAATGGTTCTTACTATTTTTATTTTTAATCACTAAAGACCTACCATTTGATACTAGAATTTTTTTACTAGAGTTATTATATTCACATTTAATTTTTTTTGGGTATTGTATAATACATTTTCCATTTTCACTTTTATCACCAATAGTTTGAATAAAATTAAAACTTAAATTATTAGTAAGTTGCATTTGAGATATTATCTTTTCTTTTGTTGAAGAAAAAACAGGATTATAAAAATTTAATAAAAAAAATAATATAAAAAACCTAAGCATTACAGGACATCTCTTTTACCAACGTGGTTTGCTTTGCTTACAATGCCGTCAGCCTCCATCATATCAATAATTCTTGCAGCCCTATTATATCCTATTTGTAATTTTCTTTGTAAAAAAGAAGTTGAGGCCTTACCTTCAGATCTAATAATATCTAGTGCAGCTTGGTATAGCTCATCTTTGTCAGTCGAGCCTAATGTGTTTTCATTAATTTCTTTTTCATCAGCAAAACTTAATATTTCGTCTATATAGTCTGGTTCTGCCTGATTTCTTAAATAATTATTAACTTTTTCAATTTCATTGTCCGAAACAAAGGGAGCATGAATTCTGACTATTCGATTAGCAGAGGACATGTAAAGCATGTCACCTTTACCCAATAATTGCTCCGCACCTTGCTCACCTAAGATTGTTCTACTGTCTATCTTGGAGGTTACTTGAAAGGATATCCTAGTGGGGAAATTTGCTTTAATGGTACCAGTAATAACATCAACACTAGGTCTTTGAGTTGCCATTATAATATGTATACCAGCAGCTCTTGCCATCTGAGAAAGTTTTTGAATATAGTTCTCTATTTCTTTTCCTGCAACAAGCATCAAGTCAGACATTTCATCAACTACAACAACTATATAGGGCATGGGTAATGTATGTTTTGCATTATAGCCATCTATGTTACGAACGCCGTCTTTGGTCATGAGTCTGTATCGATTTTCCATTTCTTTAACAACCCAACCCAATACGGAGGCAGCTTTTTTAGCTTCCGTAATAACCGGACAAAGCAAGTGAGGTATGCCTTCATAAGTCGATAACTCTAACATTTTAGGATCAATTAAAATAAACTTACATTTATCAGGTGTGTGTCTGTAAAGAAGAGAAAGAATAATAGTATTAATACAAACAGATTTTCCTGATCCTGTAGTACCAGCTATTAATAGATGTGGCATTGAGGCTAAATCTCCTACTACAGGAATACCTGAAATATTTTTCCCCAGAGCTATTGGCAGTCTAATATCTTTTTTTACAAAATCAGTGTTTGAAAGAATTTCACTAAGGAAAACATTTTCACGAGTTGAGTTAGGTAACTCAATACCGATGGTACTTCTTCCAGGTATTGTAGCAATTCTAGCTGATTCAGAACTTGTATTTCTGGCAATATCGTCTGAAAGATTAATAATTTTTGAAACTTTGACACCTGCAGCTGGTTCAAATTCGTTTAGAGTCACAACCGGACCATGACTAACTTTTTTAATAGCACCACTAACTCCAAAATCTAAAAGAATTTTTTCTAAAAATCCACTATCTATATAATCATCATCTCTTAGTTTCCCTCGATCTTTTTGAGTTGGAATTTTTAATAAATCAATAGAAGGTAATTTAAATTTTATTTTTCTGTTATCGTTTTTATTTTCACTCTTTATAAAAGGTAAGTCCTCTTGAATCAGACTCTTAATTTCATCTTGGGGTATAAATTCATTAATTATTTCATTTACATTAGTGTAATTTTTTTCTTTTTTTGAAAATAAAAATCTAAAAATATTTTTAATAATTTTATAAAAGAAATGTACTTTAAAATTAACACTAATTAGAAATAAGATTAAAATTAATATGATAAGAATATAATAAAAAATTTGAGAATTAATATTAATTATAGAATTTAAAAAAGTAGTTTCTAAATATTTTCCAACAAACCCACCATTACCGTTAATATAAAGTTTAAATGCCATTGGATAAAAAAAAGAAAAAAATAAAGAACCGAGTAAAGAATATAAGATGGTATAGAAAATATTTTCTATTACTAAAAAAATTTTTTTATTTAAAATAATATTAGCCCCAGATGATATTAGGGTAAAAGGAATTAATAAAGATATCAACCCAAAGGATTGAAAAAAAATATCAGCAGTAAAACTTCCATGAAAACCAAGGATATTTTTAATTTCAGTGTTATTTGGGAATATAAAGTTAGGATCTTCTGAGGAAAAACTAATTAATGAAACTAGCAATAAGATGCCCGATATTACAATAGTTATACCAATAATTTCAATAATTCTATTTACGCTAAAATTCTTTGCACTGTTGGCTAATTTTTTTAATTTCATAAATTAATGAATCGAATTAATCACTTTGTATCATCTAATTTTTATTGTTAAAATTAAAAATTATTATGAATATCTGCATTATAGGAGACGGACTCACCAGTCTAACTTTAGCCCAAAGTCTAATAAATAAAAAGATCAATGTTCATCTTTATTATAAAAATAAAATTGAAAATTTATCATCAAGTAGAACAATAGGAATATCGAAAAATAACTTAGAATTTTTCCAAAAAGAAATTTTCAACATCCCAAGAAAAAGTTATTGGGAGATAAAAAAAATAGAAATTTATTTAGATAAAATAGAAAAAGAAAATTTATTAAGATTTGAAAATAATGAAAAAAATCTATTTTATATGGTAAAAAATAATGTCCTCTATGAATCAATAAGAAGCAATACACTAAAAAATAAATTTTTTAAAAAATTTATAATAGAAAAAAATTCTTTTTATTTAGATCTAATAATAAAAAATGAATATGATTTAATAATTAATTGTGATTCAAATAATTATTTATCAAAGAAATATTTTACAAAAAAAATTGATAAAGATTACAATAATCTTGCATACACAACATTTATCAAGCATAAAAAAATAAAAAATGATGTAGCAACACAGGTTTTCACAAAAAGTGGCCCAATTGCATTTTTGCCTCTTTCAAATATTGAAACTTCAATAGTATGTTCGTTAGATATTAAAAGCAAAAAATATAACGATAATGAAGTTTTAGATTTAATAAGTAAAAATAACCCAAAATATCAAATACAGAAAACACTTAAATTAAATAGTTTTAAGTTAAGTTCTTCTAATTTAAGAAAATATTATCATGAAAATATTTTAGCCTTTGGTGATTTGCTTCATAGAATTCATCCATTAGCTGGTCAAGGATTTAACATGAATATTAGGGATATTAAGACTTTATCAGAAATTATTCAAAAAAAAATAAATCTTGGAATGCAACTTGATGCTTCAATATTAAATGATTTTGAAAAAAAAACAAAAAATAAAAATTTTCTTTTTACTAGTGGGATAGATTTTATTTATGAAATGTTTAATATAAAAAAGCAAAAAAATAATATAAATTTTAATAAGATTTTAAAAATTATTGTCAAAAATAAAAAACTAAATAATCTATTTATTAAACTAGCTGACAGAGGTTTAAATTTCTAAATATTATTGGACAGTTGTATTGTCAAAATTATCATAGGTATAAGTATTTAGTATTTCAGCTATTTTATCTTTTCTCATTTCTAAATTTTGAGTTTCTAATAAAATTTGTTTCTCTTCAAGTGAAAAGGGGGAAGCCATAGCTAGAGCATTTATAGTTTCAGTCAAATTTTGTGTTTCTAATGATTTCCAATTAATTATATATCCCTTTTTTTCAAATAGTGATTTTAAATCTTTGAAAATAAACTCAAGATCGGAAAATTTTAATTCATCTTTTTGTATAATTAAGTCATTTTGATAATCATCAAAATTAATTTCACACTCACGGTAAGGTTTATTATTGATAAGTTCTTTAGTAATTTTAAAGCGTATTAAACCACTAAGGTCAATTAGGTACCTACCGTCAGCCATATCTTTAAAGCTGGTAATTTCCCCTAAGCAGCCAACTTGATGTAGGTCAGGAACAGAATTTAAATTATTATTTTTGGGTTGAATTAAACCTATTAATTTATTTGTTTTTATACTGTCTTTGACCATTCCCACATATCTTGCTTCAAAGACATTTAAAGGTACGGTAGTATGTGGAAATATAATAAAATTATTTAGTGGAAAAACAGGTATTATTTTAGGTAGAGTGTTTTTAGTAATCATAAACTAAATATAGGCCATTTATCTAAATATTTATAGATTTTAATATAAAAAGTTAATAAGAATGTAATTCATAATATTTAACTATTACATAAAATTCTAAATTTTTTTAAGATAATGAATAAAAATAAGAAATTTATTCAAGAAGAAAAAACATATAAATGATAATAGGTCAGATTATAGCAACAAATGATGCTGAAAAAAATTACCTTCAACAAAAAGATTTAATTGATCGTTTGTCTAAAAAAAATAAAAAATTTTATTTTATAAATTGTTATAATTTAATTAAAAAAAAAAAAATTTTTAATAATAAATTTTGTGTAAATAAAAAAATAATATTTTATAATCCAAAAAGTTTTAAAGAACTTGATAATTTCTTAAGAATAAATCAATTTTTATTGATAAATAATCTTTCACCAAAATTATATCACCTAAGGATTCACTTGCTTTTAAACAAAAAAAATATTTTTCAAGTATCAATTGATAATCTAGGAATATTATCGAGTTATTATGTTGATAATTGGAAAAGTGTTAATTTAAATAAAAAAATTTATTTTTTATATATTAAAAAATTTGCTTTTTTTATTCATAAATTATTAATTATATTTGGCTTCATTAAATCAATAGACATTTTATATTTAGCAAGAAGAGATGTTTTTCAAAAATACTCATTAAGTCCTTTTAGAAAATTACTATTTAATAAACGATATAAAAAAATTATTCCTACAAGACCAAAACAAGTAAATTTTAATAAAAAAATGATTTCTGAGAAATTTATCACTTATATAGACATGAATTTTAACCATGGTGATATGGAGATGAGAAGTACAGACAATACAGATAAAGCAAAAGAAATTTTTTTATATGATTTAAAAAATTACTTTTTTTATCTTGAAAAGAAATTTAAAAAAAAAGTAGTGTTATGTCTTCACCCAAGTTCAAATAAATTAAAATATCAAAAAATATTCAAAGAGTTCAAGGTAGTGAAATCTAAAACAGAAACTTATTTATTAAAGTCTTATTTGGTATTATTTCACGAATCTAGCGTTATAAATTTAGCGATTATTATGAATAAGAGAATAATTCATTTATTAACAAAAAATTTAGGAACATATTTTTATCAAAGATCAAAAATTTTTATTAAAAATTTTAATTTTGTAACACATAATTTAGATAAACCTCTGCCACCAGTAAACAAACATGTTATTAATCAATTAGACCTGAATGTTAGAAATTATCAAAAATCTTTAAATAAATTATATTTTCTAAATAAAAAAGAAAATTCTGTTTATAATCTAATTGCTTATGAAATAAATTTGTTAAAAAAAAATAAGATTAATTCTTAAATTTAACTGAAAAACTTTTTAAGACCTTTTTCAAAGTATTTAACTATATTTAAAAAGTTCTTTGGAGATGATGAATATGAAAAAAAAATGATTCCATTTTTTGGATAATAAATACTATTTTTTATTAAAAAGGACTTAAGCTTTTCTATATCCTTTGATTTTTTTCTCTCAAATAGGTCCCTAGAAGATCTATCAGAAACTTCTTTTGATGTATAAATTAGACGTATCATGGAAAAAAATCGATACACTCTAACATCTATATTATTTTCGTTACAAAAAGAATTAATATGTGTTTCAAATTTTTTAGAAATTTTTTCTAAGTAAGAAAATACTTTGTTTTTATTTTTTCTTAAATATACCAAGTACTCTTTTGCAAAAAAAGTTGTCATAGAGTTTCCTGAAAAAGTTCCACCAAAGTATATATTTAATTTTTTTTTTTTAATCTGCTGCTCAATTTTTTTACTTATACCCACAAATCCTATAGGCATTCCATTTGCAAAAGCCTTTCCAAATGTAGAAATATCTGTTTTTAGTTTGAAATATTGTTGAGCAGAACCCATATTAGTTCTTATACCCGTAATCATTTCGTCAAAAACCAATATTATATTATTTTTTTTACAATATTTACTTAGAAATTCTAGGTAATATTTTGCTTCAACGTTGGGTAAACATCCTTGTATTGGTTCTATAAAGACACAACTAATTTTTTTTTTGTTCTTTTCTAAAATTCTCTTTGATAAATTAATATTATTGTAAGGGATATAGATTAAATTTTTCTTTTGTTCATTTGTAACACCATCAGAAAGTTTTTCATTTTTAAGCTTTCGATTTGGTCTAAACAAGAATTGATCAACGGATCCATGCCAACTCCCTGTGGCTGTAACAACCTTCGATTTCCCTGTTAAAGCTCTGCAAATTCTAAGTGCTTTAATATTTGCTTCACTACCAGAGTTGCAAAAAATAAATTTCGAGAAATTAGGTAAAATTTTTCTTAATTCTAGTGATAAATTTATTGCATGTAAATTAGGTGATGAAAAATTACTAATTTGTTTGTTTAAGTATTTTTTCAAAATCTCACTTTGAAATTTTAAATTATGTCCAAGTAAATTAGCTCCTGAACAAAAACCTAAATCTATATATTTTTTTTTATTAGAAAATATATTATCTTTATATCCACTATCAAAAAAAATTGTATCCTTATTATTATAACCTTCATTTAAAATGGGTTTTGACATGTGTGTATAAAAAATTTTTTTTTACTTTATTTAAATGCCTCGTAATGTTTTTCACCATAAACCATGCCATCTGCATTACATTTATTGCATGGATTTAAATTCCTATCTCCCTTTAGTAAATTTCTTCTATATTTTGACATAACAGGCCCACTCCAAATATCAAATATATCAGTTTGCATTATATTTCCCATAGACTGACGTCTTTGCCAATCTTGTGGACATAAAAATACATCTCCATTCCAATCAATAAGCATTTGATATGCAGTATAAAAACATTTTTTTTTTTTAAAATCTTCAGTATCTGGTTGATTACCAATTTTTACAGTACCCACTCTGTTTGTTAATTTAACACCATAATCTATTCTATCACTATACCATCGGTCTCTTAGCACAACAAAGTTTTCTGGAATATTACATTCACTAATCATTTTTTTAAATTTTAAAATTTGTTCTGGACCATCATAAAGACTAATTAATAATCTGGTCGTTCCAGAATTATATATTTCCATTAAGGTTTTTTTATTTACCATATCTCCATTTGTAATTATTTCTACACCACCAAGGGACCCAAGCTTTGAAGAGATTTCTATATATTCTTTATGCAGCATTGGTTCACCATATCCACAAAGACAAAATGCACCCTCATAATTTATTTTTTTTAGGTCACTAATTAATTTGTCTATTAATATCATTTGCATTTTTTGATTGGTATTAGGGGCAATTGACTCATCTGATTTGGGGCAAAAATTACAAGCCCTGTTACATACATCAATTAAACTAAGTTCTATCCAACTAGGAATGGGAATCCCTTTGTGGAATTGTGGATCTCTATCTAATATTGGTTTTTTTCTTAAAATATTATTTTGTATCGTCTCTTTAGGATCTAAGGGTGGAAGATTATGACCTGCATTACTCATATTAATTCAAATAATTTTTGTTGGATTCTTTTTTATTAATATTTTTCATTTCAAGCTTAAGCTCATCATATTCTTTTAATTTTCTCTTCATAAAATTTAAAGTCATTTTTGTTTTTGATGATATTCCATGAGGAGTTAAAACATATAAGTAATTAATTTTATTAGGGTTTTTTTTAAAATTTTCAATTTTAATTAATCCCTTGCTCCGTAAATTTTTTAAACAATAGTTGAGTTTGCCTAGGCTTATACCCAATCCTTCTGCAAGTTCTCTTTGAGAAGACCTTGGTTTTTTTGAAATTTTTCTTAATATATCAAAATGATCTTCATTGTACTTTAAGCCGTTCATATTTTGAACATTACAATGATTTCATAAATTGTAAAACTAAAAATTAAACTTATACTTGTATTTTAATATATATGGGTTTAGTTATGAACCTTAATTAGATAATATTATAAATAAAATAGTTGCGGGTCTAGCTCATTGGTAGAGCGAATCGTTGCCAACGATTAGGTAGAGGGTTCGATTCCCTTGACCCGCTCCATTTAAGCAATCAATAAAATAATAAATGAGCGATCTTTTAAAAAAAAAATGTAAACCATGTGAAGGTAGTATTTCCTGTCTGGATCTTAATGAAATTCATAAATATCAAAAAAAAGTTGATGGATGGGATGTAAACAAGAATGAAAAAGAAATATATTTTTTAGAAAAAAAATTTAAATTTGAAAATTTTGTTATGAGTCAAAATTTTATTAATAAAGTTGGAGAGATTTCAGAAAATGAAAATCATCATCCTGATATCTCATTCGGCTGGGGATATGCAACAATTATAATCACTACACATGCAATTGAGGGACTATCAGAGAATGATTTTATTTTAGCTGCTAAAATTGATCAAATTTTTAATGTCTAAAATGTCTTGTTTTAGAAAAGACCAAAACAGTATTAGTTTGATTTGCAAATTTTATGATTTCTTTGTCTCTTATTGATCCAGCAGGCTGTATCACAGCAGAAACACCTGACTGTATTAATTTTTCCATACCATCTACAAATGGAAAAAATGCATCTGAAGCTGCTACAATTTCATCACTCAAATTTTGAAATTTGTTCATTTTATCTATAGCAATTTGGCAACTATCAAGTCTACTAGGTTGTCCAGAGCCAATACCTACAGTAGCTTCCTGACTAGCCAAAACAATTGCATTAGATTTTACATATCTACAAACATTGAATGCAAAGATTAAATTATTTAACTGTGATTTATTTGGTTTCTTTTTAGAAACTATTTTGAAATTTTTAATATTAAATTTTTCTACATCTTCAGATTGAGTTAAAATAGAAGTGCTAACAGAGTTAAATCTTGATAAATTTTCTATTGTAAAATTTGTTGAATCAATAAGACGTAAATTTTTTTTCTTTTTTAGAACTTTTAACGCTTCAGAGTCAAACCCATTTGCAACAATAACCTCCAAAAAAATATTATTTAGTTCTAAAGCCAATTTTTTATTTATTTTAAAATTACAGGAAACTATTCCTCCAAAAGCGCTTACAGGATCACATGCTAGAGCCAATTGATAACTCTTTAGATTATTTTTATTAATAGAAACACCACACGGGTTGGCATGTTTAACTATAACAGTCCCTAAATTTTTTGGTAAAGATTTAGAAATAGCTAAAGCAGAGAATATATCATTATAATTGTTGTAACTAAGTTGCTTTCCGTGAATTTGCTTAATATTTAAACTTTGAGTTTTTGAGTAAACAGCAGCTTGCTGATGAGGGTTTTCACCATATCTTAATTTTTCAATTAAATTTCCGTAGAAAATTTTTTTCCTAGGAAAATCATTCCTTTTAATCTTGTTAAAGTAGTTTGAGATCACAGCATCATAATAGGCTGTTTCAGAAAAAGCCTCTAAAGACATTTTTTCTCTAAACTCAATAGATGTGGAGCCTTTATATTTTTCTATTTCATTAACTAGTTCGCTATACTGATCTGAAGAAGTGATAACAGCAACATCATTATAGTTTTTGGCTGCAGCTCTAACCATAGTTGGACCCCCAACATCAATATTTTCTATAATTTTTAAATGATTATTTGTCTGATCTAGAGTTTTTTCAAAAGGGTAGAAGTTAACAATAACTAAGTCTATTTCTTCAAAATTGTTATTTTTTAAGTCCTTGATGTGAGATCTATTATTTCTTTTACTTAATATCCCAGCATGTATTTTTGGGTGTAATGTTTTAACTCTTCCATCAAGTATTTCAGGAGAGCCCGTATATTCTGAAACTTCTAAACATTTAAATCTAAGTTTTTTTATTTCTTTATAAGTGCCACCTGAACTTATTAATTCAATCTTATGTTTGGTTAAAACTTTTAAAAGATATTTTAAATTTTTTTTATCAGAAACTGAAATTAGTGCTTTTTTTATTTTCTTCATTATAGTTTTGTAATTTCCCACTTTATAGTCTGGTTTTCATTTTTAGTCATTCCTGAAATGACTATATTTTGATTATCAATAAAAAAATCTTTTTTACCAAAATATAGACCATTATCAATATCCATATTATAGTTATTAGAATTAAATTTCCAACCCTCACCATCAAGATTTATAAGTATTGACTTATTATCTTGGGTCTTCATTATCTTAATATTAGGTTCTAGATGAAATCTAATTTCAAATTTTAAATTTTTACTATTTTTTTTAGAAATTATTTTATCATGGCCAACAAACTTTATCTGTTCAGGGTAAAATTCTATCTCTCTCTCATGAATGATGCCATATTGATTTAAATAACCATCATGTGCCACATTAATTTTCCAGTAATTTTTCTCATATATAATATTTTTTTTTAATATCTTTAATCCATGAGAAATTTTAGAACTTCCATTTTTAGTTTTATTAAATTTACATGAAGAACTATCATCTAAGGTTAAAGTACTATGTGTAGCGCTTGATTTTGATAGCTCATTTAATTGGTGCTTGTGGTTTTGAAAATAACCTGAGTTGCAAATTAACTTTTTCCCACCTGATATTATTTCAAAGGATAGTGCCCCTGCTTGATAATTTGAAGAAATTTTTTTATCAGGACTTGAGCCAACGTCCATGACTAGTGAAGTTTTTTTACTATTAAGTACCGCATAACCTCCCAATTCATTGCTTTGACTTTTAAAATTATAGCCAAGTTTTTTTAAGTAATGATCAAAATCAAAATTATTTGTTTTATTGTTACCATTGAAAAGCAGATCTGTTTTATTATTTTGCCAACTGAATGCATAAGCTTGACCTAAATAATAAATGTTTTCATTAATAAAATCAGGTATTTCACTTTGAGATTCCTTGAACCACTCCCTAATTAAAATAAGATATTTTAAGTAAAAGCATAACTGTCTGATGCTCCTTGACCTTGGAAAACCATCATTATCAAAAGAAAACTTTACAAGTTTTCTTAATAAATTTAGCCCTATTTTTAAATATCCGTCTTTATCTTGATAGGATAAGCCAGTTAAAATAATAGCTGCACAACCTATCATTTTGTCATCAACTAATTCCGACCTTTCTATTTCATTGATTAAATGATTAATTTGTTTTTTTATAATAATATTAAATTTATCCTTGTAGTCAGTGTTACTACCCTCATAAGTAAGCCTGGAGTTTGAAGTCCAAGCAATTATCCTTTTAGCTACCATATCAATCTCCCAGCTTTTAGAGTTGTATCTATGATTTTTATCTATCCATTGTAAAATTATATCTTGTGTATCTTTTTTTGAAGATTTTAAATCTAAACTAAATAACCAGAAAAAACTATTTAGATTTATATAGTCTCTTTCTTTCAAATTTTTTTTATCCCATATTTTATTCAATGAGTAATTTTCTATATTAATTTTTTTTTTATCGTATTTTACAAGAGAGTCCAGCAAGCTAGGACTTGGTTGATATTCTAAAGAACTAACAAAAGAAGGGGTAATTTTTTTATTATAAATATTAGAATTTAAATATAATGATCGAGTTTTTTTTTTAAAAAATATAAATAAATTATTAATAAAATTTAATGAATTATTAAAAATCATTATTTTAACTAGATTTTAAAAGGTCTATATTTTTTTTTATATTTCCATTATTATTTTTGAACACAGTAGTGCCTGATACTAAAATATTAGCTCCAGCCTTGATAGCTAACTTATTATTATCAAAATTAATTCCACCATCAATTTCAATATCAAAATTTAAATTTTTTTGATTCTTTATTATTTTTAAATCTTTAATTTTACCTAATACTTCTGGCATAAATTTCTGTCCGCCAAACCCAGGGTTAACACTCATTATTAGAACTAGATCTATTTCATTCAATAAATCAGTTATTAAATTAATTTTGGTTTCAGGGTTTAGTGAAACTCCAACTTTTTTATTTAATCTTTTAATATGTTGAATAGATTCTTTCAAATCTTCAGTTGCCTCTGGATGTATTGTAATAATATCGGCTCCAGCATCAGCATAATCTTTAATATATTTATGAACTGGAGAAATCATTAAATGAACATCAAATGGTAGCTTTGTGTATTGTCTTAACGCTTTAATAATTGGAGGTCCCATTGTCAAATTTGGAACAAAATGTCCGTCCATCACATCCACATGGATCATATCTGCACCACCTTCTTCAAGTCTCTTTATTTCGTTTCCTAATTGACTAAAATCAGCAGATAAAATTGAAGGTGATATTTGTATTTTTTTCATTGATTACTAATATTAGTAGTATCAATTTTATTTTTAATTTG
>Ga0209335_10004484_pt1 | contig 13254 bp, 13 predicted proteins | sample COG_09_FD_184753 | JGI IMG/M metagenome (GOLD analysis project Ga0209335, IMG submission 184753) | Pelagic Microbial community sample from North Sea - COGITO 998_met_09 (SPAdes) (version 2) | ecosystem: Environmental > Aquatic > Marine > Neritic zone/Coastal water | place: Helgoland, sampling...
TTCCACCAATTATTGCTAATTTATTAGTTGTCATAGTTAAAAATTTAATTATTTATACTTTTATATTTAACTATTATGAATTTAAAAGATTATATTAGGTCTATTCCTGATTATCCTAAAAAAGGTATTTTATTTAGAGATATAACTACTCTAATTAAGGATGAAAATGCATTTGCAGAAACTATTAATCAAATAGTTGGGAGATCGAAAAGATATGAATTTACAAAAATTGCCGCAATAGAATCTCGTGGTTTTGTTTTTGCATCAGCGGTATCTTATATTTTAAAAAAACCATTTATAATGCTTCGGAAAAAGAATAAATTACCAGCTGATGTTCATTCTGTTGATTTTAAACTTGAATATGGAACGGCAACAATTGAAGTTCACAAAGACTCTCTAAATAAAAGTGATAGTGTCTTAATTATTGATGACTTAATAGCCACTGGCGGTACAGCAGAAGCAGCTGCTAAACTTGTTGAAATTTCAAACAGTAAAGTAGCAGCGTTTATTTTTGTGATTAATTTATTTGATTTAGGTGGATCTGATAATTTACAAAAGAATAATTATAAAGTTGAAAATTTAATAGATTTTCCTGGTCACTAATCATTAATTTTAGGTCGATAATAAGATTTTTTTCCAATCAAAGCATTTAAAAACCCTGAAACTCTTTGATAATAAATTTTTTTTCTCTTGTGATTTAATAAATAATAAAAAGGTAACTTTAAAATTGCAGAAAAAAATATTGGCAAACCATCAATAGTAGCAATTAAAAAACCATGGTGTTTTTTATTAAAATAAAATTTTGACCATATCCAGTGCCAATTTCTTGAAAGTTCAATTTGTTCATTATACTTTTCGCTTGCCCCTTTTGCACCTAAGTGTTTAATTTTAGATTTTGGAACTATGAATATTTTTTCAAAATTTTTACTTATCCTCTTGCATAAATCATCATTTTCTAAATATAGAAAAATATTTTCATCAAATAAATTTTGATCTTTAAAATCATTTAGTTTTTTTATTTTTTTAAGATTTAACAACATTGCAAAACCATCTACACTTTCAACTGTAAAAGGCTTACTATTTTCAAATGATAAATCTTTTTTAAAAACTTTATAATTTGGATTATTTGTGTCATCTGAAATTGGAGCCATTATCCCAAAAGATTTTATTATTTTTGAAGCAATTACAATTTCCTTAATTGCATCTTTTTCTAAAACAACATCTGGATTTAAAATAAAAGCATAATCTGTTTTAATATGTCTTAACCCTAAATTATTTCCAGCACCCATACCAAGGTTTTTAGTCGACAAAATACATCTTACATTTTTATATTTATTTTCCAGCTCTGTAGCAAAATCTTTATTTCCTGAATTTTCTACAACTATAATTTCTATTTCATCTGTTATTGATTTAATACAGTCATGTATTACATCTTCACTGTGAAAACTAACAATTACTATTGATAAGTTTTGTATAGATATTGTCATATATTAAAATTTATCAACTATACTAATACTTTTGAGTAATGTAAAAATAATTAAATTTATGAAAAAAATAGTCGTCACTGGTGGGTTGGGTTTTATTGGAAGCAATTTAATAGATCTTCTTCTAAAAAAAAAATACTTTGTAATTAATATTGATAAGATTACTTATTCTTCAAATTTTTATAATACAAATGAATTTAAAAAATCAAAAAATTATAAATTTATTAAGTGTGATATAAAAAATAAAAAAATTTATAATATCCTTTTAAAATATAAACCTGCTTGCATTTTTAATTTAGCTGCAGAAACCCATGTTGATCGATCTATTGATGATCCACACAATTTTATTCAAAGCAATATTGTTGGTGTTTATAATCTACTTGAGTGTTTTAAAAAATTTACAAATAAATTTCGTAGTAAATTAATTCATATTTCTACAGATGAAGTCTACGGCGATATCTTAAAAGGAAGGACATCAGAGAATTATCCTTATCAACCAAGCTCTCCTTATGCTGCAAGTAAAGCAGCATCAGATCATTTGGTAAGCTCTTACATTAGAACTTACAAATTACCTGCAATCGTAACTAATTGTTCGAATAATTATGGTCCAAAACAACATCCAGAAAAATTAATTCCAAAATTAATTTATAATATTTTAAATAATAAATCTTTACCTATATATGGCAATGGCACTAATTCTAGAGAATGGATTTTTGTTAAAGACCACTGTGAAGCATTAATAAAAGTTTTTCAAAAAGGTAAAATTGGAGAATTTTATAATATAGGATCAAATAAAAATCTTAATAATCTGCAAGTTTGTAAAAGTTTAATTAAAGTATCAAATAAAATATCCTCAATAGGTGATAAGGTTAAAATTAACTTTGTTAAAGATAGACCAGGACATGATATTAGATATGCATTAAATAGTAATAAGATTAAAAAAAGATTGAATTGGAAACCTAAAATTAATTTTGAAGAAGGAATTAAATTAACTTTCAATTGGTATAATGCTAATAGAAAATATTATGCTGCACTTTCAAAAAAAGATATTTTAAATAGACTAGGTAATAATGATTAAAAAAGGAATTATTTTAGCTGGAGGAATGGGCACAAGAATGAGTCCTCTAACAAAAGCTGTGAACAAGCAGTTACTTCCAATTTATGATAAGCCGTTAATTTTTTATCCTCTATCAATTTTAATGCTTGCTAAAATAAGAGATATATTAATCATTGTTAACAAGGGTCAATTAGAACAATATAAAAAAATTATTCCTGATGGAAAAAAACTAGGAATTAAAATCACTTATATTGAACAAGATAAACCACGAGGACTTCCTGATGCATTTATATTAGGAGATAAATTTATAGGAAATAATAATGTTTCTTTAATTCTTGGTGATAATTTTTTCTATGGACAAAATTTATCTCAAATGTTGTTAAATGGCTCTAGGTTGAAGAATGGTGCTAAAGTAATACTTTATAAAGTTTCTAATCCAGAACTTTTTGGTGTTGCAAAATTAAATAAATCGAAAAAAATCACTACTATCAAAGAAAAACCTAAAAAGTTTACTTCTGACTTAGCAATTACAGGACTATATTTTTTTGACAATAAAGTTGTAAAATATGCAAAATCATTAAAGCCATCAAAAAGAGGTGAGTTAGAAATAACTGATTTATTAAAAAAATATAAATCAAATAAAAATTTAAGTGCTGAGATTATTGGTAGAGGTGGTGCATGGTTAGATACAGGTTCTATAGAAGATTATTATAAAACGATAGCATTTGTACAAGCTGTTGAAAATAGACAGGGTCTTAAAATTGCATGTTTAGAGGAAATTGCCTTTTTGAAAAAATGGATTAAAAAAAAAGAAATTCTTAATTCAATAAAATTTTATGGGAATTGTGAATATTCAAAATACTTAGAAAAATTGATCAAGTGAAAAATATATTAGAATAGTAATTAAAATTAAGGTTTAGAACAACCAAAGTTTTTAATTAATTTGATTAAAAAATTTACTAATAAAATAGCTTTATGAAAAAAAGACAGAAGCTCACAGCTGGTATTATCTTAATAAATAAAAATTTTAAAAAAGATGAATTTTATCATTATTTTGAAGAATTAATTAATTAATACAAAAATTATTTCAAAATAGATATATACTTTGAGTTAATTTGTTTCTCTTAAGTATTTTTTTATCAGATTAATAACATTATCAACATAATCGTATGTTATCATTTTGTGATTAGGTAAGCAAACTAACTGATTAGATAAAATTTCTGATTTTTTGCATGTAGTTTTTTTTGAAAAAATTTTTTCACAATTGTAATAATGATACAATCTCAATTCAATATTTCTTTTTATAAAAAACTTATGAAACCTATATTTATTATCTACTAAAATTGGAAAGTCTAAATAATTTTGAAAATTGAAATCACAAAAATTAGGTATTATAATTTTTTTTGAATTAATTAATTTTAATTTTTTATAATAGTAAATATTTATTTTTTTTCTTAAAGTGAAATTATCTGATTTTTTATTTATTGTCTGTAGGTACAACAATCTTAAAAGTAAGAAATGTGGTTTTGTATAATAATTATTTTGTAATTTAGCTGATTTATTGTAATTCAAACTTGGATAGATTTTTTTTAAAAAAAAGTTAATTCTTTTTTCATAAACTTTTTTAAATATTGGTAAAAATGCTAAAAAAAATAATCTAATCGCTAATAGTTTTAATACTAGATAAACAATAAATTGTTTAAATAAAATAATATTTGAAAACTTTTTTAAGTTCTTGTTAATATCATTCAGGAAATATTTAAAATTTTTGTCATTATATAAAATAGCTCCACCATAAAAACATGAAACTTCTTTCATAATATTAAAGCTATACATACAAAAATCTGATTTTTGTCCTGAGTATATTTTTTTACCTCTATTAATTTTAAAATTATCAAAAGATATTGCACAATCTTCAATTGTAAGTATTTTTTTTTTCTTTAAGAAACTTAAAATCTCATTTTGCTTTTTGAAACTTCTAAATATATTTGGTAAAATAACACCAACGGTATTTTTATTAATTAATTTTTTAATATGCGGTAAATCAATCTCAAATGTATCTAGTTGCACATCACAAAAAGATACATTGAAATTTTTAGCGTAAACTATGTTTACCATCTCTGGCAAATAATACGAAGGTACGATCAGATGGTTTTTTTTTGGAAATTTTTTTTTGAAATAATCTAATAAAAATATTAGCCCTACTCGTCCATAGCTAGTAAAATTACAATATTTTTTATTAGTTCTTTTTAAAAAAAAAAGATTGAGTTTCGAAGTATATTTTTCATCTAATTTAAGGAAAAACGACTTAAGTAAATCAATTAATCTTAATTTTAAGTTAATTCTAAATATCATTTATTGTTTTTTAAAATTAAAATCCCTACCTAGCCTATATGAATTTGCCATAATTATACCTAAGGGAAATTTATTCTTTTTAAAATAAGTGTTGGATCCATCACAAACAATAATGTTTTTATTTTTTTTTAATCTTGACTCTTTGTTTATTAATGATTTTTTAAAATCAGCTCTTAGTGAACCAAAATAATGATAATCATTTCCCAACATGGAATTTGGGAAAAAAGTATTAAAAATTCTAATTTTTCTTAATAAAAAGGTTTTTTTAATAATCTTTTTAAATTTTGAAAAGTTAATTTTTAAATCTTTTTTAGAAGAAAGATAAAATGTATCTTTTTTTAATTGCATAAAAATTTGAGATTTTTCTGGACCTAAAAGAAGATTTGAAAAAATAAAACACGTAAAAATTTTTCTAAAAGGAAATAACAATAAATTAAAAAAACTAATCACTAAATCATATTTGAAAAGATGATAGTTTATTGACTTTAATATTTTTACATTTCCTGGTCTAAAATCAATTAAGAAATTTTTCTTTTTATCCTCAAAATATACTTGGGAAACAATTTTATCATTTTTTGAAAATAGACGATTACAGACGCTTACTACTATTTGTCTTGGATGGTGATAAATTCTTACTTTTTCTTTAATTTTTAGATATTCTAAAACAAGTTTGGTAGTAATTATTGTGCCACAACCCAATATTAAATATTGGGTTTTAAATTTTTCTTTATTTCCCCTAGGATCAGTCACCAATATTTCTAAATAATTTTTATTTTTTCTTAATATTTTATCTAAACAATAATTATGAAAACGAAATTGTTGATTATTTATAAATTTTTTTTTAAAAGACTCTGCACTTAGTTTTACCAAGTTATGGTAGGCTAAAGTTGGGTATTTAATGTTTAAATTATTTATTTTTTCTTCAAAAAAATAATTTTGAAGATTTTTATTACCAAAAAGTAATTCATTTTGTTTAACCTTCAAATTACAAAATATCTTTTTATAATCTTTAAATTCATGAATTATCTTTTTAATTTTATTCAATTTACTTTTGCCTAGAAAATTTAGGTCTTCAGTATTATTCAAATCTACTTGTGCACCCCAATAATTAGATAAGCCTCCCTTTCCAAGTATTCCACAAATTTCTAATTTTTTTTTATCAAAAGTTATTTTATTCGCTACAAAATAATTCTTAATATCTCTAATATTTTTTTGTGACGTAAAATGATATGGAATTTTTAATTTATCTTTAATTTTATAATTTTGATCTGTAAGTTCATTTTTAAAATTTGGAGATAAGACGTCAACTTTTACTTTCTTATTTTGCTGAAAACCATAACAAAATAATAAACTTGACAGCCCATCACCAACAACTAGTATATCAAATGACTTCATTGCTATTACATATAAAATAAATTATGAACACAAACAACGAATTTCTAACCACAAATTATGATACTACTTTTAGCAAATATTATTTTTTAAAAGTAGCTAAAGAAATTATCAAAATAGGAAATTTAGAAAATCAAAATACTATTCTGGATTATGGTTGTGGTGAGCAAATTTTTTCAAAATTATTAACAAAACCTAAAATATTTAATTATGATATAAAACCAGAATATAATGAAGTTTTAAACGTTACAGACCATCTAAACTCTGATGTTGTTATTTTCAATCATGTGTGGATGTATATTCCTTATGAGGAAATTAGTAAAATTCTTCAAGATATAAAATATGCTAATAAAAACTCTAAGATTATATTATCAATGGGAAAACAAAATCTTTTAAGTAAAATTGCTATGATTTTAGCTGGAAAGCCTAATGCTCATAATAACACAGTTATCTCTTATAATAAACAAATAGAGGTTTTGAAAAAATTTTGCAAAATATTGGATGTTAAAAAAAACATATATTTTATGACCGATGTATTTTATGCAGAATTTTATTAAAAAAGAATTTTAATCTTTTTAATTTAGATTTATTAAAAAATAATCATCTGTAGATCTATTGTGTTTATAAAATTTTTTGAACTCATAAGATCAATTATCCTCTTCTTTTTGAATAAATATTTTTAAAAATATCTAATCTTAAATAAAGCTTGATTTATTGTAGTGGCAAGTGTGATCGAACCACTGACCTAAGTCTTATGAATCCTGCCCTCTGAGCAACTCAGCTATGTTTGAATTTAAGATTTTTACTACTTTTAATCCTGTTTTAAAAAATTTAAATTTTTTTTATCCCATTATCTCAGAAAATTAGTAAAATAAATAATAAATATGAACAAAATTCTCTTAACAGGATCAAGTGGATTTATTGGCTTTGAATTACTTAAAGATTTATCTAAAAATTACAAAGTTTATATAACTTTAAGAAAAAAAAACAAAAACCAATTCAAAAATAAAAATATTGTTGAAATTTATTTTAATAATTATGAAACATTAAATAAAAAACTAAAAAAAATAAGAATTGATACAGTCATTCATTGTGCGACTCATTATGTAAAATATCACAATTTCAACGATTTAAAAAAATTAAGTCAGTCTAATATTCTATTTGGAAATATAATTCTTGAAAATCTTGAAAAAATGAATGTAAAAAAATTCATCAATTTTTCAACAGTATGGGAAAATTATAATGGAAAAAAAGAAAATTATTTTAATTTATACGCTGCATATAAACAAAGTTTTAATAATCTAATTAATTATTATAAAAAGATATTCAAAAAAACAAAATTTTTTAGCTTGATAATATCTGATACATTTGGACAATTTGATAAACGAAAAAAAATTATAAACGTATTAAAAAAAAATTATAAAAAAAATTTAGCAACAAATATTTTATCTAAAAATTTATTTTTAAATTTATTAAATGTTTCAGATATTAATAATGCGACAAAATTAATTTTAGAAAAAAACTTAAAACCTGAGACTTATGTGCTAAAAAATAAAAAAGATTTTTGTATTTCTACAATTATTGATGATATTAATAATTCTTCAAATAAAAAAATAAAGATTAATTGGATGTCAAAAAAAATTATAAAAGAAAAAATTTATAATTATAAAAATTTATCAGGTTGGAAGCCTCTTAATAGTAAAGTTAGAGATATATCTAGATTGATAACTGGATAAATTTAATTGTTTTTTTTTAAATTCAAGCTAAATACATTGTTATGAAAAAAATTTATTATGGCAAGGCTGTGTATGATAATAAAGAAGTGAATGCTGTCTTGCGTGTTTTAAAAAATGATAGTTTAACACTAATTGATGGAAAAAAAGTAAAAGAACTTGAAAAAAAGGTTTCACAAATATTTGGAAAAAAATATGGTTTGATGGTTAATTCTGGCTCATCAGCAAATCTTTTGGCCCTGTCTTCTTTTAAATTTAAAAAAGGCTCTGAAATAATTACTCCAAATTTAACCTTCTCAACTACCGTTGCACCAATTTACCAATTAGGATTAATACCTCATTTTATTGGAGTAGTAGAAAATAAATTTTTAGCTGACACTTCTCATATTGAAAAATGTATTAATAAAAAAACTGTAGCATTAATGATACCAAATTTATTAGGAAATATTGCTGATTGGAAAAAAATTAGTCTAATTGCTAAAAAATATAAATTAAAAATAATTGAAGATTCTGCTGATACTATAGGTTACAAAGTAAATAATAAAAACTTAGGAAAATACTCAGATATTACAACTAATAGCTTTTATGCTTCACATATAATTAATGGTGCTGGCACAGGTGGTATAGTTTGTTTTAATGATAAAAATTTATATCTAAAGGCAAAATTACTTAGAGGTTGGGGAAGATCTTCTGCAACATTTAATGAATCTGAAAATGCCACTAAAAGATTTAGTGTTAAGGTTTCTGGAATTGATTATGATGCTAAGTATATATTTTCTGATTTAGGCTATAACTTTTTACCATCTGAAATTTCTGCAGCATTTGCACTCGAACAAATAAAAAAGTTAAAAAATAATATTTCTATAAGAAAAAAAAATTTTGACTACTTAAAAAACTTTTTTAATAATTATAAGAATTATTTTAAATTACCCGAACAAAACGTGGGTGTTAAAACACCATGGTTAGCTTTTCCTTTGGTAATTAAGAAAAATAAACTTTTTAATAGAAAACAAATGCAAATTTTTTTTGAAAAAAATAAAATCCAAACAAGAACTATTTTTACTGGAAATATTCTCAAACAACCTGTCATGAAAAATAGATATTTCAAAAAACACCCAAAATGTGATTCTATAGCAGATGATGTAATGAGAAATGGAATCTTATTGGGCTGTCATCAGGGAATGATTAAATCTGAATTAGATTATATGTGTGCAACATTTAAAAGATTTATAAATGTATGAGAATTAAAAAAACTAAATTTAAAGATCTTTTAATTTACGAAAAAGACACTTTTAATGATAAAAGAGGATATTTTAGGGAACTTTACCTTCAAAAACATTTTAAAACAAAATTTCCATTTGATGTAATGTCATATTCTAAAAAAAATGTTTTAAGAGGTTTGCACTTACAGCTAAAAAATGCACAAGCAAAACTAATTACAGTATTACATGGAAAGATATTTGATGTTTGTGTGGACTGTAGAAAAAATTCAAAAACCTTTGGAAAATTTTTTTCAATCAACTTGTCTGATAAAGATAACAAATCATTATTAATACCAGCAGGCTTTGCTCATGGTTTTTGTGCCTTAAGTAAAGAAGTTGTGCTCCATTATAAATGTTCAAAATATAGGAATCCAAATTCAGAAACTGGGATTTTATGGAATGATAAAAGTCTTGGAATAAAATGGCCTATCAAGAAAATTATTATATCTGCAAAAGATAAGAAAAATATCAGTTTTGAAGAACTAAAAAAATTGATCTAGAAAAAATAATGGTAGCGGGAAGTGGGATCGAACCACTGACCTCAGGCTTATGAGTCCTGCGCTCTAACCAACTGAGCTACCCCGCCATATCTTTTTTTCTTCTTTCTTAACAAACACTGACGATTATTTGTACGTAGAGTTTATCAAAAGGACTTTGTAATTCAATATTTTAGTGTGTCAAGGTTAGTCCACTGATTCTAAAATGAGTCCATTTGTAATCTAAATATAATCCTACTGTCGTCCCTATCGGGACTATTGCTGCTACCAAATAAAGTGCCACAAACGATTTGAAAATTGAAACTTCTTAAAAAAATAGATCCATTCCACTAAGTCTTAGAACTTATAATGAGATTTATAATATTAACATTTTAACACTTAGAGATTTAATTTTAATAATTAGAATAAGAATTTAATAAAATTTAGTAATAAAATAAGCCTTAGAAAAAAACCTAATTATTATTTTTTTTTAAAATAAATTTTTGTATTTTAAAATCGCTCATAAAACACTTTAGAGAACTCTTTAAAAGAGTGAAACTCATGGTTTAATTTGAGACCTTCTTCAGATTTACTCAATATATAAAATCCCCCCTCTTCCAAATAGATTTTTTCTCTGTTGCAATTAATATTTATAAACATTTCACATTTAATTACACTATTATGAGATGTTACAATTGTATTTTTATCAGTTGCTATATTTAAGCTTTTATAAAACTCAATTAGTAATTGAGTTCTTATATCATTATTTTCACTGTAGGGTCCGGTGTGAACAAGAATTCTATGTAGTGAGTCATATCCCCCAAAAGCTAATTCTGCTGTTTGCCTTGCTCTGCAAGAAACTGAAGATGCTACATATCCAATTGGTAACCCAATAAAGTTAATATGTTCTGCAATAGCTTTAGCTTGCACTTTGCCTCGGTCGTTTAAACAAACAGCATTTTCAAAAAAATCATTTTCAACATACAGACTATTGTCCTGACCATTTGAATGCACATCGCTCTCTAATGCATCATACATTTGTACATCTAACCATTTATCTCGTTCAGCATGACGAAAGTGTAAAATATAACCCCCGTTTAAAATCTCTTTGGCCCAATAAATATCATTCTCAAGTTTTGATTTGGAAAGTTCAAGTGGTTTTGCAAAAAAGAATTTAATTTTATTCCTTCCATCATAGAGATGAATAATTGAAGATATGGTCACTATAACAAAAGAAAAAATGACTATTATATTAATTATTTTTTGATTTAATGTATTTTTATGTGGACTCTTATTTTTAAGATTTTTCATAATATGTCATGAGATCATATACGTTCATATCAAAATAACAGTAAATAAAATTATTATTTTGTAAGTATACTTAGGTTTTATCAAAAAATTTTGAAATTTTTATTGATAAATTTATTAAAGATTTTTTTTCTATGTTTTTAGAATAATAATTTGAGAGTTGTAATCGTTTTTTTTTTGAGTCTTTAATCCAGCTGTTTTTATAAGTTTTAATATTTTTAATAATTTTTTTTGCAAAATCTTCTATTTCACCATTTTCAACTTTTATAAATATAGGTTTTTTCCAATATTCTGAACCTCCTCCTCCTACATAGCCTATAACTTTATTTCCAGAAAGAGCAGCCTCAATGGGTGGAATTCCCAAGCCTTCAAAGTTAGAAAAAGATAAAAATATTTTAGAAATTGAAAGAGATTTAATTATTTCTTTTTCAGAAACATTGATCAAAGGTAGAATTTTCCAATTTTTAGGTAGTAAATTTTTTAAATAAAATAATAATAAATTTGAATGTTCTGGTAACTTTCTAGGCATATAGGTTATTAAGTTAGATTTTTTCTTAATCTTAAATTTATTACTATCTACTGACAAATTAACTTTAAAGATTTTCTTTTTAAGATTTGGAAACATATTATTTAAATAACTCACACTATATTTTGATGTAGTGATAATCAATTTAGCATCATCATAAGATTTTTTTAAATTAACAAAGTTATTTGTAGAGTTCATGTGGAAAAATCCTTGAACAAAAATAGCATAACGAATTCCTTTTTCAGCAAATTTAAGATCAGTTGCAAAATGTGCCCAAATTTCGGGAATAATAATAAAATCTTTTTTTTTATCAAAGTTAAGATTGTGACTACTAAAAATTTTATTTTCATACCAATCTTTTTTTGGTTTGAATTTTTTACTTATTTTCATTTTTTTTCCATCCCAACCAGAATAAGTTTTATTAAAAAATTTAACTTTTTTGGCTAATGATAATTCAAGTTTATATAAAAAATTTTTTTTTAAATGAACTATTTTAGAACTAACATTCTTGTCTAAATAATTTAATATTAAAGAATGATTGTAAATTACCTTTGCACCACCAGATGCTCCTTTCATTTCAGGCAACAAATATATAATATTAACTTTTTTCATAAATATTTGTGTATATTGATTAATTATATTAACTAATTTCCAAATACTAAAATGCTAATAAAAGACAGAATACCAATTATAGAGATTAATAAAATTATTTTTTTTTTTTTATAATTAATATTTTCTTGTCTAACTCTATTTAATAATATGTTTATATTAGTTGTTTTTATCTGTTTATTTTCAGTAGTAATTTTTTTAGTTTGATAACGAATTGTACTTGGTTGAGAATTTCTCATAAATTTATTTAATCACTAATTTGTTAAAAATTAAATTTTTATTTAAATTTTTTTAAAATTTGACTGTTTTAAAGGTTTTAAGAGTATTTTTGCTTGATATTTTTTTTTTTCAATTTCAATAAAAAGCTCCCTTTCATTTAATTCTATGTTTGATAAATGTGTATTTACATAGCCAAATGACAAGTTTTTATTGTAATTAAATGAATAATTACCTGATGTTGTTTTTCCAATAATTTCATTATTCAAATAAATTGGCTCTTCATGAAATAGCATTGGGTTTCCTGGTTTACTATTCATTAAGTAAAGCATAACAAATCTTTTGCTTTTTTTTTGATTTTTAATTTTAAGTAATTGTTCTTTTCCAATAAATTCAAAAGGTTTTTTATAACTAATTGCAAAATTTAATCCTGCTTGATATTGATTTTCCTCTGGCGATATATCATGTCCCCAATGTGAAAATCCACTTTCCATTCTCATTATATCCATTGAATGTGCTCCACAGTGAGAAAGTTTAAATTGTTTTCCAATCTCTATAATTAAATTATAAATTTTGTTAGCATGTTCGTTTTGCACATAAATTTCATAGCCTAATTCCCCTACATAAGAAAGTCTTTGCACCCAAACATTTGTTGATCCTAATTTGATATTTTTTCCTGTTCCAAATTTAAAGTATTCATTAGATAAATCTTCATTTGTAATTTGTGATAGTAAATTTCTACTTTTTGGACCAAAAACACCTAAACAAATTAAATCATCAGTTATATCTTTAAATTCAACATCCTTTGATAAATGTTTAAGTATATGCGCTTTATC
>Ga0209335_10004485_pt1 | contig 13250 bp, 12 predicted proteins | sample COG_09_FD_184753 | JGI IMG/M metagenome (GOLD analysis project Ga0209335, IMG submission 184753) | Pelagic Microbial community sample from North Sea - COGITO 998_met_09 (SPAdes) (version 2) | ecosystem: Environmental > Aquatic > Marine > Neritic zone/Coastal water | place: Helgoland, sampling...
TGGTATGATTTTTTTAAAAAAAATTCTCATATAATTTATTTTTTATTTTTCCATATAAAGAAAGATTTTTTTTAAAGTAATTAATAACTCTATCTTTGGGATAATTATAACTTATAACTTTTTTAGGAAAATTACCATAGTTTCTAAGCTTAAATTCTTTATTAAAAGAATTATTTTTTGACTTGTGGTTACCTGAACCATCAAACCCATTATTTTTGACCAAACTTTGATTTGGAAAAAGAGTAAGTTTTTTGTTGATAAATAAATATAAATAAAAAATAATACCCCATGAATTTACTTTATTATTCAATGATTTTTCTAACATTGAAAAATAATTATAACTTCCAAAATAATTAAAGCTATGTCTGAGCGACTTTGAATTTCTTAATTTTTGATAATTAAAATTTATTAATTTCTTATCATTTAAAAACTTATTAAAATTTTGCCAGTTTTGTGCCGTTATACCCCAGCCCCAACATGAAGTAAGTGCTAAAAAATAATGTAAATTATTATCATTTTTTATTGGATATGAGTAACCTGATATTTGAAAAATTTTATTATGATTTGCATACTTTTTTAATGAAGTTTCCATAAAATTAAAAAAATCGTAATCAAGAATTAGATCGTCTTCTAATATTATTGCTTTATCGTTTTTTTTTAATATTAGATTAATTGAATTAGTAATATTTTTTATAAGTCCAATATTTTTTTTTCTAAAACAGCTCTTTACTCTAATTTTTTTTTTAAATTGTTTAATCAAAGTTTTAATTTTTTTAATTTTTTTGACATCTTCCTTATTTCTTGGTCCATCACAAAAAACATAAAAATCATATTTACTAAAGTTTTTTCCAGTAGTGATACTTTGAAAAAGTTTCTGTGCATGTTTTGGTCTATTATATAAGATAATAATGATTGGTATTTTATTTTTACTCACAGTGAACTATATTATATTTTAAATTTAAGTTTTCATTATCTAAAATATAAATTATACTTAAATCCATTCTTCTAGCTCTGTTACATAATTTTTTATTTGAGATAATTTTTGAATTATTATTTTTTAAATAATTATTGGTGTATGCCTCCTTTGGACAGTTATATATTAAAGGATGCGCTCCTAATATGGTTGGATAACCAGTTAGTGAGGGCACTATATGCAATGTATTATTACATCTAGTATACTTGAGTATATTTTCATCTCTTAGATTCCAAATAATATCATTTGTTGGAGGAACAAAAAACCCAACATTAGAATTTTTTTTAATATTTTTAGCAAGTTTCCTTATTTGATTATAATAGGAATCATTTAAAAAAATTTGAAAATTTTTATCAAAGATTGTTTTTTTTTCTAAAATATTTTTTCTAACATAATCAGATGCTCTTATATTTTTCAATAAAATATTTTTTGAAAATTTATCATTTGTATTAACAATTTTTTTTATGATATCTTTTTGTGGGGTAAAATAAATTGCTTTATCAATAACAATTAATGCAAATATAGTTATGAGAAAAAAACAAATTGATTTCTTTAAACTCATCGTTTGACTTTTGTTTTTATAATAGATGGATAAAAAATCTTTTAAAGATAAGTTAGATACGAGTAAAGTAATAGATATAATTAATGGAACATAAACAAAGAATCCTACCCCAGAGTCTTGGGGAACACCTAGCAATACAAATAATAAGCTAACAAAAGAAACAATTATTAAACTCTCTGCAATATAAAAATTCTTCGAATTATTTAGTTTAAATTTAAATTTAATTAAAATTAAATATGCTATAACAAATAAATAGGGTGAAAAAAATGTGAATTGCCCATAAACTTTAAAAATGAAAAATAGACTAAATATATTTCCATCATATCCAAGGTAATCATCAGGCATGGGTAAAAAATTTAAAAAGTTAAATATAAAAACCACTAATGTAATTATTGCAAAAAAGATAAGCTCTTTACTTATTTTGTAATTTCTTAAGAATATCCAACTGATAAATAATATATAAAGAAGACCACTTGAAACTTTATTGGAAAAAATAAAAATACTAAATAATATCAGAAATATTCCAATTAAAATTTTTTGCTTACTAGAATTTGAATTATTAAATAGATGGACAACTGGTAATGATGCTACAATGGCGATTAAGGAAAGAGGTAAAGTAACACTATCAAAATAAGAAAATCTATATGTAAATATATTTTCAGAGAGTACTAGGAGGGTAAATGATAAAGTTGTATAAAATAAAAAATTTTCCTTAAAGCCTCCTAAAAAAGCTGCACTATAATTTATAAAAAAAATAAGCAATGGTATAAATAATATATATTGTATCGCACTCATTATCCAAAGAGGCTCCACACTTAAGGTTAGTCCTAAAGCAGCTATTAACAAATGATAAAAATAATGATAATTTATTTTAAAAAACCCATCCAAACCAAGACTAATCTCTCTAAAATTTTGAATATTATGACTTATAGCTGCATGAAAATTAGTGTCATGATTTAATATTCCTAGCAGCGCTTCTTCAGGAGAGAATACTGACGTAAGGTTGGAGTTAGTAATTGTTGTAAAATAATAAAATGAAATTAATAAAAGAATAAAAAAATAATAAATAATATATTTTATATTAATTTTTTTTTTAAGTTTTATGAGGCTATAAATTAATTCGTATAAGCAAATTACACCAAAAAAATAATAAGCAATCATAAAACTATTAGTATTATTAAAAAGTAAAGTAAGAATAATTGTAGATAATATAAAAAGACTAAAAATGAGGTAGAATGACTTGGTTATTTTTTCATTTTTTTCTTTAAATATTCTTAAAAAAAAATTTGGTAAAAATAAAATTGAAAAAATAATAATTAAGAGCTTTAGAACTAAATAAGGTGGTGTCTCTAAATTTAATCTTATATAGCTAAATAATAGAGCATTAATTAAAGCAATGAAAAAACAGAAAATTGAATTTTGAAATATAAAATTATTTTTCATAAAAGTTAATTGTCCAAAGAGATAGTTTTGGGTTCACAGAAATTTTTTTCTGGGTTAAATTCATAATATTCTAAACATTGTTCTATAATTTTGAAAATTATACTATAGCCATTTTTATTAAAATGAGCTTCTTTATAGGGATATAGCTCTGCTGAGTTTTTATGATTTTTTAAAGCAAGGTCTGAAGATATAATTTTAAAATTATTTTTTTTTGCAATATCTATAGTAATTTTTTTACTTAATACATTCGGTGGAGATTTTTTATTTACAACCGAGTAATATGATGGAATATAAAAAAAGAACTTTTTTGTATTTTTTCCTATATATTTTGAAGCATTGGATAGAATATGACTCAAATCTAACTCAGATTGTTTAAAGTTTATTCTTACCAGGCCAAAAAATGTTCTAAAGTTTTGTAAAAAAACTATTCGTTTTATAGACTCTTTAAACTTAAACTTTTTAATTACTGATTTTTGGCTATCAATAATTTTTTTTTCATCATATATTTTTAATAAATATTCATTAATTTTTTTTTGTTTACTAATTAAATGTTGTTTGAAATTCTCCTCGTCTAAATATTTTTTTAATACTTCATTATTTTTTTCTAATGGAATTCTGGTATCATGAGTTTCAAAATATTGCCAAATAACAATCTCAGGATTTATATACCTATAATATTCCTTAATTGTTGCGAGCATCATTAGAGGGCCATTACCACCCATAGATAAATTTAATGTGCCTGGTATTTTCTTTTGTAATTTTTTAATCCATTGATTTTCTGAAATAACACAATTGCCATGAGAAAATGAGTCACCAAAAACTGCTATTTTAATTTTTTTTTCCCAAGTTTTGTTGCTATTATTAAACCCATATTTATCACTTGTATATGTGGACCAAAAATTATTTTCATTACACAATATTGTCTTTTGATTTGAAACACCACTTAATGGAAAAACTTTTAAATTATTTATTTCGTTAATTAGATTATTTTCTAATATATACCTTGGGTATATTATTGGGTAAAAATTTTCATTATCAATTTTATTTATATAATCATCATAATTTAATAAATCTTTATCTTTAATTTTTAAAAAACTAATTTGAAAAAATAATTCAAAAATAAAAAATCCAAAAAAAAGTAATGATATAAAATTTATTAAAATAAAATTTTTTTTTGTAAATAAACTAAAGATAACAAGGATACAAATTATATAAAAAAAAGATAAAAAAAAAGCTATGTTCTTATTTATTAAAATAAAACTATAAAAATATAAACTAAAAACAAAAGTAAATATAAAAATTATTAATGTGATAAAATAATAATATACATTTCTAACTGTAAAATTAATCAAGTCTATATCTTTCTTTATAATTTTCTATGAGTTTTTGACTTTGGTTATCCTTATATAGTACAAAGTTTTCAATAACTAAAATATCTAAGTTTGTTCCCATAAAACAATTAAATGCGTCTTTTGGCTCACACACAATTGGCTCTCCTCTTATGTTAAAGGATGTATTAATTAAAATTGGACATCCTGTAATTTCAAAAAAATTTTTTATTAATTTATAATATCTTGAATTAGAGTCTTTTTCTACAGTTTGAACTCTTGCCGAATAGTCTACATGCGTAACAGATGGTATTGTAGATCTCTTTATATTTAATTTTTCAATACCAAAAAGTCCTTTTTGTGAATCGGTCATTTGTATCTTTAGATTATCTTTTATGTTAGCAACTAAAAGCATATATGGACTTGGTGTCTCCATATCAAAATAATTTTTAAGTTCTTCAATTAAAATCGATGGAGCAAATGGCCTAAAACTCTCTCTAAATTTTATTTTTAAGTTTAATTTTTGTTGCATTTTTTCAGATCTAGGGTCGGCAATAATTGATCTACAACCTAAAGATCTTGGTCCAAATTCCATCCTTCCTTGAAACCAACCAACAATTTTTTCGTTACTCAATTCTTTTGATACTATTTTTAGAATATCTTCTTCTGTTTTTTCTTGATAACTAGCCCCAAGATCCTCGAGTTGTTTTTTAATTTCCTCATTTTTAAATTTTGGACCCAAATATGAACCATTCATCATGTCGGGTTTAAAAATATGTCTTTCGATCGACAGTTCATCATAAATGTATGATAAGGCTGCTCCTAAAGATCCACCAGCATCACCAGAAGCAGGTTGAATCCAAATGTTGTCAAAAATTTTTTCTTTTAAAATTTTTCCATTTGCAACACAATTTAAGGCAACACCACCAGCTAAACATAAATTACCTGTTTTATATTTGTCCCTTATATATCTGCAAATTTTTAATATTACTATTTCTATGACATTTTGTATTGAGGATGCCATGTCCATATGAAATTGGGTAAGATTATCTCCTTCTTTATTAGAATTTCTCTTCTTAACTCCAAAAAGATTTTCGAAGTTTTTATTTATCATAGTTAAACCCGTGGCAAAATTAAAGTATTTCATATTTAATTTATATGACCCGTCCTCTTTAAGGGTTATTAGTTCTTTCAATATCAATTCAGTATATTTAGGTTGGCCATAAGGAGCCAAACCCATTACTTTATATTCGCCACTATTTACCTTAAAACCAAGATAATAAGTAAAAGCTGAATATAATAATCCAAGAGAATGAGGAAAATTAATTTCCTCTAAAATTTTAATTTTGTTTTTATTTCCTAAAGCAATTGTTGTTGTAGACCACTCTCCCACCCCATCTATAGTAAGAATTAATGAATTTTCAAAAGGGCTTGCAAAAAATGCACTTGCCGCATGACTTCTGTGGTGAGAGCAAAATTTAATTTTATTTATATTGTTAAAATTCTTGTCAATTTTTTTACATTCATCAAATAAAACTTTTTTTTGAAACAATTTTTCTTTTATCCATAATGGCATTGCCTTTGAAAACGAAAGAAACCCTTTTGGAACAAATGCCAAATAAGTTTCTAACAATCTTTCAAATTTTAAAAAAGGTTTTTCATAAAATATTATTGCATCTACTTCTTCCAAAGATATTTTTCCTTCCTCCAAACAATAACTAATTGCATTTTTTGGAAATCTATTATCATGTTTTATTCTTGAAAAACGTTCCTCTTGTGCTGCAGCTACGATTTTTTCTCCCTTAATTAAAGTTGCAGAGCTATCATGATAAAATGCAGATATTCCTAAAATAAATGACATTTAAAAAAGCGTATATATAAAAGGAGAAATTACTGAACCATTTGCAACAACAAATAATACTCCAAATAATATTAAAAATAAAAAAATTGGAATTAACCAATATTTTTTTCTAATTAATAAGAAAGTTAATAGCTCTTTAATTATGTTAAACATCAATATTGATTATCCATATTAATTTTGTTTTCTTCAACTGTTTCCCAAAAACTTTTCTTACTATCAATTTTTAATTTTAAAACATCTTTTTTAATTATTTTAAGAATTAAACCTATCGGAACAAAAAGAAAAATGTAAATTAACAAAAGAATAATTGGTGAAATAATAAAACCTAAAGCTAAACCAAACTTATACCAAGCATAATTTAATGGATGTAAGATATGAGAATTTAAAATTCCTAAAATAAAAAACGTAATTGCAATTACAATGAATGCATGAACGAACAACCATTCAGATTTAAGAAAATATAACCAGAGTGCAAGAAAAATTACTGCGAAGAAAATCCCAAACACTTTATTTGAAGGTAGTTTTACTTTATTCATAATTCTTAATTTTAGATTTGTTTTTTATAACGTAAGCACTTGATCTATTAAGGTTGTTTTTGTAAATTCTGGCTAAATAAATAGCAGAAAATATTAATATTAATAATATAAAGGTTATTGAGACTAAGACAAAAGATGTCAAAGCATCCAAACTGTCACTAGTCAGTAGATTTTTCACAATATAAAATAAATACATTAGCCATAACGGAAAAATGTAAATCGGTATTCTCAAGGGAAGAGTTGTTGATGATAAAATGCCTGCTATTGCAAACTTCAGCATGCTGAAAAAATTATAGTTAGTTTTGCCAACCATTCTTTTCTTTCGAGAATATGGAATGGCTATTTTATTAAATCCAACTCTTGAAAGTGATGACCTTATAAACGGAAAAGAGTTATTCTCATCTAATATAGCCAATTTAACTTCATCAGTAAAAAGTGAAAATTCTGCCATATCTAAAATAATTTCATCATCAGAAAAAAATTTTAAAACTCTGTAAAAAACTTTTCTCAAATTTTTAATTAAAAAATTTTCAACCCTATCAACTCTTTCACCATACACAATATCATAACCACTTTCATATTTATCTAAAAAGTCTGTGATCATTTCTACTGGGTCTTCACCATCTACATCAATAATAATAAAAACATCTCCGTCTGTATTTTTTAATGCAAATTTCAACGAGTTCTGGTACCCAAAATTTTTACTGAGAGTAAAATAAAAAATATTACTATGTATTTCAGAATTTTTTTTTAAAATATTTAGCGTATTATCTGTTGAACTATTATTACAAAAAAAAATATTTAACTTATATTTCTCAGAAATTTTTTTTTCTAAAATTTTAATTTTATCAATAAATAATGGAGTACATTCTTCCTCATTATAAACAGGGCATATTACTGAAAGTTGTTTCATTTTATCTTTGAATTTATATAACCTATAATGGAATTCTTTTCATAAAAACTTACTTTTTTTAATTTATTAATAATTATTTTTTTAAATGAATAAGTTTGTTTATTTGTTTTAAAAACAATAATATTTCTGAGATTTTTAGTGTAATTATTTAAAAATAATTCGTAAACCTTATAACTATTTTTTGAAGCTACATTAATTAAACCTGTCGACTTATTTGTAAATAATTTAAATATTGCTTCGGCAATATCCTCAACGTGCATTAAATTAACACTATCAGATTTATTTTTAATTACAAAATTTCTTTTTTTATTTATACTATACTCAAAATCAGAAATTAGTTTTCCTCTTGGTTGATTTGGTCCATAAGTCCAAAAAATTCTTAACCAAGCATATTTAATATTAAATATATCTGAAATCTTCTTTACATTCTTCATTAATAAATATTTTGAAATTTCATATCTGGATTTAAATAAAACTTTTTCATTTTCGCTCTCTTTTATTATGTTGGATTTTAAATTGCACTCTGCTGCCGAACCAATTAAGATTGCATATTTACCTCCATTGATACAAAAATTGTTATATAGATTTTTACTAGCGTGTAAAAATTTAAAATTATTTTTTGATGACCAAAAAAATTTGGGCTTTGCATCCCATGCTAAATGAATTAGATAATCAAATTTTCTTAATTTCAAAATCTTTTCAATTTTTTCTTCATTAAAAAGGTCTGCTACAATATACCTTACCTTTGAATTTTTTTTTTCTGGAATTTTCTTGACAATAACACTTACTGAATAACAATTAATTAGCTTTGGCAGCAAAGATTTGCCTAAAAATCCATTTGATCCTGTAATCAACAAGTTTTTCATTTCAAATTATGTGTGTAAAATTTTTATCTCGAGGTGAAATTATTTTTGGTTTTCCAGGCCATTGAATATTTATTTTATTATCATTCCAGGCTATGCCAGATTGAAACTTTGAATAAAAGTTTCCTATAATTTGATAACTAACTATAGTGTCATCAGTTAATGTCATAAAACCATGGGCATAATCCTTACCTATAAACAGTGAATGTTGATTTATTTCATTTAAATAAAAAAAATTCCATTTTAAATAATCTTTTGATTTTTTATTAATATTTACAACTACATCAAAAATAGAGCCTTTAATGCAGGTAATAATTTTTTTTTCTTGATGTGGTTTTTTTTGAAAATGTAATCCCCTTAGGGTGTACTTTTTTTTATTAAAAGAAAAGCAGTGCTGAATTTTTTCTTTTTTTAAGTTGTCATTTATTTTTAAAAATTTCCCTCTTCTATCTTTTGTAACTTTATTTTTTATTATGAATACCTGCTTTAAATTTCTTTTATTTTTATTCATTTAAAAATTTTTAACTTCGGTATTGCAGTAATATAATTTGATGATGAGTAAAATTTTTTTATTTGGTTTACAATCTCTTTTGTAAGATTCCATGGCAATATAAATATATAATCAGGTTTTTCAAATTTGATTTTTATTGGATTTTTTATTGGAATTTTTGAACCAGGTAAAAATTTTCCAACTTTTGATGGATTTTTATCTACAGTAAATTTAATTAACGATTTATCAATCATACAGTAATTGAGAAAAGTGTTTCCTTTTGCAGGTGCGCCATAAGCAGCGATTTTTTTTTTTCTTAATCTTAATTCAGCTAATAAATTAATAGTATTTTTCTTTATCAACTTTATTTTATTATTAAAGTTTGAAAATTTCTTTTTTGAAAATAATTGTGAAGATTTCTCTAATTTAAATATTTTTTTTACTGAGGGTCTTACTTTATATTTTTTGTTGTTTTTATGTTTAACAAAAATACGTAATGAGCCTCCGTGAGACTTTATCCGCTTTATATCAAATACTTTAAGATCAAATTTTGGAAATAACTTTAATATTGAGTGTGCAGAAAGGTATGAAAAATGCTCATGATATATAGTGTCAAATTGTAGTTTATTCACTAAATTATAAAAATGTGGAAACTCAAATGTAGCAATACCGTTAGGAGATAATATAATTTCTACACCTTTACAAAAATCTAAAATATTTGGAACATGTGCTAAAACATTATTTGCAATTAAAAGATCTTGTTTTCCATATTTTTTTTTAATTTCATTAGCAGTTTTTTTACCAAAAAAAATTTTTTCAGTTTTAATCCCTTTTTTTATTGCTTCATTTGCAACATTTTTTGCAGGTTCTACTCCAAGAACATTAATATTTTTCTCTTTAAAGAACTGCAATAAATATCCATCATTACTAGCTATCTCTATAATTTTAGATGTAGAGTTTATTTCTGCAAACTTAATTATTTGATCAACATATTTTTTAGAATGTTCTAACCAAGATTTGCTATATGATGAAAAATAATCATAATTTGTAAAAATCTTACTGGCTAATTGATGTTCTGGCAATTGTGGAAGTTTACAATTTTTACAAAAAAATACTTTTAAAGGAAAAAATTTTTCTTTTTCTGTAATTTTTTTTGTATATGAATTGGCCAAAGGAGAAAAGCCAAGATCACAAAAAATTTGGTTAATATTTTTTTTACAAATTCGGCATTTCATAAATTCTTTTTTCATTTTTTAAGAAATTCCTTTATTTGATTTATTGTATATTTCTCCATATTTTCTTTTTTTTTATAAGCTGCATACCAGTCAAAAGTGTAACCTATAGCTTCATTAAAATTTAATTTAGGTTTCCAATTTAATTCTCTGTTTGCTTTTCTACTATCTAACATCAAAACTTTTGTTTCATGGTATTTTTTTTTAGTAACAATAATTTGTTTTTTATTTAAAAAGTTATTTTTGACACAATATTCTACTATTTTTTTAACACTCCTTGGTTTTTTATCTAGCGGACTAAAATTCCATGGTCCAACAAATTTATTACTTTCATAGTTCTTTTTTGCAACCTTAATATAACCTGTCAATGTATCTAGCACATGTATCCATGGTCTTACTGAGTTGAGGTTCCTTAATTTTAACTTTGTTTTATTAGTTTTTGCTTTTATGATATCTGTTATTAATCTATGTTTTCCCCAATCTCCTCCACCCAATATATTGCCACTTCGAACTGTAGAAACTCTTGGCACCGACTGTTTACTTTGGCTCAAAAATGATTTGACATAGCTATTTGTTAAAATTTCTGCACAGGCTTTACTAGCTGAATATGGGTCTAGACCACCTAGTTCAGATTCTTCACTAAAATAATATGATTTATTTTTCTTAATTTTGTAACATTTATCACTTGTAACGATCACCATAGATTTTATTTTGTTATTAATCTTTGCAATTTCTAATAAATTTATAGTACCCATTATATTAGTATCAATTGTAACCTTTGGGTCTTTGTAAGAGTCTATTACTATTGGCTGAGCTGCTAAGTGAAAAATAATTTCTGGTTTATGTTTTTTGATAACTTCTGATAGTTTTTTTTTATTTGTAATATTATTGAATAAATTAAATTTAATTTTTTTTTTTATATTTAAAATAGAAAATAATTTGTGATATTTGTCTGGTTTTAAAGAGTAGCCTATAATATTGCATCCAAGATAATGTAAATAAAAACATAACCAACTACCCTTAAATCCAGTATGTCCTGTAACAAGTACCGTTTTATTATTCCAAAAATTTTTCTTTATCATTTCCAAATTTTCCATGGTGCTTCACCACTTCTCCATAAGTTATTTAATATATTTTTTTCTCTTAATGTATCCATGGCAGCCCAATAACTTTTATGCTTATAAGCAATTAGCTGATTCTTTTTTGCAATATTCTGTAAAGGTTCTCTCTCCCAAATAGACTTGTCATTTATAATAAATTTAATAACTTTTTTATTTAACACAAAAAAACCACCGTTAATCCATGTTTCAGACTGTATGGGTTTTTCATTGAATTTTTTTACAGCACCATTTTTTATCAATATTGAGCCAAATCTTGCAGGTGGGTTAACTGCTAGAACGGTGGCTAATTTTTTGTTTTTTTTATGAAAGGATATTAATTTTTTTATATTTACATTGCTAAGACCATCACCGTATGTAAGACAAAAATCTTCATTTTCTTTTATTAAATGTCCTATACGTTTTAGCCGTCCACCCGTCATTGTTTTCAATCCAGTATCAACAACTTTAATATTCCAGCCCATTTTGTCTGTTTGGTTCTTTATAGAATTAAAATATTTTACAAAACTTTGGTGTTTATAACCGCCACAAATTATAAATTCTTTTACACTATGGTGTGAATATATTTTCATTATATGCCAAATAATTGGTTTATCTCCAATTTCAACTAACGGTTTAGGCTTTAGCCTTGTTTCCTCACTCAGCCTTGATCCAAAGCCACCTGCAAAAATAACTAATTTCATATCTTATTTAAATTCTATTATTTTATTAACATATTTTTTTACTCTAGTTTCATGTGTTATTAAAATTAATATTTTGTCTTTCATTAATAATTTCAATTTTTTCATAACAGCAACAAAGGTTTTCTCATCAAGAGCGTTGGTTGCTTCATCTAAGATTAAAACACTCGGATCTCTTAATAAAGCTCGGGCAATTGCAAACCTTTGTTTTTCACCACCAGAGATGTTATTGCCTCTGTAATTCAAATTCAAATTCAAATTATTAGAAAATGTATTTAAGCCGAAGTAATTGAGTAATTTTTTGATCTTATCTTTCTTAAATTTTTTGCCTAATGTTAAATTGTCATAAACTGTACCTGTAAAAATTTTAGAATCTTGCTCTACTAATATTATATCAGAGAATAAATTTCTTTTTTTTAAGTTATTATTAAAATATAATGAACCTTTATAATTAAATACTAATCCACTAATTATATCAGCTAAAGTTGACTTTCCTGTTCCTGACTTACCAATAATTGCATAAATATTATTTTTTATAAATTTATAATTAAAATTAGATATAATTTTTTTATTTTTGTTATAGCCAAAATATATGTTTGATAATTTAATTTTTGATATTGTTTCTTTTTGTTTGATAGGTTTAATATCTTTTGATTTTCTTTTATTAAATATACTTACTAATTTATTTATATTGGAAACAAATTTATATTGAGTTAAAAAATCTATAAAACTTATTAATATAATTCCAAAGGCACTTAACACTCTCGAAATAATAATAACTAATGCAAATAAAAAGCTTATATCTACAAACTGAGTATTTTTAATATTTTCAGGATAAAAATAATAAATGGAAAAAAAAAATAAAATAATAATTGGAATAATTTTTAAAGTTTTCTTAAAAAATTCTAGCTTGAAAAGTAAAAAAGTATAAGTCCTCATAAGAAATTGGTGATTTTTAATGATATAATCACCACTTTTAATAGTTCTAATTGATCTCAAGTTATTAATACCATCCAGAAAAAAGGTCCCCGCAGCTTTTGAATATTCAATCGAATTTACGTTTATTTTTAAGATAAATTTTATAAGAAAAGAGTAGCAAAACAAACAGATGCACAAAAAAACTAGAGAAATAAAAAAGAATTCCTGAGAAAATTGGTATAAGATAAATAAAGAGACTAATCCTGAAATACATGCCACAATTAAATCAAAAAATGATACAGTAATTGCTCCAGATTTAAAAGAAGAGTCCCC
>Ga0209335_10004500_pt1 | contig 13221 bp, 13 predicted proteins | sample COG_09_FD_184753 | JGI IMG/M metagenome (GOLD analysis project Ga0209335, IMG submission 184753) | Pelagic Microbial community sample from North Sea - COGITO 998_met_09 (SPAdes) (version 2) | ecosystem: Environmental > Aquatic > Marine > Neritic zone/Coastal water | place: Helgoland, sampling...
TGATAGATATGGAAATAGAACCTTTCCTTATCGCTTCTTCGGTTGAGATGGTAATCGCTCAAAGACTAGTTCGTAGACTTTGCTCGAAGTGCTCTAAACCAACAACAAAATCAGACAAGGAGATTATTGCCTCTCTTGCGTTGCTAGATGCAAAAGAATCAGAAATAGAGCACAAAGATAAAATATTAGAGGCATTTGGGTGCCCTGATTGTCAAAATCTTGGATATCGAGGCAGGGTTGGTATTTTTGAGCTAATGAGGATGAGCGATCCAATACATAGCCTCGTTATTAAGAGTGCTTCTGCACCTGATATACGCGAAGTTGCGCTAAAAGAGGGAATGAGCACTTTGCAGTCTAGCGGATGGAATCAAATTAAACGTGGATTGACAACAGTGGATGAAGTTATCCGTTATTCGGATTCGGCAATAGAAGACCATGAACTGGAAGACTTTTCTTCGAATGCATAGAATTATCTTTTATGGCTCGCTTTAGTTATGTTGGCATTGATATCCGAGGGAGAACTTCATCGGGAGAGATTGTTGCCAACGATATTAAAGATGCCCGGTTGAAAATTAAGCAAACCGGATTAACTCCGGTAAAAGTGAAACCAATCGGGGGAGAAAGTAAAGCTAAAGCCAAACCTAAGAAAAGCGTAAGTTCCATTAGTAAATCACATGGAGGTAAAAAGAGATCAGTTGGAGGCAAGGGTGAAAAAATCGGCCTTGAGTTTCTTAAAAGATTACTTGAGCTCCATAGTAGCGGAATGCCAGTTGCTGAGGCGGTTAAGTTGCTTAATCAGCGTTTGTCAGATCCTGGTCAGAAAGAGATTGCCGGTGTGTTATGGAAGGAGTTAGCGGAAGGGAAAACATTGTCTCGTTCCATGCGGAACTTGCCCCAATATTTTAGTGAGTCTTCCAGCTTTGTAATTGAAGCCGGAGAGGCAACGGGAAATGTTTCTCCAATTTTAAAAAAGATTATTTCGCACTTGGAGGAGAAGAGAGAAATTCGTGCTAAGGTTCTAGGAAGTATGGCATATCCTGTGTTTGTTGGTGTAATTGCTTTTGGTGTAGTATTATTTTTCCTCTTTTTTCTCCTTCCTCAAATTGAGGAAATGTTGGCTTCGCTAGGTGGAGAACTTAACCTAATGGCAAAGGTTTTAATTAATGGCTCGAATTGGGTTTTGGCTATCGGGCCGTTTTTGGTTGTTGGTTTTTTGATTTCTTTCGTATCGATTATGCAATGGAGCAAAACTGATAAAGGAGGACTTGCTTTTGATCAGTCTTTGCTAAAACTTCCACTTTTTGGAAATATTATTTATTTATCTGAAATGTTCCAACTAGCCAGTTTATTATCTACCCTGATATGGAGTGGGATAGGACTGACAGAAAACCTAAGATTATGTGAGAAAACGATAAAAAATCGTTATATTAGGAATAATTTCCGTTCTGCAAGAGCCATGGTTAATGAGGGAAAGTCTCTTCCTGAGGCTTTAAGGAAATTTAAGTTAATGCCCCTTATGCAACTTGATATTTTAGAGGTCGGAGAAAGAACCGGTAATCTTGGCAATAGCATGGAGGATAGCAGTAATTCATTTCGGGTTCAATTGACTAAAAAGATAAAGACTATGACTACTTTGGTTTCAGGTGGAGCATTGGGTTTCGCATTTTCTTTGGTCGCTTTGGTCGCTATATCTATTGTAAGTAGTATTTTTCAAGTGAGTAAAAGTATAAGTTATTAAATTCAGCCAAATGATTTATATCAAAACGCTTTTTATCATTCCTATTCAATGTATTATAATTTTTATTGGCTGTAGTTCGGAAATTGAAAATACAGAAACAACATCACCTGTGCGTGAATCTGTTGTCTTGAAAAAAAAAGCCAAGGAGGGGAAGTATGTTTTTAAAGATGGATCCGTTTATGAGGGGCAACTTGCCGTGGGAAAACCAAATGGTTTTGGGAGACACGAATTAGTAAATGGTGATATTTTTGAGGGACAGTATAAAAGTGGTTTAGCACATGGGCATGGTACAATTAGTTATAAGTCTGATGCTCGTTTAGTTCGTTATATTGGTAGTTGGAGGAGTGGAAAGAGAGATGGCTTTGGTTCACTTATGCTTGAGGATGGTTCAGAGCTAGTTGGTGATTGGAAAAATGACAGTATGCATGTTGGTGATTTCAAAAGCCCCAAAGGGGTAGTTATGTCAGGAAAATGGGAAGGTGAATATCTGAGCGAAGGAACGATGAGGCTAGATGATGGTAGAGTGTATAGCGGTACTTTTAAAAATAATGGAATGTTTGCACTTGGAACTTTGCGGACTGTGGGGGGGGAACATTACTGTGGTCATTTCGAAAACAATGAGTTTTCTGGACAGGGAATTTTAAGTTTAATCAATGGTAGTATTTACACTGGTTCATTTCAAAAAGGAGAGTTTTTTGGGTATGGAATCCTTAAAGAATCTGATGGATCCGTATATTCGGGAGAATTTGTTAAAGGACTACCTTCTGGAGATGGTATCCAAAGAGATAACAGTGGAGTTGTTTACAGCGGATCGTGGGTTCAGGGGGAAAGAGATGGATTCGGAACATTAGATTTCGGGGATGGTAGCAGCTATACAGGCGAGTTTAAGAATGGGTATGCCGTTAAGGGTTTATATGATTTGGGAAATGGTGAGATTACTGATTCTTATCAGAATGAGAACGGTGAGTGGCTTGACCGAAAATAGCTATTTTTGATGATGTAATGGACAAAGTTTCAGTATTGCCAAGGGTAATTAGTTGATTCTATAATAATTCTTCATTTATGATAAGCTCTACATCTTTGAGTATTAAATTTTGGGGAACCCGTGGGAGTATTCCTTGCCCCGGACCTGACACTGTGAAGTATGGTGGAAACACCACTTGCTTTGAAATTCTCTGTGGTTCAAAAAGAATCATAATTGATGCTGGTACGGGAATCCGTTCTTTGGGTAAGCAAATCATGCTTGAAGAAAAAAACCTCTTGGATGCTGATTTGTTCTTTACCCACACCCATATGGATCACATTCAGGGACTTCCATTTTTTGCACCTCTTTACAATGCAAATAGTGATGTTCGATTACATGCAGGTCACCTAGCGGGAGATAAATACGATCTTCATGGGATTATTGGAACTATGTTAATGAAAGATCCAGTTTTTCCGGTGCCGAGTTCACTGATTGAGAAAGCATGTTCTTTTAATGATTACAAATGTGGTCAAGAATTTGATTTAGATGGTGGGATTTTGATCAAAACCGGTCAGTTGAATCACCCTAATGGAGCCTGTGGATACCGCATTGAATTTGAGGGCAAGATCATTGCCGTGTGCACTGATACAGAGCATTTTGAAGACAGAATAGACGAAAATGTTGTAGCTTTGGCTCAGAATGCAGACCTAATGGTTTACGATGCTGCTTACACAGAGGAAAGCTATCCAAATTTTAAGGGTTGGGGACATTCAACTTGGCAAGAGGCGATCAAGGTTGCTGATGCTGCCAATGTTAAACAAACCTTTCTTTTTCACCATGAGCCTTCCCATAGCGATGAAATTATGGACAAAATTGCTCAGGAAGTTGCCTTGATAAAAGATGGTGTTCGACCAGCCATTGAGGGAGAAACCATTACGGTTTAGTTTTTAGCATCGGTTCTGTGGCATTAAGATCATAAAGAGCTTTAGCATTCGGGAGTATGTCACTGACTTTACCAGTTCCCTTTTGATCGATCACAAGACTAGAGGGCTTGGAATGAAGAAATAGATTTCCAGTATTGTGCATTCTAGCATCAAGCCAAACTGATGGTGCTAAGTGTACTAATCCAATTCCTTGATGCGTAAGAGTTGCCCGTACAATTTCAAGCTCTGATGCTATCAAGTTTCCATTTCCAGAAACTTTTGCATTGAATTCAGCCAAGTCTTTACCTTTTAGTATAATGTCCCCAGTTCCAGCATGGATAACATTAAGTTGAGAAGCACTGACATCTTCAATATGCAATTTCCCTGAACTCTCCGAAAAAATAAATGCTTTTTCTGTAGAAAGTTTTTCCATAGTCAGGTTGGCGTTATCTAAAAGTCTGATTTCTTTTAGGTTTTCTATAGAAACAATGATTTCTACGGGATATTTTCGTTCTGCATTAATCCGGATAAATGGAATTCTTCTCGCTAGCGAATAAGTGTTATTGGCGTCGATATATAATGTTTTGGATCTTACTTTGGTGTAAACGGAATCAATTATTTCAGAGTCCGCAAAAAGAGTAACCTCGCGTGTTCTTTTACCCTTTACTAAAAAAACATCCACATCTCCTTTAACTTCAATTTTATCAAAAAAGAAGAGTAAGCTTTTCTTTTTTAATAGTTCTCCTTTCGTGCAGAGAGGAAAAAGTACCAGTACTTTTAAAAAGAAGAGTATTCTAAGGCTTTTTCTTTCCATACCTTTTTCTTTTCCCAAATTTTGACCTACCTGAATATCCCCCGGCATTTGCTTTTTGCAAAGTCTTACCACCATCCTTCAAAAAGGAAATTTGATCGCGTAGTAACGCGGCTTTTTCAAATTCAAGTTTCTTCACTGCTGTCAGCATCTCTTTTTCCAACTCTTTAAGGAGCCTTTTAACCTCTTTGGGTGAAGTGTTTTCTGACACAGCTAAGATGTCCTCTTCTTCATCTTTCTTACTACGCAAACTTTCCTGTAAAGGACGAACCACGCTTTGTGGAATTATTCCGTGCTCTGTATTGTACGCCATTTGTTTGTCTCTGCGATACTGGCAAACCTGTAAGGTTCGTGCCAAAGACTTTGTGATTACATCCGCATAAAAAATGACTCTGCCTTGATCGTGCCTTGCCGCTCGCCCTGCGGTTTGGATTAGGCTGGTCTCGCTTCGTAGGAATCCTTCTTTGTCAGCATCCAATACAACCACCAATGCAACTTCTGGTAGATCTAGGCCTTCTCGTAATAAATTGACTCCGACTAAAACATCAAAGGTTCCCGCCCGTAAGCTCCTCAGGATTTCAACCCGTTCTATGGCATCTATGTCAGAGTGTAGGTATTCTACTTTTATTTCATGGTCGCGGAGGAATTCAGCAAGGTCCTCGGTCATTCTTTTGGTCAGTGTGGTAACTAAAATTCGGCTTCCAGTTTTAACAACTTTTTTAATTTCTGCTATACAGTCTTCTACCTGTCCTTTGATTGGCCGAATTTCCATTTCTGGGTCCAGCAATCCAGTTGGACGTATAAGTTGTTCCACAACAATGGATGATTTTTCAAGTTCAAGAGGGGCAGGGGTAGCGGACACATAAATAGATTGCCCTGTGAGCTCTTCAAATTCTTCTGGCTTTAATGGTCTATTGTCCAAGGCAGAGGGCAAACGGAATCCGAAGTCGACTAACTTTTGCTTTCTTGATCGGTCGCCGTGATACATCCCCCCCAACTGGGGAAGCGTGGCATGACTTTCATCGACGAAAAGAAGAAAATCATCAGGGAAGAAATCTACTAGGCACCATGGGCGCTGTTTGGGTTTTCTACCCGACAGGTGCCTCGAATAATTTTCAATTCCATTACAAAATCCAATTTCACGAAGCATTTCCAAATCATATTCAGTACGCATCCGTATACGCTGTGCTTCGAGTAAGAGATTTTCTTTTTCAAAATATTCGACTCTTTCCTCCAATTCTTTTTCGATATCTTTGCAACCAGCTTCAAGTTTGTCTTTTGTTGTTACATATTGATTTGCCGGATAAACCCTGAATTCGTCATGAGTACGAATGGTTTCCCCAGAAACTGGGTCCATCTCTCGTATATCCTCGACTTCATCTCCCCAGAACTCAATGCGAATAGGGTTGTTGGCATAAGCCGGGAATAGATCAACCACATCGCCTCGTACACGAAAGCGTCCCGCTTTTAAATCCATATCATTACGATTGTAGAGTGCTTCTACTAAATTTTCTAATAAAACATCCCTATTAAGTTGTTCACCTTTTACTATTTGTTTTGATAACGCACGAAAGTCATCCGGGGAACCTAACCCATAGATACAGGATACGCTGGCAATAACGATTACATCTCTGCGACTGATTAATGAACCGGTTGCAGCTAGGCGTAACCTCTCTATTTCTTCATTAATTGATGAATCTTTCTCAATGAAGGTATCAGTTGAGGGTACATAGGCTTCTGGTTGATAGTAGTCGTAGTAGCTCACGAAATATTCTACGGCATTTTCCGGGAAAAAAGATTTAAATTCCGAATATAATTGAGCTGCGAGTGTTTTATTGTGTGAAATAATCAACGCAGGCCTTTGTAGGTTTTGAATGATATTCGCCATCGAGAATGTTTTTCCTGAACCGGTTACTCCGAGAAGAGTTTGGTCGGAATTTCCCTTCTTGATCGAATCTACCAAGCCCGCGATAGCTTGTGGTTGATCACCTTTGGGTTCGTAATCGGACTTTAATTTAAAATCCATATGTCATTCCAGGATTTAAGGTTCAATTAAGTTTCTTTTACTTGGTAATAGCCGGATTCACCCTCGGATTTTCCAATAATAGCCGCGGCACAGCTATCACCCAAAACATTAACTGCGGTGCGAGTCATATCAAGTATTCGATCAACAACAAAAACGACCCCGACCCCCATAGCAATTGTAGCTTCAGGGAAACCAACAGCATGTAAAATAACAATAATGGCAACAAGGCTGGCAGATGGAATGCCTGCTACTCCAATGGAGGTTAGTAATGCCATAAGCACAACGGTAGACTGGGTGACCCACGACATTTCAATTCCAAATAACTGGGCAAGGAAAACCACCACAACACACTCAAATAATGCGGTTCCATCCATATTCATTGTTGCACCAAGCGGTAATGTAAAGCTGGCAATTTTTTTGGAAACTCCAGCCCGCTTGGTTATGCAGTCAAGTGTGACCGGAAGAGTTGCTGATGATGATGCTGTTGAAAAGGCAGTGAGCAGGGCAGGGGAAAGAGCCTTGAAGTGTTTGGCGAAGTTGAGGTTTGCAAGCAAGCGAAGTAATAAGGGAAGGACGACGAAACTATGAATGCCAAGTCCCAGCAGGACAGTTAAAGCGAAAGTACCCATCACATAAACTGTTTCAATGCCAACCATCATTAAAGTAGGGGTTACGAGTCCAAAAACACCGTAGGGTGCAAAGGTTATAATGAAATTAGTAATGGCTAGAATAGTAGTGTTCAACCCTTCCCAAAATGAGACCTGAGAGCTTTTTAGACCGTCAGGTAATCGGGCTATAAAAAAACCAAAAAGTAAGCTGAAGAAAATTAAGCCGAGGAGCTGGCCTTCAACAGCAGCTTTAAAAAGGTTTTGAGGAATCATTCTTTGGAAGATTTCAACTATTCCTTTCCATCCGTTATCCGCATTCTGAAAAGCCCGATCCAGTTTTTCACCGGCCATTGAATTTTGACCAGCCAACATTTTTTCACGTAGTTCTGGATCGACTTGCCCTGGTTCGATTAAGTTAACGCAAAGTAACCCGACAATTACAGCTAGAAGACCGGTCAGGGAATAGAATAAAATTGTTTTAATTCCGAGTCGGCTAAAATCCTGATCTTCCCCAATCTTAGACACTCCGCAAATAATAGATGTCATAACGAGTGGAATGACCACCATTTTTAGAGCGTTCAGAAATAGTGAACCGAAAAAGTTGGAGAAGTAATGAAGGTTTGTAAACCAGGTGGGTTTTTCAGTGTAGGACTCTGTCGAAAAATTTGCCCACAACCCGATAATGAAAGCAAGTACTAGGGCGATGAGTATTTTCCAGTGCAGGGCAAGATTCTTCATGTTTTGAATTCAATTCATAAACAGGCTCTTGAGCAAGGAGATGTTTATGGATTTTGGTGATTTTACCACCAGATCAGCACCGCAGTCCAATAATTCCTCTGCACTTCTTGTTGTCGAAAGCCCGAGAGCTTTCATTCCGCCTCTTTTTGCAGCTTCGATACCATGTGTACTGTCTTCCAGTACCACACAGTTTTCTGGTTCCTGTGATATGATTTGAGCAGCTTTAATAAAAACTTCGGGATTAGGCTTTCCTTGTTTTACATCCTCTGAACAGATCATACCGGAAAAAAAAGAAGCCAGATTCAATTGCTCAAAAGCCAATTCCAAATTCTTCTTTTCAGTTGATGTACCGATCGAGCATGGAAAACCAAATTTTTTGAGTGATTTGAGAAGTTCTCTTACTCCTTCTAAAATAGGAATACCTTTCGATCGGCCAAGGTTCCGATAGAGGGTTTCCTTTCTTTTTCCCCAAAGTAAAATCTTATCCCTGTCCTGCGTCCATTTAAGGATATCGGGTATGATAAACTCATTCCTTTTCCCGAACCCAATTTTAAAATGGTCATGTGGAAGCTCGTAACCCAGTTCACTCGCAAGTATTTCCCAACTTTCTTCATGCAGTGGGGCTGAGTTGATCACAACACCATCCCAATCAAAAATAATTCCACCCAATGCCATCGCGACAAACTTACTGATTAAATTTTACGATAAGTCACTTTTCACATCGCAACATACTTATTGGGTATAAAGCGAGTTGTTGTTACACCCATCTAGCTAACGAAAGCAATATTTTGTATAGGCTGAAAATCGACGATTATAAAATATTGACGGAATTATTGCAAAATTGAGCATTTTTGTTATGCTTTAAATCGAGAAGATACCTGATCCCAATCTAACACATTCCAAAATGCTGCGACATAATCAGGGCGTCTGTTTTGGTAATTTAAATAGTAAGCATGCTCCCAAACATCGAGCCCAATAAGTGGAGTACCAGTTTCGTCGGCAATTCCTTCCATGATAGGAGAGTCCTGATTCGGGGTGGAGGTAACTGCCAAAGTTCCATCGCTCCTTTGTATCAGCCAAGCCCATCCGGAACCGAATCGAGTTAAAGCAGCTTTGGCAAAGTTTTCTTTTAAGGCGTCAAAGTTTCCAAAAGTGGAAGAAATTGCATCTGCTAATGCTCCGGATGGCAATCCTCCACCCGAAGCAGAAAGAGATTCCCAAAAGAAGGAGTGGTTAGCATGTCCGCCACCATTATTTCTAACAGCTCCTTTTACTGCTTCGGGAAGCGAGCTAATGTCTGAAATTAAATCTTCAATTTGCATCGAGAGAAGTTGATCTTGTCCATCGAGTGCATTGTTTAAGTTAGTAATGTAAGTCTGGTGATGCTTGCCGTGATGAATCTCCATTGTTCTAGCGTCTATGTGAGGCTCAAGGGCGTTAGTGGAAAAACTAAGTGCAGGTAGTGTGAAGGACATGGTAATAAAATTTAAGTGTTATAATGAGTAAAAGTAAGAATGTAATTATCTTTTTCAAATTAGCGAAGCAATAATTTTAAGAAGAAGACTTTCGCTTTAATTGAAAAAAGGCCTGAAAAAGTGTTTTACATTCTTGCTCCATGGTTCCGGTAAATACACTTGGCTTGTGATTTGATTGAGGAAGTTTGTGTAAGGAAATAGCACCACCAAGTCCGCCCATCTTGGGGTCAAGTAGTGCAAAGTGAATTTCCTTAATACGGGAAATAATAGTTGCACCTGCACACATAGGGCAAGGCTCTTTGGTTACATAGAGTTTACATTCGTTTAAACGCCAGTCCCCTATATGCCGCGCAGCCTGGGAAATGGCTATCATTTCTGCGTGTGCACTAGGATCTTTTTGTGTTCTTGTTTGATTGTGGGCAGAGGCAATGATTTCTTCGTTATGAACAATGATTGCACCCACTGGAACTTCGTCAGCGTTCCAGGCATTAATGGATTGATTATAAGCATGCTGCATGAAAAAATTAGAGTCTTTGCTCAATTGGCTTGGAAACTCTTTGGGAAAAGGGCAGGGATCTAAAACCTTCATTCATCTTCTTTATTTGTTTGGCACTCAAATGGAAACCATAATCTTACAAGGAGACACTTGACGTTATCTATGAAGATGGAATGATGTATCTTTTATTAATTAAGAATTTATGTCAGGAGAAGAAGTTATTGAAGTTGAAGGTAAAATTACTGCAGTTTTACCCAGTACAATGTTTAGGGCCGAGTTGGAAAATGGTCATCAAGTTTTGGCCCATATTTCTGGGAAACTACGCAAGCACTTTATCAAAATTACCGTAGGTGATATTGTGAAAATGGAAATGAGTACACAAGATCTACAAAAGGCAAGAATAGTGTACAGGCTCAAAAATGCTGAGGTAAACCGAAACGCTCCAATTCGAAGCTTTGGCCCGAGAGGCAAGAGAAGATAACTACAACAGAAAAAGTAAAGTAATGAACATTATTGAATCTATAGGAAACACTCCACTCGTTGAACTTACAAAAGTTACAGAAGGTACATCTGCACGTGTGTTTTTGAAATCCGAATTTTTCAATCCATTAGCTAGCGTAAAGGATCGCATTGGTGCTGCCATGATTGAAGCTGCAGAAAAAGACGGTTCGTTAAAACCTGATAGTGTCGTAATTGAGCCGACATCGGGTAACACAGGCATAGCGTTGGCGTTTGTTTGTGCAGCCAAGGGTTACAAGTGCATCCTTACTATGCCCGAGACTATGTCCAAAGAAAGAAGACTTTTACTTAAGTTGCTCGGTGCCGATATTGTACTTACGCCCGGACCAAAAGGAATGGGTGGGGCTATTGCCAAAGCAACACAACTTATGGATGAGCATGGTGAAAAAGCATACATGCCCCAGCAATTCAATAATCCTGCTAATCCAGAAGTTCACCGCCAAACCACTGCCGAAGAAATTTGGACCTCTACCGAAGGTAAAATTGATTGCTTTGTAGCCGGAGTCGGAACGGGCGGAACAATAACTGGGGTTTCAGAAATCATTAAAAAAAGAAATCCAGATATGATTTCTGTAGCAGTTGAACCTGCAGAAAGCCCTGTTATTTCTCAAACTAAGAATGGAGAAGAAGTAAAGCCAGGCCCCCACAAAATTCAAGGAATTGGTGCTGGGTTTGTTCCCAAAAACTTAAATTTGGATATTGTTGATGAGGTCGAGCTTGTTACCAGTGATGAAGCTTTTGATATGGCACGTAAATTGAGCATAAAAGAAGGAGTGCTTGGTGGAATATCAACTGGAGCAACCGTAACTGCGGCATTACGGATTGCAAAGCGACCTGAAATGGCCGGAAAAAATATAGTTGTTGTCGGTGCAAGTTGTGGGGAACGATATCTCTCAACTCCATTGGCGGCAGAAGCAGCGGCAGAAGTTATGGACGCAGTTGCTGAAGACTAATTTGTGTTCAGTCAAAAAAAATGCTGCTATTTATTTATTTGCTAAGCAGCAGGATGAAGTGATTTTATATTCGATTCGGGGAACTATTCGTTTCTCCTAGATGAGAACTTTAATCCGCAGGGTTAGCAAAGCCTCTGTTTCAGTACATGGAGATATTATAGGAGAAATATCAAAAGGCTTAGTTGTATATGTCGGAATCCAGAGGGACGACGAAGTAAACGATTTAGCTTGGATTATTAAAAAGCTCCTAGGAATGAGAATCTTTGAAGACGAAAGTCAAAAGATGAATCTTTCGGTAGAGGGGGGTGACTATGCTTTGTTGGTCATTAGCCAATTTACCCTTTTAGCTTCATTCAAAAAGGGATATAGACCATCATACCATAATGCTTCGCCTCCTAGTTCTGCTAAAGTTTTATATTCTGAATTCATTGAGATGTTAAGTAAGCAATATAGCGGTAATATTCAAACAGGTGCCTTTGGTAAGAATATGGAAATCACTGCGATTGATGACGGACCTTTTTCTCTGTGGTTAGATTCGAGAATGAAGAGTTATTAATTTCTTGGGGGAATTATATTGCGGTTTTAATTTCTATTGAATCGATGCGTTCTTGCATTTGGGCACTGAATAAATTTAAATGACTAGGTTTGAATTCAAAAGTCATGCAAAATCTATCATTTTTTACGATTTGTTTTTTTCTAGTCGGGTGTGGTGCTATGGACAAAAATCAAGTTGCAAAAGTACATCAAGCCTGGGGTTCAAGGTATCACTATGACTTGGAGAACAGAAGAATGGTTTCAATGTACGATGAGAAAAAAATTGGTCGAGTACGCGGAAGGGATAAAAATGGAATGGTTGACTACGACCGCTACTGGGTAATGAAACCATTCAAGGGTGAAAATTTACTTAAATATCATAATGCGAGATTAGACACACTACGGGAATCCAGATGGGAGGAAGCAAATGAGGTTCTTGTGGAAGCTCGGATGTTAAAGTTATCGGAAATTGCAACAATAGAGAAAGAGGGAGAAAAAGAAACTGAAGAGGAAAGTGATGATACAGCCCTTGGATCGGATGATTTTATACCAGCACCCTTTATTCCACAGGGTATTGATCTGCCTTCTCCTGAACCCTCCACTGATTCTAGTTTGCCATTGATGCAGGAAGGTGCGTTGTTGCCTCCGACAGATGATGGGGTTCCCCCAGTACCTTCACCTTTTGCCCCTTTGCCACCTCTGTGATATGATGAATAAAGTTTCATATGGTTTGAATTCGGTGGCATTAGTATTTTGTGTTCTTATTGCATGGGAATATTTTTCTACCCAAGCTGAAAACGAATTTTTACAAAATGAATTAAAAATTGTAGCTTCAAAAACTGCTGAGATTAAATTTGCAGTGGAAGAAGCAAAGAAAGGGCAAGCTGATAAACTTAAGCGGGAAAAGAGGAAAAATTCTGAAATGGAAGAAATCGCCAAAGCCAAGGCTGATGAGATTAGTGATCTTGAAAGAAAGCGGGACGAATTAAAGATTTCTACTGAAGTTGCTGATCAAAAATTAGAGAATTTGTCTGCGGAAATACAAAAAAACAAATTGAGTATGACTGGAATGGATGCAGAAATAAGAACAGCTCAAGAAAACTTGAGGAGATTATCTATGAGTATTCCGGTTCTTGAGCAGGAAATTAATTCTTTAAAAACTCAAATTACCGCTGAAGAACGAAGGAAGTTTGATTTAGAAGAAACCTTATCAACCTATGAAAAAGAAACTCAGATTTTAAAACAACATTATGACTACACTGTTGCCGGTTTGAAAAAAGATTTTTACGAACATCCCTGGCTTGAGCGAGGTGAAAGGCTCACGGTTTCCTCCTCTTCTTTAGACCTAGGGACAGGAATCCTAATGCTGCCCATTGGCAGGAACCATGGTATCGAGGAGAGCATGTTATTTTCAGTTCGTGTGAAAGGGAAAAGTA
>Ga0209335_10004510_pt1 | contig 13210 bp, 12 predicted proteins | sample COG_09_FD_184753 | JGI IMG/M metagenome (GOLD analysis project Ga0209335, IMG submission 184753) | Pelagic Microbial community sample from North Sea - COGITO 998_met_09 (SPAdes) (version 2) | ecosystem: Environmental > Aquatic > Marine > Neritic zone/Coastal water | place: Helgoland, sampling...
CCCTGCCATTTCACTGAGTGTCAGTCGCTCCCAGCGCCCCATCCAAGCCTAGGTGCAAGAGGAACGACATCATTTCCGCTCCTCGTTTCCCCTTCCGATCAACAAGGTGCAACAGGGACTGCAGCTTTTGTTCCTCTGATATTCCTCACAAGGACTGACGGCCAGCCCGGAGCAACTTCTCTAGGCACGTCGGCGTGTCCCGGGACCGGTGCTTGTGATTTTCGGCCGCAAAAACCAGACACTTTCCCACCGCCTGCACTATTTCATACCATGCTAGGTGCGAGGAGGGGCAACAAACCGGCTGGATCCCATCAGCTGGTCCATCATTTCCTTCATCGCCGCAGCGGCTGCCTTGCCTGCCATCCTGGGGACCCGGGATCCGCTCCTCGGCAAATCTGCTTTGTCGTGGCACGGTTGGCTAATTTATAGACGCGAGACACAGTACCAGAGTTTGGGCCTCGCGTTCCTTAGGCCCCTGTCTCTGAGAGGGATCCGAGGGTCTCCCGAAGATTAGGATTTCATCACGACACCGGCCCCCCAGTACGACGGTGAGATCCTCCACGCTCCCGCTAAAGCCAGGACCTGCATGAACGCATAGTGATACAAACAGCCTCCTCGCAGATGTTCCGCAAGCTTGCTGTCTTTGTTGCCCTCGCGGCGGCTGCCACCGAGCCCGCAGCGGCTTTCATGGGCGCTAGCCCGCTCGGCGCCTTCCGCCCGCAGCTCCGCGCCGCATCTACCCGCGTCGCCTCTTCTGTTGGTCCCAACATGGAGCTTACCATCGTTACCGGCGCTAGGTACCTGCCCTCAACCCCTGAACCAAACTTGCGGACATCTTTTCAAGAGCCCAGCGCATTCTAGCAAGAGTACTGCCGATTAGGGCTCTGCGCTTATCTCCAGCCTGCTGACACGCGACCGTGTTTTTTCAGCCGTGGCATTGGCAAGGCCATCGCGCTTGAGCTTGGCAAGCGGTAAGAAACATTTCTGCCTCCCTCAAGTGCCTCGAGAGGCAACACAGTGCCACTTTGTGCCCTAGCCCCTCGAATTCGTAGGAAGACACCTGCGTACAGGCCCAGTCACAGGATGTCTTCGCACGGGGGCACGCATACATCGAAATTCGAATGCCCACACATCTTGAATCTTGAAGCTTGGAGCCTCAGTGTCGTTAGAATGCAAACGTGCGAGCCGTTTGGCGCCACAGCAGCCTGTTGGGTGCGGCTCTGGCCGAGGCTCACATCATCGGAGCTGCCAGTGACTTGTTGTGCTCGGTTGTAGGGGCTCCAACGTCGTGGTGAACTATGCGGGCTCCAAGGATGCGGCCGAGGAGGTGGCGAAGATGATCAACGAGATGGACGGCCCCGCCAAGGCGATCGCCGTCAAGGTGCAGCTCCCCCGCAACTTCCCCTTCAGCATCCGCGGCGCCAGTGCAGCACAGTCGGCTCGGTGTAGACACGCACCCATTTCCATATCCCTTAGACCTTTGGACATAGGGTGGTGTCTCAACTGAGGACAATCCAAATGCGTAGCCCACCTGCCCGTGGCGAACAGCCCGATCGCCAGTCCTGTGCTTGCTGACAGTTGGCAGAAGTCTACGCACCAAGACCGGGCGAGTGCGGGAGCGCATCCGAGCAGACGCCTGAGATGGTGCGCTGGCAGGCGGATACTTCCGACCAGGAGGCCGTTCAGGCCATGTACAAGACGGTCGCGAGCGAGTTTGACGAGCCGGTGAGCTGCCTGGTGAACAACGCGGGCATCACCCGCGACACTCTCATGCTCCGCATGAAGTACGACGACTGGAAGGCGGTCATCGACGTGAACCTGTCGGGCGTATTCCTGTGCTCTCAAGAGGCGGCGAAGGTGATGCTCAAGAAGCGTTCGGGGCGCATCATCAACATCTCGTCGGTTGTTGGGCAGATCGGCAACCCCGGCCAGGCCAACTACGCGGCCGCCAAGGGGGGCGTGATCGGCATGACCATGTCGAACGCCAAGGAGTTCGCGGGGCGCGGCGTGACGGTGAACTGCGTGTGCCCGGGCTTCATCGAGTCGGACATGACCGCGGAGCTGAACGCGGAGTACATGGACGAGGTTAAGAAGATGATCCCGCTGGGCCGCCTCGGCCTTCCGTCGGAGATCGCGGGCATGGTTGCCTTCCTCGCCCTCGACCCCGCCGCGAACTACGTCACCGGCCATTGCTTCAACGTGGACGGTGGCATCGCCATCGGCGCCTAAGCAGCGCCCTGCCGCGCCTGGCACGCCCCGCGCTTGCGCTGGCCGTGAATCATTGAGAATGAAATGTGAGAGACGACCCACGCGCGAGCACCCTCATCTTCCGATGAAACGCGAGGCCACGCCGCGCTGAGGATCAACGCTTTGTCATCGACCCTCCTCTAATCTCGTCACCATCACACACCACCCATCTAGACCATGGACAACTTGTGCCTCCAGGCTCTTGCCCAGACGGATTCACGCATGTTCACCTATTCTGTTGTCCTGGTTCTGACTCTGTATCGTTCGCGTTCCCGCAAACGCAACACTTGCCACTAATCGCATGTATCTCTAAACACCACTGGTGACCAGCATATCCGGTCAGCGCCCACGCGCCGTTGCTCTACGTCTTGGCCGACTCAAGAGCCGCAACTTTCTCTCGTAGGCTCTCGATGTCACCCTGTGCAGCCATCATCTGGCGCTGCAGCTTCGTTCGATCCTCCATGATTGCCTCTTTCTCAGCTCGGTGCATCGCCATCTCCATGTCGAGTCGCATCTTCTCGCCTTTCAAGGTCACGATTTCTTGGTTCTTCGTGTGCACCACCTGTTCTGCACCCTCCATTGTCTTCTCTGCGTTGCGCATCGCCTCCTCAAGCATCATTTTGCGATCAACCAGCTCGTCCGCCATCATCGCCCGCTGTTTCTTGAGGTCCTCAATCAGTTCCTTGCTCGCCTCCAGCTCCTCAACTAGCCGCTTTCGCTGCCCATCCCCCCCGTCGCTTGTAGCCACTGCGCCCTCCGCCGCAGCCTCGGCTTCAGCGAGTCGCTTGCTAAGAGCCTTCACCTCACGGTCCCGAGCAGCGAGATCTGCGTCGCGCGCCTCCAGCTGCCGCTTCAGATTTTGCGAATCTGCGCTGTGGGGCGCCTGGCCTGGCCCTGTCTGCTTCTGGCTGCGGCTGATTGACGAGAGTTGCGCCGCCTGCCGCTGCGCCTCAGCACGGGCCTCTTCTGCCTGGCCTTTCAGACGTGCGATTTCCGCTGCCGTCGCCTTGGCCTGCGAGGAGGCCTGTGCAGCAGCTTTGTTAGCGGCGGCCGCCTGACTCACTGCGTCCTTTTCAGCCGCCTCAGCTTTGAGCACGCGCGCCTTCAGCACCTTGATCTCCCGGCCAGCCGCCTCGATCTCCAGATTTCCAGCCGAAGAAGAAGCTTGAAGCGAATGGGTCTGGTCGAGCACCGCCGCCAGCTCAGCCTCCTTGGATTTCATCTGCTCATGCAATTTATGCCGCTCGCCGCGTACTTGCTCCAGCTCTTGCCGAATTACCTTGACCTCTTCGGAGTAGTCGCCAGATGCAGCCTCCATCGACATCAGCCGCCCCGAAAGCGAAGCGGCCTCAGCGCGCTGGGTTTGCAACTCACGGTTCACACGCGCCAGCTCCTCAGTGAGCCTTCCCGTTTCGACCACTGCTTGCTTTCCTTCCATCTCAGCAACCTGCAGCCGACGCAGCAACTCTTGTGCCTCCCCGGAAGACTCATCAGCTCTGCTTTTTGATAGCGCTAGTGCCTCTTTGACACTTTTCAGCTCTGCATTCGCTTCGTCAAGGGCGCGTTGCATCGCTGTCGTCTCAGCGCTCGCCTTGTTACGAGAATCTTGTGCCGAAGCTACCTGCCGTTGAACCACCTGTAGCTCCGTTTTGACAACTTCCAATTCGTGTCGCAGTCCAAGTTTTTCCTCGAGAAGCATCTGGTGCTTCGTCGAAGCTAGGTGGCGTTCGGACTCCATCATCTCCTCGCGCTCGCGAAGTGAGTTTGCCTCTCCTTCAGCGCGCCGCCTTTCGCGAATGAGCTCGTGCTTGGTCGACTCCAGCTCGTTGATAGCCGCACGGGCCTGATCGCGGGTGGCACGCAGGTCCTCTTCGACGCCCTTATGCCTGCTCTTCATCAGTTGCAACTCCGAATCCCGCTCTGCTAGTGTGAGCTGCAACGATTCCACTTCCTGCCGCGCTTTGAGATCCGCCCCGTGGAGCACCTCAAGGCGTGCTGTGAGCGACACCACCTGAAAATCACGAACCCATGGTCTCAATCACAGTCTTGACACGCTGCTTGCAACGCGTGGTAATTTGTCAAGGTGTGGGTGCAAGCGAGCCTGCGCGTTTGCAGTGTCTATCAAGAGTTGCAAATTGGTCTTCTCCTCGCTGATCTTGACAAACCCCCGCCGCGCCGTCTGCCCAAGGGATACGATCCAAGCGCCCTGCGAGTCAGACCAGGCAGACGCCATGCAACCGCGTGACACACGAGCTGCACTTGCGTGCGTGCGGAGTGATGAGGGCGGGGTGATGAGGGCCGGGCTGTCACATGGAGGGCCGCATCCGACGACTCGAGCTGAGCAACGAGCTGGTCAAGCTCGGTACGACGTGTCTCCTCTCGTTCCTTCAGCGCCTTGTTCACGGCATTGTCGACAGCGGCACCTCCCTGCGCAACCTCCTCCACCAATCTTTCTGCGACTTCTTCGCGCACCTTCTCCATCCTCACCGCGAGTGCATCGCGCTCGCGCGTCATCGCGTCCAGCTTCTGCATCACTTCTTGCTTCTCGCTCTCAACTGTGGACAAGTCGTGCGAGAGCCTCTTCAGCTCCGTGTCCGATAAGGCTAGACTTTGCTTGGCCTTGACCAACTCCTCGTCTACCTTGGCCGACTTTTTCTGAAGCCCCTCCACAGTCGCCTGCGTATGCTCCAGTTCAATCCTCACCTTGTGCTCCAAGGCACGGGCATGGCTCTCTTTGTCCTTCCAATCCGCCGCCACAGCAGCAGCACGCTGATGCTCCTGTTTCTCTGTGCGATGTGCTGCTTCCAGCTTTTCTATCAATTTTTCATTGTTGAGTGCGTCGAATTTAAGCTGCTTCGCCATATCATGCGAAGACTGCAGCTCAAGGCGCAGGGAGCGCATCTCGCCGTCCAATTCTCCGATTTTTTCTGTGAGCTCTGAGATTGTTCGCGCCGACTTGCCTGCTTGATGGGTAGCAGTTGAGAGAGCCTTAGCCTGCGCCTGACTATGGTCGATCGCGGTGTCGTGCGCTGCCTGCAACTCAGCGCGCTGATCTTCCACTCGCTTCACCCGCTCCGACATCTTTTTGCCTTCTGCGACCGCACCTTGCAACTGCATTTGAGCTAATTGAAGGTCCTGCACGCGCCCTGCCAGTTCTAGTTTGGTGCTCTCTAGCTCGCGCGCAACCGAGTGGAACTCGGCAGTACGAGTCTGGAGCCTAGTGTTCGTCTCTGCGAGCGACTTTTCAAGTTCAGAAATCACATCATCTTTTGCCAGCTGCAGCTTGCGGTGCTCTTCTGTTGCCACATTCAGGCGATTGAGCGCTTTCTTGCTCTCGACCTGCTCGCGTTGCACGATTCCACGGAGGCCTTGAAGCTCTGCCGCGTTTGACTCCAACTCACCGTCGCGCATCTTGACAGTGGCCAAAGCCCGATTCTTTTCTTGAATCGCTGAGGACACATCCTGCTGTTGGCCTGCCACCTTACTCTCGAGCTCCGTGATAGCCCCCCGCAGCTCCAATAAAGTCGCGGACACTGACGTATTCTCTGCTCCCGTTTTCTGAAGCTCCTCTGTTGCCACCTGGAGGTTTCCCAGAAGATTTTGGACACGTGCGTCCAAAAGGGACTTGTCTGATCGCAACACCGACAACTCTTGCTCTATGTCTGCCCGCGTCGCAATCCCTGTCGAGAGCTCCTTGCGCGTCGTCGCAACCTCTTTCCGCGCGCGCTCCAGAGATTCCTGCAGCATGTCCCGTTCCCCGCGAATTTTCTCGAGTTGGGTTTCAAGGCTAGCAGCGACCTTGCCTGCCTCGTTGAGATCACGATCTCTAGCTGCCACCGTTCCCTTCATGGTCTTCAGCTCGCGCTGCGCCGCCTCGAGCGACGAGCTGAGCCTGTCACGCTCCACTGCCACTCTGTCCACCGATTGGACAAAGTTGGAGTCGCTTGGCGAACTTGAAGCCGGGCCGGTGCTTTTACCGCCCTCCTTAGGCGCTTGAAGCTTGGCCTGTGCAAAGACCCGCGGGTAACAACAACATCTCAGTGATTGCGGATATCTGATAGGGTGCATGCTGCAGAGCTTTGGAAGGAGTGCCCTATTATTGAGAGACCAGAGAGAGAGTCGTCTGCAAGCCAAAGGCATCCTGGCAGGGCGCCCACCTCGATAGCCTTGCGTTCTTCCTGAAGATTCTGCACCTCCTTTGTCAGGCGATCCACGTTGCCTTGTAGCGCCTTGCGCTGTGCCTCCCCCCCCTTCAGCTGCTGTTCCTGCTGCGCCATTTTCTTACGAAGGCCCTCAGCGTCCATGCGCACGGCATTGTATTCCTCGGTCACTTTCGTGTGTGCATCCGAAATGGATGCCTTGGCTTTCTTCTCTGTCGCAAGCACATCTTGGAGCGCCTTGTGCCGACCCTTGAGAGTGCCAAGTTGCGAATTGTTCTCTTCAAAATCAACTTTCAATGTGTTGTGAGCAGTCGTGAGACTCTCCACCTTGGCTTCGGACCCACTAAGCGCCTTCTGGGTTTGTGAAAGGCGTGTTGAAAGGGCGTCGCGCTCCTTGAGTGCTTTTAGGACATCTTGCGACAATGTTTTTTCTGCAGTAGCTGTCTTGGTCTTGTGATTCTTGAACTCGTCCTGCAACTTTTTGAGCTCAGGCACTAAGCGCTGCACCTCCTGCAATGCACGCTCCAGCTGTTTTTGCAGTGCCTTCTTCTCAGCTGTAAGCATGTCAATTTTCTCATGCTGCTGCTGCAGGCTCTTCTCGTGCTGTGAGATCTTCTCGTTCAGGCCCCTGTGGTCCAAGACTCGCTTGAGTACCAACCAAGAGTGATGGCACGCAAACAGTATTGCAACCAATGTTCATCAACGCAAAGTCAGCATGCACAGTGGGCGGGATGTCACTGAAGCTGCACCCGAAGCGTGGTTCGCTCGCCGTCAAGTGCATCACGCTGTAGAATGGCTGTTTCCCGCTCCTGATCCAATTTGCGGCTTAGGGTCTCCAACTCCACCTTTTCATCATGAATTGCCTCGCGCTGCTCCTTACTCATCTTCAGCAAGCCCTCTAGATGATCGACCCTTGAGACAAGTGACTTGTTCTCTTCCATGAGCGTCTTATTGTCAGCCAAATATGTTTCGAGCTGACGGCGCGCAAGAGTGAGCTCCTTTTCTGAAGTGCCGTAATCGTCTGTCAGTTCTCTAAGACGCCCTTGAAGTGCATTTACCTCCGACACCTGTTTGGCACCTTGCGTTCAGCTGCTGAGTACTTTCTGAGGGGTAAGTTGAAGTGCAAACATCAACGGAATGGGTTCGGCTGCAGAGCCGGGCCAGCGAGCGTACCTTTGTGCGCATCTCATTTATCGACCCTGACAGCTCTGACTCAAGCATCCTCTTGGCTTGTTCAAGTTGTCGAATTGATTCCTCACGGCTTGAGGAAACGTCCTCCAACTTTTCACGCTCTTTTGTCACCTCATCGCGCTCTTGCTGCATTGACAAAATGTCGTCCGACATGCGCTTCTCGTGCAAGGCGATCTCGCGCATCTTTTCCTCGATTTCTGAGTTGCGCGAGACAACCTTGATGTAGCGTTGTTTGAGGTCCTCAAGGTCTCCCTGGCAGACACGAAGCTGCTCAGACAATTGCCGGTTCTGCTGCTTCACCTGATCAACCTGAGTTGCGTCCTTGGCCTCAGCTAGTGTACCCTCCAGAATGTCTCGGTCTGCTCGTGCCTTCATGATACCGTGCTCAACGGCCACGGACAACTCTGACTTTTCTTGCTGAGCGTTTCGAAGCTGCAGCTCGAGATCCTCTTTGTCCGAGAGCGCCGCTTTAAGGTCCTTGCGTGTGTCAAGCATGTCCTTGATGAGCGCCTCCTTTTGATAGGTAAGCTTCTCTTGCCAGTCGTTGTCATACTGCTCATCGTATGTGATGATGTCGACCTTAAGCTTCATGACCTCACGTTGCAGATCATCTGCACGCGCAATTTCCTTCTCAAGCAAGCTTTCGAGTTGCTCGTCTCCACATGTTCGCGCTGGTTCGACAGTGCTCTCGACCCTGACACGGAGAGTGGCAAGCTCATCCTCCTGCCGACGCAGCAACGTATTGCCACTCTCGAGCTCATCGTTGAGCACTTGAATCTTTGAGCGCGCCATCACCAGTTCCTCCTCCATGGCCTGATTCGTCATCTGCGGGGTCTTTTCGAGCCCATCGGCGAGCTCTTGCAGGACTGCATTGTGCTCGACGAGCTTACGAAGCTGCTCCTGAAGCCTGTCGCGCTCCAAGCCAGATTGCCGAAGCTCATCCTGAACTTGGTGCAGGCGTGCGTTGAGATCCTTCTCGATGACTCGCATCTGATTCATCTCCTCCTCCAGAGTATCGGAGTTCTGTTCTGCCGTCTGTCGCGCCTCTTCGGCCTCCAATGTGCGCGCTCGCCACTCTTCGATCTGCTTGCGCGCGTCCTCTGTCTGAGCCTGCACCTCATCCACAGCTTTTTGGAAGCCCGACGCCATATCGCGCAGCTGCTCCTTGGCGTGCTGCCGTTCACTGTCCCTAATCCTCTGAAGCTCCACTATTTCATCAGACAGCTGCTGCATCTGCTTGCGATACGCACTTGTCTCCTCGCGCATGAACTCTACCTCGCGTGCTTGCTGCGCCTGCTGTCCACCCTTGGCAGCAGCAGCCTGCTCTTCAATGACTTGCTGAAGCCGCGCAGCATACTGTTGCAATTGGAGAATTCCAAGTCTATCAGTTTCCTCAATCACATGAAGGTGGTCCAGCTCTGCTACTTGCGCTGCCAATTGTTCCTCGAGCTCATGCTCGTGCACCGAGACCTCATGACGACTGCGCGAATCCACCTTCCCATCTTTGGCAAGATACCCATCAAAGTCTGACTCGTGAGGAAGCTCTTCATCAGCCGCAGCCGGCAAAGCCTCATTGCTTGTATCTTCTTGAGGAGGCTCCTCAATGGTGCGTGCCGGGAGTGACTCGTTCGAAACGTTGCCCTTGAATGAGCCGAACCTGTTTCTGGCCGTCGAAGCACTGCGCAACGAGAGGGGCGCCGCGTCGGATACGGAGCTGCCGCCGCCGCTATCGGGAGCTAAAGATAATGGAGCTGAGGTCGTCTCTCCTGACAAAGGCACTTCAGATCCCACAAGTCCAGATCCCGGCAGCACCGACCAGGTCTCTCTACGCGCTTCCGCATCGTCTGAGTCATTCCTGTTACCAACCTCGTGCGAAGCAGTAGGAAGCCCCGTAGGCACCATGAGCCAGTCATCGTGCATCTGCTCCTCACCGCCAGAATCGGGAGCCAAAGGTGCATTCTCCAGCGCGAAAACTTGCTCCTTGACTTTCCTGTGCACGGACGGGATGACCTCCTGCGCGACGCCTTTGATCACCAGCCCCTCAGGCGGCACCGTCGGCGGCATTGGCCACGGTGCGGGGGACACGGGTGCTTCTCTGCGCGGTTGCACATCCACGGAAACGACCACTGTCAGTGGGTGCGTCGCCGGAGCCACATCTCCCGCGGGAGGTGCGGGGAGAGCGAGGATGCTCTGTGAGGACTGCTCGGGAGCAGCAGTCAACTGTGGTGGTCCCGTCGCACGGAGTTCTTCAATGACTGCCTGATGGTGAGCCAGCGTCATCTCGAGACTCCCGCGGCGCGACGTCTCCTTTGTGAGCTCCTCTGCTAGGTTGCTGACTTGTTGAGACGCGTTGTCGCGAGCATCCTCAAGCTCCTGGATCACGCTGAGCTGCTCCGCAGCGTGCGCCTTCTGCTCCGCGACCAGCGCCTTGAGCTCCTCGACATACGCTACGATTTCTGAGCGCTCCTCTTCGAACGCCAGCTCACGCCGGCGCCCTTCTTCACGCTCCCGTGCGGCCCCAGCGGAAACCTCCTTGAGGCTGGCTTCGAGCTCTGAGATCACAGCTTCCAGCTCGTCCTTCTGCCGAGCCAACGAATCGACCGTAGACCCGTCTGCGCCTTGCGCCGTCGCTTGCAGCCGTACAATCTCCTCATCCTTGTGCGAGATGGTCAACTTCAGCAGCGAAATATCCCGCTCTCCACGCGCCACTGCCTCTTGCAGCTCCCACATCTGCTCTTGCATCTCACTTTCCTGCTGCTCCATGCCCGCGATAACCTGGTTCCATCCCGCCAGACAAACACCATCACATCACCACTCACCACATATAATCTGCACTGCTTCACACCGAGTTCGACAAAAAAATGAGGAGTGGACCTCATCACGATGCTGGATGGTCTGCTGTGCTGCTTGCAACTCCATGTTGCGTTCGGCAAGCGTGATCTGGACGACCAAAGAGTGAGTCAACACACACGGGACCCAACCATATGCCTAAAAACTCACTACTATGTCTTGGACACTGCGCTGCTGGGCTGATGCAGCTTTGTTTCGATAATTTTTTGCCGTTCATCGGTGGCGCATTTTCCTGAACTGAGTCAAGTCTCTCATCTATTCCTTTTCCCAGATAACCAATTGATTGCATTGCTCAAACAGCAGCCAGCTGAATCAATACCTGCAGAGCAGAAATCTGCGTCTGGTACGGCACTTGATCCATGTGATGGGATGCCGGTTGCTCCGGGTACTTGACCTGGCATGATGGGGGATTTTAGTACCGCTACGCACTCTGGCACAACGAAGACCACAACGCATCGCACAGCTGCACGCAGTTGGCAATTTATCATCGGCACGCACCTGGGCACCAACGAGCTGCCCGTTTGCGCCGCCTCCGATCGGTTTGTCCGCGAAGGTGGGTCCTTCGATGCTGCTGTACACATCGCTCGCAGCGCCGTAGCTTGACCCCATGGTAGAATCACCACTCTGCCGCGAGTTATACTCGGGCGTGGACATTGCGCGTCAGCTCCAGATACGCAGTCCGTCTGCAAGGAACACTTCAGGCACGCTTGCTGCTCGTTCGTTCCCGGTCGCCCCTCCCAGGTGCAGAGGATACAGTCAAGAGGTGCCACCCCTCATTTACAAAGAGAAACCGAAACGTAGCGATACCTGGTCGCCAACTCATCACCAAGCAGGAAGCGAGCTGCACCGCTACGCAACGACGTTGAGGCGGTGAACAGCGTTTCAGTGACTCATCGTTGGCCTTCTCTCTTACGTGGTAGGCCGTGATCGGCTTAGGGCCGAAAGGCTGAGCTCTTTTGCCCTCTCTCGCGTCAATCGAGTCGTCCAAGAAGGATTGGAGCTGCAGGAGAGATCGGGTCAAGTGATCGGATCAAGTGATGGCAACATCGCAGCAGCCCTACCTCGCATGCATTCGTAGTACGTTGACCGCAGCTATGTGTCTGCAGAACTTTGCCTGCCAAGATGTTGAGCGGCACAACAAGCCCGAGGTACACACAAGATCTCTGATCCTGGGCGTGGTCAGTGATTGTGAGAATGGGGTTTAGCGACGGGCTAATGTGCAGAAACGCATGCCGGCGCAAGTTGGTAATCCACAATGTGCCTTACGACCAAGTTGCGCCCGCGAGCAAGGACTGGGCAGCGCAGAGTGCTGCCTGCTCCCACTGGTCAGAACCTTGTGGCGCGCGGGGGATCGCAATCCCTAGCATGAAATCATGGCTTCCGGGGCGCACTGCACGTGGCTCATGTCATTCACCAAGCTGATCATATCTATCCCATTCTGCGCTCGGCGGAGTGGTTGCTACCTTGAACTCAGGTCAGCACCTTGCCCAGGTGGAATTCGACACTTCACCCGAGCTTCTGATGAATCCCGTCGTGATTTCACGCAACGAGTCCGAGAGTGTGAAGGTAACCTTTCCGAACAACGGCCCAATGCTTCCGGATTACATCCGATGCACGGCGATGATAGCGGCGGGTGCGTGCAGATCGAGGCGGCAGTAAATTCGGTGAGGGTGTCGATTCGGGTGAAGCAGGCAGACGAGCTTGAGGAGGTTCTTGTGGCGAAGTTCATGCGATTCCTCATGCAGCGCGCCGAGCGGTTGCGATCGCACCCTCTAACGCAGCGCCCCATCAACATTTTTGCCTTGTTCTGGGGAAGCAGTTCCACCGCGTCTTGATACCCAGCCCCACGTGCAGGTTCGTGGTGTTGCGGCGCAAGCCTGTGGAGGGATACGCGCTGTCTTTTCTCATAACCAACACACATACAGAGACGATGCTCAAGCACAAGCTCGTTGACTTTGTCATCCAGTTCATGGAGGATATCGACAGGGAGGTTAGTGCCATGAAGCTTGGCGTTAACTCGCGCGGTCGTGTTGTCGCAGCGAAGTTTCTTGAGCAATTTGCGTGAATGTGGATGCATTCGGATAGTTGTATTCAATGAAGCTGGAAATTTTGGAACACTTCCTCTCCCCTGCTTCCCGCTACTGGCCTAAATGCCCACGATACGACAATGTCCATATGCCGCGGATTGTGCGCGGCACGCGCAACGTGGAACTCCCCCTCGATCACGTCACCCTTTTGCATTGCTACACCCCCGCCCTTGAGATAGAACGTTGTCTGCTTCCAATGCGTCTGGACCTTAAGCTCTGCCTCCGCCGAGGTCGTGAAAATGATGGGCATGTCACAACGGTTTTCGAAGTACGTGTCGAAGTGTGTGATGAGACCGTGGCATGTGCCTGGTCGTACTGCCTCGACTTTGAAGGGTGCTCGAAATTCCAAGTCCTTCACTGCCAACTCCTCGCACTTGAGCTCCTGCCCCATTCGAAATCGCAGAGCCCCTGTCAGGCCATGCCGCACGCAGTGCTGACCAGGGGAGGGTGCCCCCTTTTGAGTGGGTCGGAGCCATGGAAGTTTTAGGTTTGAAATCATTGGGACCTCAGGTGAATCCGCCAAGATATTAAGTTGATCTTCATTCCCACTAGCGCCCGCGGGCGAGACACAGTTGTGCAGCCATTGCGTATATGGGTCGGGGGCAGGAGGTGTACCTTAAAGACACTCGGCACGGACAGAAGCTGTATCCCTTCCCAGTGCTGGACTGCCGGCTC
>Ga0209335_10004517_pt1 | contig 13194 bp, 15 predicted proteins | sample COG_09_FD_184753 | JGI IMG/M metagenome (GOLD analysis project Ga0209335, IMG submission 184753) | Pelagic Microbial community sample from North Sea - COGITO 998_met_09 (SPAdes) (version 2) | ecosystem: Environmental > Aquatic > Marine > Neritic zone/Coastal water | place: Helgoland, sampling...
CCCCCCCTCGTACTAAGTGGACACGCCGCGTCCTTCACCCCGTACTAATCGGACACGCCGCGTCCCTCACCCCGTACGGATCCACCTGCATCATCACGCCCTTCTCCTTGGCGAGGCTCGCGAGGTCCACCAGCGCGTCGTCGAGGTGCTGCGGGAGGCCCTTTCTCCCCTGGTTCGCCCCCTGCTCGTAGAACGTCTACGAGGGCGTGGCCCGTCAACGAGGGGCAGATATCTGCGCATGAGCAAGTCGCGCGGGGGAAGCATTCGACATCGCAGCCGGGAATCTGCCCCGCGCAGTAGGGCGCGTACCTTCGCCTCGGCCCGCATCTCCTCGACTTTGGCCTTGACCTGTTCGCCACGGGCAGCTTCAGTCGCAGAGGCTGAAGCACGGCACGCATGCGGCGCAGCCAGTGCAATCGGTTGGTGCGCGTGTGAGACCGCCTGCGCTGAGGGGGGCGGGGATAGGGCGCGTTCGCACCTCGGGGACGTCACGGAGCAAGTTTTTGCCCTTGGACCCCCACGCCTGTGTGCGGCGCTTCCGACGCTTGATCCCGACGCCAGACACGCCCCGGGTTGGCTGGGGTCCCTCGCCGCCGTCTCCCTCGCCCTCTTCTTCCCCCTCGGAGCTCCCATCCTCGTCCTCGTCGTCCTCCTCCTCTCCGTCCTCGTCCTCGTCCTCGCCTTCCTCATCCTCGTCCTCGTCCTCCAATCCGAAGCCTACGTCCTCCATGTTCTGAGCTCGTTTCGAGATCACCTTCTTCTCGAATTCCTCCTGTGCAAGAAAACGGGACAAAGGGGTGAGTGCGGTGCACAGGCGCTGGCTCCACGCGCATGGGGGGACCTGTAGCTCCGAGTTGTCGATCAGCGGGTCGTCGAGGTCGTAGTCTTCGGATTCGTATCCATCGCTCGCGCTTCCTCCACCACCGTCATCGTCGGGATTACCGAAGCCACCCATGGACTGCCGGTTCCTCGAGCTCCACTTGGCAATGATGCTGTCGTAGATACCGCCGCCTCCTCCCCCCCCGCGCCAATCTTCAGGCTCGCTCCCGCCGCTGTCCCCGTCCTCGTCTTCATCATTGTCCCGCTTCGGACGTTCAGCCCGTCGTTTCGAGGGCTTTTCATCAGGGATTTGCGCGACCGTACGCCAGTTCACGAGCCCGTCGCACTGCTCAAGGTCTATCGAGACTACAACCATGGTTCGTTCGCTGGCTGAGCGAGTGGCCGGGAACGCGCCAGGGCTCACCAAAGGCGGCAGCCGATTTGCGTGCAACACGCTCGGAATGGACTTCGCCGGCGAACGAAGGCGAACAAGTGTTGCCACTTTCCCGTCCACTTTGGAGAAATGGTTTCCCAAAAGGAAACTACAAGAAACAGCAAAAATGCCGCTCTTCATGGTACTCCCGGGCAGGATGCTCGCCGACGTGGATGCCTGGAACCCGTAAGCTCCCTTGTCCTGTTGATGAACCAAGCGAGGGGGTGCTGTTGAATGTGAAGCTCAGGGAGCTGGTAGGGCTGGGTGTTACAGTGCGGGGGTCGGTCTCTTGGCCCTTCGAAGGGCCATCGCAGTACAGTGCACTGTATGGCCCGGCTTGGCGAGGGACGACTTCCTGGGATATCTGCTGCGATAGCGATCTGCGGTGATTTATGCAACCGGTAGATCGATCTCGGTGCTGAGTTCTTTGAAAATAGAGTGCTGTGCTAGTGGCCTGTGCAGCTCGGCACATGAGGGGCAAAGCGCATCGCTGCCCATCGCTGCGATCCGCTGGCCCCTTGTCGTTCCGCTTACTCCTTGTCTAATGCAGGTTCCCAATCGTCGAGGGTTCTCCGTACCAGTACCCGGGAATCCACGAGCCCAACCTCTGGGCCCCGGACGTGCACCCGTACGCCCCGGGCGAGCCGTGGCCACAATACTAAGGACGACGGACGATACCATCGTGTTGAGTTTTTTGCACAGCTTGACATGCTGCGTATGCTGAGTGGATGAGAGTTAGGAACCAGCGCGTGCCAACAAGGAATGAAAGAGAAACGCACATCATCGCGGGGGATCCGTTTCGATTCCGCATGCAGCCGCGACTTGCGAATGCCAGAACATAAGCGGTCATGCACTCGCTTCATTTTGCCCAGCAATCCCAGCCCCTTCTCCGCCGCATTCGCACCTAGGCCTCAGGGTCGTCGTCCTCCCCAGGAACGGGGTCATCGGCGCCCTCCTCCTCGATGAGGCCCTCCTCGACCTGCACAGCCTCCTCCAGTTCCAGTGCAGCCTCGACTTGTCGCAAGTGCTCTACAATACTCTTGAGCACGGGATCCGGGCGCTCGCGCTTGGACGTGAACATTACTTTTTCGACGAGCATGATTTTGTGCCCCTTCCAGCAGCGCAGCGTCGTGCGCACTGACTTGCGCATGATAGTCTTGTCCTTTGCCTGTAAGAATACGGTGTAGTCCCCGGCCCAGTCAACCCAGTGCGCTTGCACTTGCCCCGTGCGCGCCGTCAGGATCTGGCGCCGGCGTGCACCCGCCAACTGGGGCACCGCCAATTCGCGCCACCCTGTAATGAGCGCGTAGTGGTTGTGAAGGTGAAAGATCAACGCCGCGTCCGTGCGCTCAATCGCGCGTTGCAGCTCCTCCCACTGCACCAACTGCGTGTCCTCGCTGTCCTTGGACGAAACTATGATTCGGCACGCCGATTGCTGCCCCATGAAGGGAACCACACGCACAGGTTTCTCTTCGCGAAACTGCGCGAGGGCCCTACACGCCGTCGCAAGAGAATCATTGCCAATAGGAGCAGTGCTCGACAGCATCTTGCCCGACGACAGCATCCATCGACCTTCAAGCTTTGCGATCGCCCACTCGGCCTTGGCAACCTTCTTCAGCTGGCGCATCGTCAGTCTGGCAAGCTCCTTCTTGAGCCCCTGGAAGTCGACTGTCTCGACCGTGAGAACAGGGTCTGCATCCTGCTCCCGCTCTGCAAGTGCCGCTGCCTCACCTCCTTGATCGCTTGCCCCCCAGACGAGGTGCATTGCACGCCGTCGCGAATATCCAAGCGAGGGATGCACCATCCGCCGCACAATGTTATGCGTCGCCTGCCCCAGCGGCGATGCGGGGTTGCACGGCAGGGAAGACGCCCCGCTGCTGCGCAAGCACCTCACCTTCGAGATGGCGGGTGACGCGGCATGCGCGCGGTGCGGGCCTGCGATTTGATCATGCATCGTGTCACCGACCGACGCCATGCTCGACTATGTACTTGTGCGTGCTCGTGCGGAGTGGGTGTGAAAGTTTTGGTGGCTTTGACTCGGGGAATGGGTTTCAAGAGTCTAGAAATCTTGGATCGTAACTAAAGCATTTACAGCTCTTCCCCCAGTCTGCTGAAAAATCACCTTGGATGTGTGCTCGAGCCGAGGCACCAACTGCCCTAAGATGAACCTGCATACGCGATGCCAACCGTCAGCCGGCCTTGTGCCTGCACTGTGTCAGGCCACCCGACCCCGCGGGGGCTGGGCGTGGGTCGGGGCTGGGGGCCGCGGGGTAGCGCACCGGGCTTGCCGCCAAAAAAGCAGCGCAATCAGCCGCTGCTGATGCTGAATGCATCGCGACATTTGGAGCCGGCAGATGCGCGACTAGGATCGCTGCCCATGCCAGCTGCGCGCCCACGCGGCGCCCAGCCCCCATCTTCCTGCCCTGCACGCGAAACGGACCAAATTTTCCGCTCCGGAGTTCCCCGCGGCTGAACCCCCCAGCGGAGCCTACGAAACGCCCAACGGGATGCGCGACTCCATCCTCTGTCTCGCAATATTAGCGACGGCGACCGTCCCGGTGTCGTCCTTTTCTCCGCTTGCTTCCAGCGGTAGCACGTTGCCATGGAAGACGAGCAGTGAAAGCTGCAGGATCTCTCCCAACCTTGTTCCAACTGCGAGGCGACTCCGGCCAGCGGTGGGTTCGCTTCATTTGGGTGCCTCAGGCTCTGTTGCGGAGGAAAACGAGGCCAAAATTGCGAGTTCGCTTGCTGTGCTCTATCGCGCTGCAGAGACGAAAAATGTATCACCACGCGGCTCCCGCATATTCGCCAGCCTGCATGTTTACCAGCCTGGCACAAACCTGCAGTGCTTACGACAGATAGTGACGGATGCTTGCGCTGCCAGGAGGACCCAGAGGAGGTTTGTGACGCCTTAGACAGCTTGGAAAAGACCATGCGGCAGCGATGCCGCGAGAGCGAGGACGGATCAGCTGCGCGGCAGGTCTTCGATGCTCTGGACGGCGAGTGGCGACTCGTTTTCACCACTGGCACAGTCGATACGCAGAAGAAGTTCGGCAAGAAGGTCAACTACTTCCCGATTAAGGCTTGCCAGACGTTTGACACCAGCAGCATGAAGATCACGAACGGCATCTACCTCTTCGATGCAGAAGTCCTGAAGTTCTTTGGTGACTTCGAGTTCAACATGAAGTGCAATCCCGACTCTGTCACTCTGACCCCGTTGCACTTCTCCGATCCCCTGCATCGAGCACACCTGTTCCAGCGACGGGACTGAAGACAGAGATAGGGATAGGGCGGGGGTCGTGTGCGCACCGTGTTGGGCTCAGCGCGGGACGAGTGCACTAGTTGGCCGGCTCAGAGCGGAGTGTCTTGGCAGGACGCGGAAGCTGGAATTCGACTTTGATGCGATCGCGCTGGCGGGCTTCAAGTTCGACCTACCGAAGGGCAAGGCGGCGGAACTGGGCCAGGCCACTGGGCTCGGTTCGGACAACAACGTCAAGCTGGTGGAGAACAAGAAGAAGCCCTTCTTCAACTGGATCTCGGCCGACGAGAAGGCGCATGCCCCGCCGCTGCCTCATATGCGATTGTGTAAACCACGGCTAAGTCGTACGCCTTGTTTTGCAGGTCGCGACTGCGCGTGGTGGTGGCGGCGGCCTAGCGCTATGGACGCGTGTCAAGTAGCTTTCCTCCCCTACCCGTGGGCACGAATCCCATGGCCTCTTTCGAAAACGATTCGAAACAACTTATTTATCCACGCTCACACCGTTCGGCTCACACTTTTCCACCCTCGAGCACCCCAGCGCACCTGTTCTGTGCGGCAGCGCGCGTGCCTCAAACAACCTGTCGGCTACCGCGCGTCTCCGCCTGTCGCACGCGAGATTGAGAAAACACCAGAGGCAGCATAGAGGAAACAAGCTTCTGTGCATTCGCAGAGCAGGCCGATGGGGCAGATACCTTGCGAGTAGCATCGATCAAGTGTACGACCAGAATGACAGAACGCCACAGGACAAGAGTGAAACCCAGGGCAGCTGCGCACTGGAACATGTAGATCGCGTCATACGCTTTCATGACCCAACCGCCCGCAATCACCCCAAGTCCTTGACCAAGGCTGCCCTGAGCGGTGGACAGGAGGGACTGCATCGTTGCGGCCCAGCCGCCTGGCGTGATGCGGTGGATATGAGCAACTGCCGCAATCCACAGCAGCGCGAACCTGCGAGGAGCAGTAGAAGGTGAGCGGAGCAGCTCTTCCCGGAAGCAGGCGGCACCACGCCAAGGAAAAGCTTCGCCATGGCGGGCTGGGACGGGGTCCAACGTGAACCCATGTAAAATTTCGAGTCCGAAGATGTAGTAGACAGTGTCGGGTGTCAAGAGCGTGTACCCAACTAACCGGACAACGTATGTCACATAAGAAGTGAGTAGTGCGCCTTCTGTGCCGATGGTCTCCAAGATCTGCTGGGAGTACTGGAAGACAGGCAGCTCGAAGACAACAGTGACGCCAACTACAGCACCGCAGAGAGTGGTAGAAGCGCCCAGATCGTTGATCAGGTACACAAAGAGGAGTCCCTTCTCGATTATCCCCATCGAGAACCCAAAGATGAGCACCTCGACCAGGAAAAGAGCACCCCCGCGATTGAAGAGAGTGTCACGCAACTCTTCACTTCCACTGTTCGCAACTGATGCACCCCAGAAGCCACCAGCTTTGTGTACAGCTGCATCACCCTGTTTTTTCAACGGCGTATCGCCAGGGCGCCCCACCGTGCGCGCACTGCGAAATGACTTTGGCAGCGCGAAGTAGAGCGTGAGCAGCTGGATGACGAGGAATAGGGCGTAGAGCCCGAAGTTCCAGTCGAATCCAAAGCGGTCGTTGATCAAGCCCATCGCAACTGCCCCTCCGCCCCACGACACTGCACACCAGAGTCTGAGGCTGCCGTACAATCGTTTGGCGTGAGGGCCGAGCACCTCCAGCGTGCACGCGTCCAAAATTCCGCTGGACGTGAAAAGGCACATGGCAACCGAAATGGCGAGCAGATTTCCAAAGCCAGTAGCCAAAGCAGGCCACGCGAGCAGCATCATAATCGACGTGTTGACAACACGAGTGAAGACCACCACTGTCCAGCGTCGCCCGGTCGTGTCCGCCACGTAGCCCCACATCGGCTGAATCGCTCCTGAGATGATCGGCATGCATCCTGCGACAACGCTCTAGAGTTACCTCAGAATATTTGCCGGGGAACTTAAAAAACAAGCACGGTCCGAGCAGCACGGAGGATTCGTTGCCTTCTATAATTCCAATCTGTTGTGGGTCCATCCCCTTCTGAAGATAGTAAACAGTTGAGAAACGCCCCTGATTGTACATCAGGATTAGCGCAGCCTGCGATGCTCAGAGTTCGAGTTTTTCCAGCACTTCTTTTGGAGTGAAGAAACAACTAGTCCTCTTCTGGGACGCACCCATGTCGCGCCGCTGATTCCAACGAGAAAATATAGCAGGCGGAGCGTCATCAGATCCTGCCACGAGGGCTCGGGCTGCCAAAGCCAGCTCCATCAGTTACAGCAGACGCAACATGACCAGCAAGAGGACTCCAAAAAGTGATGCATCGTGCACTCCAAATGAGAGGAGGCTCACAAATTCTTCCAACTCAGCATCGTGGTTCACTTCGTCCCGCTCAGCAACTTCATGTTCCACAAGCAGCGGCACTGTGTCGTCTTGCTCAACTTCCCCGTCCTCAATATCTGTCACGTCGGTATATTCTGATACCTGTTGTAGGTATCACGGTTCCGATTAGTCGTGTTCCGTCCCAGAACAGAATGGACAGACTGGTGCTGCGATCACCTCGCTGATGAACCCGGTCTCACCATCGCTCACGATCACCATCTTCCTGTGCTGCTGTACACGCGACGCCCAGCCATGAGACATACGATTTGCAGCACCCATTGCAGTCTCCTCCATCGTACCAGGGCCTCCTGGCCACAGAGGCACCCTTCTACTGCTGTAGACCCTGGCGAGCAGACCCAGCGTTCAGGATCCTTCGTGCTGGGTATGCCCGCCGAGTCCCGCGCAAATTTTGGTCCGGGCCCGCCTCCGGTCCAGTCGCGCAAGGCTGTGGGCGCCCGGGAGAGCCAAGTTCCCGTGCGTCGTTCCCACGGAATGCCTTGGTTCTAAGGGATTCCAGATGACCCATCCATCAGTAGGATTGGTGTTTGCGTGGTTGGTCGTATGCTCTCCTCTGACTTTGCAGAGCTTGAACCTTCCTCAAGGCGGCGGGGTGCCACCATTCCTCATGGCAAGAGCACCCTTCAGGGCTGGACATTTTCTGCTGCGACTTCGCGGCGGCGAGGAGAGCTCATCTTCGCCTGGGGAGAGCAGCGCAAGCGGAGGTTCGATTTCTCGTAGAGTCGACGAAGTCGGCTGCGCAAGCATGGCGCTCACCAAGCTTAGAGCGGCAGCCCTTTGCGACTCGGGTGGAAAGCTGTGCGCTGCCCGCTTGAATCTAACTAGCTTGGATGCTGGCGTTGGAGACGTGATGACGGTGCGGCGTGCAGACGTGAGCAATAATCAGCTTGTGGACTTCGGCGGACTTCGAAGGAACGACGCACTGAGCTGGCTTCACGCACAGAACAATTGTATCGCTTCGGGTCGCGCGGTAGCTGGAATGGTGTCATTGCGGGTGCTGAATCTTGGTCACAACCGGCTGGAAATACTCGAAGGGATCGGTGGCTGCCGTCAATTGCAAGCGCTAATGGCCAACGACAACGCTATCTCGTCGCTTGAGGGCCTCCCGCCATTGGCGCGACTCGCGTCCCTCGTTCTTTCTGGAAATCGCATTTCGAGTGTGCCCCCTGATCTGTTCTCATCATTTCCTCTTCTCAGCAAGCTCTCTCTCTCTCGGAATCGCCTTTCGTTCCTGCCCTCATTTCCCGAATCCGCCCCGCTTCGTGAGCTGCGACTTGCCTACAATGCACTGGAAGCGCTGCCCACGCTGCCTCCCTCCATAACAATCCTTGACCTCGGCCATAATCGCCTCAACTCTCTCCGATCTCTCGAGCCCCTTCGTCAGCTCCCGCGGCTCACCAACCTCAACCTCGCCGGCAATCCCCTTGCCTCCTCCTCGTCCTATCGCTCCGCAGTGCTGGCACTATGCCCGGCCCTCAAGACGTTCGACGGCCGCCCGGTGCAGACCAACAATGGGGATACAGCTCCACGTGTCAAGAAGGCTGATCCGCGCGAGATATTTGTAAGCAATCTGCCGTGGGGTGCGACAGAGGGGCACATTCGCCGTCTGTGCTCGGACCTGGGGCCCCGCTCGGTAATTCGCATACAGTTGCTTAAGCAGGCGAGCCGGGGTGGGAGGAGCAAGGGCGCTGCTTTTGTGAAGCTGCGAACAGCAGAGTTGGCAGAAGAAGCCTGCGCGACACTGGGAAATCGTACCTTGGCAGCTGCATCAGCCGACGGAAGCACAATGGTTCGAGGGATCCATGTGCGAGCAAGCTGGCGAGATGTGCACGGGAAGCCGATTCCAAGCGAGCATGGATTCGAGGGAGAGGATGAAAATATGGAGACTGCTGGTGACACTGAACCGGAAGATCAGCCTGGCGACCTCGGGACAGACCACAAAGACTCCTCGAGTCAGGAAGTGGGCGCATTGGGGGAGAACGCACCCGAGGACGCGGCGTGGAAGGAGGTCAGGTCATTCGATTCAAAGTTTGCTGAAAACAGCGACGTTTTGTCAGTGGAGGCAAGCTGGAGTGGAGTAGAAAGCAGCAAGGAATCCGACCGGGAAACGCACGACAGCAGAGTGCAGGACGCGCCCAGGCGTTTTGACGAGCATGAAGGCGAGCACCCACACTTCAGGGTTGAGGATGGGCCAGACGAGGTGACTCCAGCAAGAAAGAAGAGTAGGAAGGCGCTGCATCGGGGGAAGAAACTCGAGACACACAAACGGCGGCGGGCAAAGGATATGTTGGACCGAGATGATGGGAACGTCAATCTGTTGCGCCGGCGCGCAAATAGGAACTTGTTGTCGAGTGGGAATCTGTGATTCAAGGCGGTGCTTCCGATTCTGGCACTTCTCTTCAATTAAAAGCGATAAACTTTACGTTACTATACAAAGCTGTGTTCGCCAGCTACTGTGTCAGACTTGTGTAGCGGCGACAGTGTTGTTTGTGCCCGGCTCACCCGCCCGCTCTTCTCGCGGATTCAGCCCAGGGTTGCTCACAACCCCGTGCGCGGCTTGACCAGAAGGTGAATGCAGCTGCATCACGCTCCGAACGCCCTCAAGGTGAAGAAACGTCGGAGTCAGCTCAACGTCGCGGAGCTGCGCAAGGAGTTGTTCGTTCGTCGCAAGTTCCGTCGTCACCGCGTCGCCGTCCTGCTGTCCCTGGCTCCTGTGTGGGCGCGTTTCCCATCTTGCGTCTGCTCCTGCCAGCAGGCGCATAGCTTCGGCCGCCCTGATCACTTCCGAGTCCCTCTTCTGTTGCGTTTTAGAAGAGCCCCGCTCCTTCGCGGCGCCTGGCCCAGGAGAATACGGCTGTACACCGCCTGGCAATTGAGCGCCCACGACTTCCCTCGCGAGCACGCCCACCCCATCTTGCTCGTCCCTGAACTTGGCTGCATGGCGGATCGTGGTCGTCTGGACATCGATCAAGCTCCCATCGTCGCTGCTCCCTCGGGCCAGGGCCACCAGATGAGGGGGCGGGATCGGCTCGTCTGGGGCGTTTGGAGTGCCCATGACGCCCCGCGAGGGTGGAGAGGCGCTCGCCGCAGTCCACGAGCGTCCGAACGATCGGCCTGAGAAAAACGAGATGGTTAGGCTCTTGAACTGACGTTCGTTCAACAAGAGAGGACCAGGGAAAAACGACGGGTGCGCTTGAAAGCAGAATGTACAAGGATGAGGGCTGCGGGCCAGCAAGCACCGTTGCGACCGAGGACGATACCACCCCCTTCGATGTCGCTCATGGACCCACTGGAAGATGCCCTCCGGTTCCCCAAATCAGAATCCTCCCGCCGCTCCTTGGAGAACGCAACCTTGTCCTTGGGACCCCTCTGTGCATGGGGCAAGCGCCGCGACCGACTCGTCTTTAGATCCCCGACTTCGACAAATGTGAAGTAGTTCTGGTCCGCCTCCAGCTTGAAGGAGAGGAGCGCTAGGCCGTAGATGCACTTGACGCAGACGTCCAAGACGGTCATCAACACGTGGTTCCAAACATGATCCAGGCCTTCAAACTCCTGCACGCGGAACGACCCAATTATTCGACGTGCTGTCTGAGCATAGACTTGAGCATATACTCGTTCAATCGCAGTGAAGCAAGCCAGTCGGTACTGCACAGGGGAGACCTTGAGTAGCCAGAGGAGGGGATAGCCGCCCCAGAGGACGAAATACATCCCGCATGCCAGCTGCGCGCGGCGAAGGTTGCGCCGAGAACCCCCGGAACCAAACTGCTCGAGCCGGAGACGCACGAGACGCCACATGAAGGCAAGAGTGCTGATGAATAGCACCAGACCGAAGCAAAACCACATGAACCTTGCCGGTGCTGGGAGCTGTTCTGCTGCGATTGCTGCAACTGCGCATAGGAAGATTGCGGTGCCGCAAGAAAACTTGTAGGGCAAGCCGAGCGTCCAAATCAGATCGATCGTCAAAAGCGGACACGTCACAAGATAGTCGGCATGGCGATAAATTAGCATCTGTTTCGCCCGCACGGACGGAAAGTCAGCTCTCTGGGCGCATGCTTCTGTTGCATTCATTTGACTGGAACACACCTCAGATGACGAAGCAGAATCACCATTTGCATGGGCGCAGATGCGGGCCCTGTCATCAGTGAATCGTTCGAGCGTTAGCAGTGATTACTGCTGAGTCCTAATGGCATTACGCTCGCAAGGTAACGGTTTCAATTCTTGTTGGTGTGGCAACACCAGTACGCAATCGCAGCAAAGAAATTGACAAACACTGAAAGAAACTTCTCTTCTCTCCGCCTGTCACGCAACATCGGCGCGTCAGCGAACCAACCACCCCTGAACATGCGATGGTACACGCACTGCATCAGATGTGAATCTCGGGAGACTGACCCCATCCAGAAAAGGTCTTCTCCATCCGGGCCGCGGAACTTGCAAAGTGCGTACGCCAGGTAGACCCCCGTTGTCGCCAGTGCGAAAAAGCCTATGCCATCTGATATGATCACTGCAGGATGTTGCAGATAGCTGCTCTGCTTCACCGCTCCTGTCGCCTCCGTCTCGTCCATCTTCAACAGGCCGAGCCCCCAGTGATATAACAAGCACAAGGCGCGAGTACGACTCTGTGCCCAGAAAGATGGGGTGATTGGTTCCGATCGATTCGAGAGCCTGGTAGCCGTATGCGCTCGGACGTTCGCGGCCGAGCCGTCAGATACGCCTCACTTGAGATGCTCTCCAAACGGGGGTGGAGAACTTGATCTTCTGATATTGGTCGCGTCCCGAGAACAAACAGTGGGTTGAACACACTCAGTGTAACCCCGTGCTAAAACCCAGTATTTTAAACTCCATGTCGTGCAAAAGCCATCCAAGATGCTTGACCTCGCAGCTCTCCCGGTACCCCCGACACGCCCGCCGTCCGCGCGCAACAGATCTACGTTACATGACGAGAATGCTGGGTCGCAAGGGCTGAATTGGGCTCTGTGCAGATGCCCGACCCGTCGCAAATGCTCGTTTACTGCAACGCTGACTCTTCGTATGCACCCCGGCCCGCAACTGCGTTTCGAGAGCATGCCTGAATGGTTGATCAGACGAACTCTGTTGGTCTACGCTGCAAATTGCGGTCGCAATCGTGCGCTCAATGCCCACGCAGAGGTTGTTACATCGGTTCCGGGGCGTATGCGGACGCGCGCGCGCTCTATGCAGGGCCATGCCGAGGTCTGAGCCGTCCGCGTTCAGGTGCCCGGGCGTTTATGAAAATGCACTCACAGACCTGGATGCTGGACTGGACAGCTCGCCGCACACGTGGGGCCCAACCTACGACGTGGGTGACCCGACGGTGGCGGACGCTCCGTACTCGTCGTACGCGGCGACGGAGGGCACCTCGCAGCTCGTCAGCTGCCAGACCGAGGGCACGTGCCCGGGGGTGTACGAGAACGCCCTCGGTGACCTCGACACTACGCCCCACGTCTGGAACCAGACACCGTGGGTGCAGACTGGCTCAGACCCCTTCGAGCCGGTGGCGCCTTATTCCTCGATGGCTGGTGTGACCGACGGCGGTGCAGTGCCCACGACCCACCTCTCCCTCTTCTACGAGGGGAACTGCAACCCGTTCCCCGGGTGGGAGCCCACGTGGAACCCTCCGGAGACGGGTTGCGGCTACAACGATTCCATCGCTTCGCCGGTGGAATCGGCGCTCGCTGCGCCGATCGCAGCCCCTGCTGCTGCCAAGGGGTCCAACAACAAGGTCGAAACCTGCCCTGGCATGGTGCGGGTGCTCACCCAGCGTGCGCAACGAAGTAACCAGGCCGGGTTTGAGCAGGCTGTGCGTGCTGCCCCCGGTCACCTGCTGTTGATGTCGCATTCGCTCCTGTTCGGGCTCGCATCTGCCACCTCCTCGATGATCTCGGACGTTGTGAACGGCAAGGGCGACGCTCTGGACAAGTTCAACGGCAACTTCAAGGCCGAATCTGCTGCAGCGGCTGAGAGTGTCACACCGGTTGGCGGCTATGTGCTCCGCAAGACCCTTGAGGTTCAGTAGGCGCAGCACAGGCCCAGGGTCATCCCGAACTCGCATGGGCTGGGTCAAGAATCGCATGCAGCCATGCGACCTCTGTTATCTGCTTGTGTGTGCATCGGCCGAGGCTTGTATCAATATGTCGAAATGCAACAAGTCTACCTGGTAGCCTGTTACAAGAACCCTCCCCAGAGACGTACGCTCTCTGGCGTCGCTCTCCGCAGCACCCAGCCCCCCACTCCTCTCAGCCCCCTCGCGAACGCCCGCATG
>Ga0209335_10004520_pt1 | contig 13187 bp, 15 predicted proteins | sample COG_09_FD_184753 | JGI IMG/M metagenome (GOLD analysis project Ga0209335, IMG submission 184753) | Pelagic Microbial community sample from North Sea - COGITO 998_met_09 (SPAdes) (version 2) | ecosystem: Environmental > Aquatic > Marine > Neritic zone/Coastal water | place: Helgoland, sampling...
TAAAAAAACACGAATCTGGGTCTGGCGATCCGTTTTGGGTTTTGGACATTTATAAATGTCCATTTCGTGAAAGTGGCTACCCTCCTTTTTCTGAAAAAACGTGAAAAAGTGACTTGTGACCATTATGCTCTCATTTCGGTTTTTTTATGTAAAATGTTGTTATGATAAACTTTTTTCATGGAATTATAAATGTTTTGAAAACTATTTAGGCGTTTTTTTTGTTCTATATATATATAGAACATAATGAACAAAAAAAACGCCAAAAACGCCAAAACGAATGAATGTAAAAAATGTTTCTTTAAATGCTGTAAGAAAAGTGAATGGAATAGACATATAATGACAAGTAAACATATAAATAATCATAATTTAGAATATTTAGAACAAAAAACCACCGAATATCCATTTATATGTAAATATTGCGACAAAGGGTATAATGTTCGTAATAGTTTATGGTATCATGAAAAAAAATGTGTTGGTAAAAATCATGATGAAAATATTATATTAGATAATAATCTAACAAAAAATTCATCCGAAGTAGTACACCTAACAAACTTGGTATTTAAATTAATGACTAATAATGAAGAAATTCAAAAAAAACAAAATGAGTTTCAAAAGCAAACATTGGATATGCAGCAACAAACCCAAGATATACAAAAACAGATGATTGATGTCTGTAAAACAAGCGGTACTAATAATAATAATAATACTTACAATAATAATAGCAATAACAAAACCTTCAATATGCAAGTGTTTTTGAACGAGAAATGCAAGGATGCTATGAATATAATGGACTTTGTCAATTCGATGACACTACAACTCTCGGATTTGGAAGATGTGGGCGAGCTCGGATATGTAGAAGGTATTAGTAAAATCATTATAAGAAAACTGAATGAAATGGATGTTTATAAACGTCCGATTCATTGTAGCGACTACAAGCGAGAAGTCATGTATGTTCGCGACGATGATATATGGGAGAAGGAAAATAGCACTTATGACAAACTGCGAAAGGCCATAAAGCATATTACGAAAAAGAACGGCGACCTCATGATTCCTTGGCGCGACCAAAATCCGCAATGCATGAATAACCGGCATCGCTTGAATGATGTTTATTTGCGCATTATGAATCAGTCGATGGGTGGCAAAGGTGACTTCTTCGACAGCGAGAACAAAATCATTAAAAAATTATCCAAGGCTGTTTACATTGATAAGGTGTGTTAAATAATATAAAACTTATAATAATATAAAACTTATAATAATATATATAATAATAATTTAAACTTATAATACCTATATACAATAAGATAGCAAAATATCATGACATTAAAAATAACTAAAGAACGCGCTGAACAATGTATTAAATATATAAAAGATCATTTACATATTTCATACGATAAAGATATTATCATTGATTTTACGGCCAAATATGGTGAATTTATAGAAAGTGCTTATAATTTAGTTAAAATTCCTTTATTTTATGATAAAGAACCAATACATCCAGATGTAAAACAATTAAATTTTTTGAATCTAGATTTTGACAAATTTAATAAAACATTTTTATCAGGACTTTGGTTTGATGAAATTCATGTTATTGGTTCTCCGCCAGTAGATGAGGTAGATGAATATATTGATGCTGCGTGTAATTTCGCACAAAGCGTTTCGTTTATTTCCCCCAAAAATGTATCACCTTATATTTTTCCTCCAACATATCAATGTTTATTTAGTACTGAACTAGATTCAACCACACTATTTCAAATATGGATAAAGACTGATTATTAATTTAATTTAATATATTTATTTTAATATAATTATTTTAATTTTCCAGCATCTTCATGTTCAATTGCCGTCGTCCTTTATATTTCAGTAAATCCACTTTGGTCGATGTGGTCGGAAATAATTCATTGCCATAAACATCTTGCAGTAAAAGCCACTCAAAGAGCCCTCCTGTATAAATATATACATTCCAAAACCCTAATTTTAATAATTGCTCATATTTTGTAATACATGTTTTATCGGTTGCATTCATACCATAAATAATAATACGAACATCATTGTTTTTTTTCAATTGTATATTAAGTATTTCAATTTCCATTTCAATATTTAAGGTGCCTACAATTAGACAATGTTGTTGATAAGCATCTAATGTATTAATAATTAAAGTTTTTTGATTGTGGTCATTATAATCATACATTTGATTTTTATTATCTTTTTCATTTATGGCAAATTGCATATCTTCAAAATTAATATTTCGTATTGAACTAATACTATTACCCATTACTTTATGTTAAAATTATTATTTTTAAATATTAACATATTATAAAGTTTTTTACAAAAAAAAACATTCAATCATACAATTAATAAATCATACAATTAATCAATCATACAATTAATAAATCATACAATTAATAAATCATACAATTAATCAAATTTAATAACAATCTCTACATCTTCTTTTTTGATTGTTTTTGAAGCCGAAATAGAAAGTTCTTCGCGTTTTTTCCTTGTTTTTTGATTACAAACTGCTTGCACTTTGCGTTTAGATGTGCTATTACGACTATTCATGTCTTTTTCAATAGCTGAATAATTTTGCTCAATATAATCAATGACATGATTCTCAAAAGCCCATTTAAAAAAATTCAATTGACCGATGGTTGTCTGTAGATGAGTATCATTTTTATAGGGGATACTGATACGATCCCATCGACAGAAAGGGTCAAAACGACGCTTAGAATACGACCGCAATTTTAATTTATAATCATTATAGACTTTAAAACGATTCCCATTCGTAGGTAAATCATAGACAGTATAAAACTTTTTTGCATAATTTGTAGTGAACCAATCAACGATGCGTAGAGAGATATTCACGTCGCCATTTATAATTTGTAACATACGATCAAGATAATTATTTGCTTTATAATAAGTTATCAAATTGTTCATTAATAAAGTATTTTGCGATGAATAATTTTGAGACATTTGTTAAAAAACAATAGAACAATACATTTAAACTCTTTATTTAATAAAATACTTTTTATTAAATATAATAATAGTTAAAATTTTATTATTATTATTATTATTATTATTATTATTAACTTCCTGCTTGTGGCGTTAAAAAATTCATTTGTACTTCTAAATCATTTACATAATTATTATTTGTCATGAAAGGATTCTGAGTTGCTTGTCCAATTAAATAACGTTCATTCATTTTTTCATTCGCTTCTTCGCGTTTATTACTGACTTTATGAAATCCTTCATTATTTGTAACATTAAATTGTGGCTGTTGCTGCTCCGATTGTGCTTGCTGTTGCTGCTCTTGCTGCTGTGGTAATTGCCTATAAGAACGTTCACATCTCTCTCCTTCCTTTCTCCAAACAAGTTCTTCCATCTGTTATAATATATTATATTACATATAACATATAAAACTTTATACTTTATTAATCTTCAGTTTTTTGGTAAATATAAATTTACCAGAATCAGTGACTCTACGCTGTAAATTACATTTCAAACAAGAAATACATGTATTTTCTTTGCTGTGGTTCAAATCATTGTCAATTCTATCAAGTGTCCATTGCAATGGTTCGCGAACATTTTTATAAAGCACAAATAGTTGTTTAGAACAATAAAAACAGGTCAATTTTCTCTCTACTAATTTTTCTAATACATCTTCCAACTTAATAATTGTATCTTGATTATGTATTTCTTTTTTTATATCTTGCCCCTTGTAGCCTTGTATTTTATGAACCAGTTCACTTTTGAAGAGAGATTTTAAATTAATTGTATTTTTATCCATATTTTCACATCCATTTAGATTCATTTTTACATCAATATTCATATACAAATCTCTCACCAAATCATTTTGGGTTTTATAGAGTAAATCAGTTTCGCTTAAATTAATCATATGTTTTCTAACCGATTTATAAGAATCATTACCAATTTCATTCATTTTATCAATATTATGTTTTCCAGTAATATTGATTGCTTTCATTTTTATATATAATAGACATAATATCGTTATAATTTGAATTTATTAGATACATAATAAATAATAGCAGCAATCACAATTACATTAATAGCTGTATGATTATGTGTTTCAATATTTTCCCAATCAAATTTAGTTCCAATAATAATATCCCAAATATCAATACCAAAATTAGTTCTATCATTAATATGATGTTGTTGATGAATTAGTGGTGGCATAATAATGTAATTAATATTATGAACAGTCGCATAAAAGAGAGACCAAAGAATAATAACACGATTATCAATTAAATCCAAGAAATATTTTATTACAATAATAGCAGCACCTTGTGTCATAAAATTATTGAGAAATTCTAGTATAATATTTTTTGTACTTTTATTAATATCACTATCATGATGAACCTTTGCGTGGAATTCTCCAAAAGCAATAAGTTTTAAAGCAAACCAATTGAAATATTTATTACGAGTAAATATATTATCATAATTACTATAAATTTCACTGATTCTAAATTTCATATAATGAGAGATAAAATGAATAAAATAACCATAAAATGTTATGAATATAATAGAGTATGTGCCTAAAATCATAGAACTTTTGTTATGTTTGCATTTTGTAAAAGCATATATAGCACAAAGAATTGAAATATAAAAAATATAATTTTGTTTTAAACTTTTATAAATAGCATTGATTTGAACTTCAGTATTTACCTTAGATTGTAACTTAGCATTTTCTTTTAAATCATCAAATATATTTTCATCTGAAATTGAAGTTTCCTCTTCTTCTCTCCCCTTCTTTTTTTCCTTCCTTTCTTTTTTCCTCTTCTTCTTTCTCTCCCTTTTTCTCCCCTTTAAATTTGATTGTTTAATATTTGTATTTGTAGTTTCATAATTCTTTATTTTTTTTATAAAAAAATTAATAATTTTATCCTCACTGGATTTTAAATTACTTTTAATAGTGTTAAACATATATTATTTATAAGTTTATTTTTTTTAATATTTATCCATAATAAATATTATATCAAACAATGAATGAAAATGAAAGAGATATTAAAAATGAGAATGAAGGAGAAAATAAAAATGAGAATGAAGGAGAAAATAAAAATGTGTATAAGGAAAGTATAGAAAATATTGAAATAAAAAAATCTCAATATAGCTATAGACTTAGCCGTGAGCAAAAAATAAAAATTCTTGATTTTTTAGAAGAATTATGCGAAACATCACGTTTATCAAAAAAAACACTCGGACAAACAATACGTTCTTATCATGTTACTATGCCATTTGTTGTTCTTATATTATTATTTTATGGAGGACAAATAACTGTTACTATTGCAGCGATTAATCTAATATTTGTGTTTATTTGTTTTGTTATAAGCAATGGATGCTTATTAACTATGTTAGAACATAGATTATGTGGGGATGAATTTACGATTGCCGACCCATTTATTGAAACATTAGGACTAGAATCATCTAGTAAAAATCGCGTCATTGTATCTTACTTTATAGCGGTTGGATTTTTTATTTTTTTCTTTCTTGTTTACTATTATCGATTTTATTTTGGTAAAGTAAATAATATCTTATAATATCTTATAATATCTTATAATATCTATATAGTGAAAACTAGTTAAACTTATAACTACATATTAGTATATAGTTATGTCAAACGATGAAGTTCCGTTAAATATTAAACATAAACAGGTTTTTTTAAATAGTTTTGGAGGGAAAGATAATTACGAAACAAAAAAAATAGATACAATTAATTCTTATTTGGAAAAAGAATCTTCAAATAATAAAAATGAATCATGGAATAAATTAGATAAAACAGGGAAAATTAAATTATTGAATATTTATGTAGATAGTATTATAGAGACACATCATTTAACCGCGAATGAAGTAGATGAATTGAAAAAATATTTGATTGATAGTTTGGATAAAAAAAAGCTTCAACATGTAAAGGATGTACATTGTGATAAAATTACCGGAAAAATAATCTCAATTCCGACATTGCATTTTAATGCGGGTGTTCGTAAATTTACTTTAAGGAGAGCAGAAAAACGTGTATCTACCTTGAAATCGCTTGGAAAGGGTAAAAAATCTCCTGTTTCTATTGTGAATAAAACATCCAATACACCTAATACAACTAGTGAATAATTATTTTTTAAATTGATATAAATATTTATATTTATTTATATGTAATATACGAATAAATATAAGATGAATTTTCATGACGATAAAACGAGTCTGGATGACTTATGCGAAACAACTTCAATATTAGTATATGAATGTGTTAGTTTAAATATAAAACACTATATTCAACCAAATTTTCATTCTCTTATTGTGAAAGATGTTCGTGAATTATTAGAAATGACATTTAAAGGAGCAGGTATAACTATAACAAACGAATGCATTGAGGAAATGATTGACGACAGAATAGCATTATATTATAAACATATTGCACCCCCACGTTCAAACGGAAACACATTTGTTCGTATTAAACCAAATTTTGAAAAAATGAATACAAAAATAGAATATTTACAGAATGTTCCTCAACCTGAACAGCGAACAACAGAGTGGTATGAATTTCGTTATAAACATTTGACTGCAAGTAATATTTGGAAAACATTTATAAGCGAAAGTAGCCGAAATCAGCTTATCTTTGAAAAATGTCAACCACTGAATACAGCAAAATATAGTAGCGGTCATGTATCATTAGAAACCCCAATGCACTGGGGTCAAAAATATGAACCTTTATCGGTTATGTTATATGAAAGTCTGTATAAAACAAAAGTAAGTGATTTTGGGTGTATTCCGCATAAAACAATTGAATTTTTAGCGGCATCGCCTGATGGTATCAACACAGATAAGTCATCGCTTCGTTATGGGCGTATGTTAGAAATTAAAAATATAGTCAATCGCGAGATTAATGGAAATCCGAAAATGGAATATTGGGTTCAAATGCAATTACAAATGGAAGTATGCGATTTAAATGAATGTGATTTTTTAGAAACACGTTTTAATGAATATATCGACATTACAGAGTTTGAAAATGATAAGGTCAGTGAACATAAAGGAATTATAATGTTGTTTATGAATGGGAATGGGCAGCCAATCTATGAATATGCTCCATTGGGTATTGTAAACCATAATGAAGATATGGAGAAATGGCAAGAAGATATTATGGAAAAACATAATCATTTAACGTGGATTAAAAACATTTATTGGAAATTAGACCAAGTTAGTTGTGTTTTGGTATTAAGAAATAAATTATGGTTTTCTTCGGCCTTGAAAGAATTAAAAGAAATATGGAATATTATTGAGGAAGAAAAGGTATCAGGAAATTATATGAATCGTGGTCCTAAAAAATCAACTCAATCGCGTATTAAAAAAAAGGGTAATGAGAACGATAATAATATAGAAATGTCATCAACCTGCTTTATAAATGTAAATGTAAATGTAAATGATGAATTAACATCTAATGAAATTAATGATAATTGAAATTAATGATAATTGAAATTAATGATAATTGAATTAATGATTTATAAAATAAAAATAAAAATAAAAATAAAAATGTAAAATATTATATATATATTTTTTAATATAATATTATTATAACACAATTAAAATGTTAAAAATATTATTAACAATACTTGTTGGAAGTTGTGCTGGTTTTATTGGAGGGTCTACTGGGTTAGGTGGAACCTTTATTTTATTACCAGGATTGTTAATGTTAAATATTATATCAGATTATAAATTGGCAGTAGGAACTATTTTATTAGCTATGTTGCCGCCTATATCTATTTTAGCTACTCATAATTACTATAAGAGAGATAAAATCGATTATACCATAGCATTTTTTATATGTATATCTTATATTATCGCAGCAAAATATGGAGCAATTGTAAATAAATTATATACTGAACCTCAATTAAAATATTTTACAGCTTTTATATTATTTTCATTTTCTCTCTTCTTTTTTATTACTGCAAATAAAAAATATAATTAATAAAAGTTAACACGACGATGTTCGCCATTTAAATCTAATGGAACAAGATTTACAGGACCTTTCAAATCAAATAAAGGGTTATCATCTGTATATAATTCTTCATTCATTTCTCCTTTACATTTTCCTTCTTCATTCATCCATCCTTTATAATTTGTTTTATTAACTTCATTTGCTGGTAACAATTCAGGATCTTCATCTACTAAATATTGTCTATCAATGTCTTTTGACATGTCCATATCCATATTATTTATACGAGGAGATGATGGCTCGCAATTGGATTTATCACCTGAAGTTAAATGACCGGATGGTTCTTTTTGTAATGACGTTTTTTGTGTTATATACGTTCTTGGTTTATTTATAAGATATGCCAAATAAAATACAAGAAATATTAACAAAAATACAACAAACCATCTTATATTTTTCATAAACATATTAGTTACTTCCATTATCTTATATATTATATATAACAATTTAAACTTTTATCATTATAATTTAATAATAATAAAATGGCATCAAATGAAGAACTTCATGTTATGAAGCGAAACGGACAAACAGAAACATTATCCTTTGATAAAATTTTAAAAAGAGTTAAATATTTGGGAACATCATCTACGCCAACATTAAATGTAAATTATAGTCATTTGGTAATGAAAGTTGTTGAGCAACTTTATGATAATATGCCAACCTATGTTATTGATGAATTGACTGCCGAGCAATGCGCTTCACAAATTACTAAACATTTGGATTATGGAATACTCGCTAGTCGCATTATTGTATCTAATAACCATAAAACAACTACCGAAAAATTCAGCGACGCAATGGACAAACTATATCATTTTTGTGATGTTCATGGTGTTCATAAACCATTAATTCATAAAGATATTTGGAATTTAAGTCAAGAACACGCAACGCTTTTAAATTCTTTAATAGATTATTCACGTGATTATTTGTTTGATTATTTTGGATTCAAAACATTAGAACGTGCTTATTTGATGAAAATTGGAAAACAAATCATTGAACGTCCGCAGCATATGTGGCTTCGTGTCGCATTAGGTATCCACGGCGGTGATATTGAGCGTGTAAAAGAAACGTATGAATTACTCTCTCTTAAATATTTTACTCACGCTACACCTACATTGTATAATGCAGGGACAAACCACCCACAACTTAGTTCATGCTATTTAGTTGGAATGGAAGATGATAGTGTTGATGGAATTTATAATACATTGAAAGATTGTGCTAAAATATCAAAATGGGCTGGTGGGATTGGATTACATGCGCACAATATTCGCGCATCAGGCACACATATTAATGGGACAAATGGAATCAGTAATGGGCTCGTTCCTATGCTACGTGTTTTCAATATGACTGCTCGTTATATTGACCAAGGCGGCAATAAACGTAACGGAAGCTTCGCTATTTATATGGAGCCTTGGCACGCAGATATCGAATCTTTCTTGGATATGAAAAAAAATCATGGCGACGAAGAAATGCGAGCGCGTGATTTATTTTATGGATTATGGATTCCTGATTTATTTATGGAAAAGGTTAAAAAGGACGAAGAATGGTCATTGTTTTGTCCTCATAAGTGTCCAGGATTGTCTGATTGTTATGGCGAAGAGTTCAAAAAATTATACAATCATTATTGCGATACTGGTAAAGCAAATAAGAAGATTAAAGCACGCACGTTATGGTTTAAAATTTTAGATAGTCAGATGGAAACAGGAACACCCTATTTACTTTATAAGGATGCGGCTAATAAGAAAAGTAACCAACAAAACCTAGGTGTTATTAAATCAAGCAATCTTTGTACTGAGATTATTGAATATAGCGACGCCGAACAAACCGCAGTTTGTAATTTAGCTAGCGTTGGTTTACCGCGTTTTGTTTTGCCCAATAAAACATTTGATTATGAAAAATTACATGAAGTTGTAAAGGTGATTACCCATAATTTAAATAAAATCATTGATGTGAATTTTTATCCTACCGAAAAAACAAGACTTAGTAATTTGCTTCATCGCCCTATTGGAATTGGTATTCAAGGACTAGCTGATGTATTTGCTATGATGGATATTGCATTCACTAGCGATAAAGCACGCGAAACCAATAAATTTATTTTTGAAACGATTTACCACGCTTCTGCCGAATGTTCAATGGAAATGGCACGTGAACGTTATCGCGGTATGTCTTTGTTAGCCTTAGATCAAACTCATTTGTTTTCGAAGGTTGATGTTGCTAATTTAGATAAATTTAGTAAATTAGATTCAGCTAGTCGTGATTATACAATTGAGGCTGAAAAAGATTTGATTGTTCAGAAATTGCTACCAATTCCAGCTGAATTGTACTATTTGAATGATACAAAAATGGGTGCTTATAGTTCCTTTGAAAATAGCCCAGCATCAAAAGGTCTTTTACAATTTGACATGTGGGGTGTAACACCACCAACGAATCGTTATGATTGGTCTGCTTTAAAAGAAGAAATTAAAACTTATGGAATGCGAAACTCGCTTCTTGTTGCGCCAATGCCTACCGCGTCCACTTCACAGATTTTGGGGAATAATGAATGTTTTGAACCTTTTACAAGTAATCTATATTCGCGACGCACAAATGCCGGTGAATTCGTTTTGCCTAATAAATATTTGATGAACGAACTCATTGACATGGGTTTATGGAATGAAAAGGTTAAAGATAATATTATTTTGAATAAAGGCAGTATTCAGCATATGACCGATGTATCAGACCATTTAAAAGAAAAATATAAAACAGTTTGGGAAATTCCGATGAAACATCTAATTGATATGGCGGCAGATAGAGCTCCATATATTTGTCAATCTCAAAGTTTGAATTTATGGTTAGAAGATCCTGAATATAAGACATTAACTTCAATGCATTTCTATGCTTGGGAAAAAGGCTTGAAAACAGGCATTTATTATTTGCGTCGAAAAGCAAAACATCAAGCACAGCAATTTACCATAAAACCACCGACAACTACACAAGCAGATGAAGATAAAAATAAAGAAGACCAAGAATGTGTTATGTGCTCGGGATAATACTATATTTTAAATATTATTAAAGATATTATTATTATTAATATTATTAGAAATAGAAATGGAAAAACCATATCGTTCAACCAATACACTTGATGCGTTTGATAAAAAATATACTGACATAATGAAAACGTATTTTGAGGAATTACCTTCCTTTTTGAAAGATGATTTTAATAAAATGACAGAGAACTTAATGCAAGATGAAATTGTTAGTAATTGGAAATTAATGGATGCTATTAAAGATTTTTATAAAGAAAAAAAGACACAATGTGATGAAATACGTCAATGGAAAAGGTTTGATGATATTTCTTATAATTGTCGTCCATGGCAGGATTAAAGTTTTACTTAATTTTGATTTTATTGAACGCAATACGAATTAAATAATGTGCGAAATACTAGTTTGACTTCGTCATCATTAACAATATCATACAAATCTGTGAGCTTTATGTATACGCGCAAACAAATCATTACATCGGCAATCGCATTGTGAGTGCCTTTTGGAGCAACACCAAATAGATGTGTATGAAGTTCGGTTAATGTGGGATATTTATTATATGTTTGGCCTGTCTTTTTATTGATGGCTGGAATTTTACAAATATTAATTGAATTTTTCATTGTACAGAATTCCTTGATTGGCTTTCTGTTTCGATAAAAACAGAACCCATTATTAATTTGATTTCGACAGCATTCTACAATAACCATTTTCTTGTCAAAGCTAATATTATGCGCAATAATAATATCAATCGTCTTTATCCATTCAAGAAAACAATTTAATGCTTCATTCATAGGAATGCCTTCATTCTCACTACGTTCGCGTGTGATTTTATGAACTGCGATACTTTCTGGAGAGATTTGAACCGATTCATCTAATTTAATAATTTTATCTGAATAATCTAGAATTTCTTTTGTTTCGGTATCAAATACAATGTAAGCAAGTTGAATAATGTGTGGCCATTTAGATGAATCCGTAAATGACGCATTATAATCAGTAGGGAGCCCGGTTGTTTCAGTATCAAATACAATGACCTTCATGATTGGGTAAGAGTGAGTTATAATGCTTTTAGAATTAAAATGATTGGCTTTCAATTTTATGTAATAAAAAATATGTATTTATGTAATAAAAAATATGTATTTATGTATTAAAAATAGTATAATTAATATATAAATGGGCACTACTGCTTCTAAACGCAATTTTAAAGGTAGTCCAAGTTATGCGGCTCCTCAAGCATTAACAGCAGATGAACAAAACCAAGGCGATAAAGGCGATAAAGGCGATAAAGGCGAGAAAGGCGATGAAGATAAACCAGCTGAGGATAACAAATCAAAGGAAGAATTAGGGAAATTAGAAATTATGAAATGGAAACCTTTTCTAATTGATATAGTTAAATTAGATAAAACAAAGGATTTTATATTACAAGATAGTATAAAAAAAGCAAATACTGAATTATATAAAAAAGGAATAAAAGTTGACCATAAACTTGTAACAGATTTTGTTAATGCTACTGACCAAAATATGGCAAATGATTTAGTTCTCTTTTTAGGAATTGATAACTCTCCACCACCTGTTAAAGATGTTAGTGGAGCTACTACTGATAGTACAACTGCTGGTGGTGGTGGCGGTGATCCTCCTGCTCCTGCCGCCGCCGAAGGTGCCGCTCCTGCCGCCGCCGAAGGTGCCGCTCCTGCTGCGCCTGATATTCAAGGCCAGATATTAGTTGATCCAAAAGGAAACCCTATTAAATTTGAACGCGAAAAAGCAGAAAGTATGGCAGATGGAGATGAAAACGCAAAACATTTAAAACCAGATGTCAGAGATGAAAATTTAAAACCGATGGTTCAATCAATCATTGATGCAACAGAACAAGCAAAAAAACACTTAGTGTTTAGAAAAATTCTTGCGGAATATGTTACTGAATCAGACAAATTTAAAGCTGAATTTAAAGACGAGAATATAAATGAAACTAAGGCTGAAATTAAAGCGGGAACAGAAGATGCAGCGACTGATGGAAAGGAAAAGAATAAAAATAAAGCAAATGATAATCAAAGTGATGGTGGACAAGAAGGTGGAGATAATAGCAGTATGAGCGGCGGTAGTTATAATAGCAGTATGAGCGGCGGTAGTTATAATAGCAGTATGAGCGGCGGTAGTTATAATAGCAGTATGAGCG
>Ga0209335_10004523_pt1 | contig 13181 bp, 8 predicted proteins | sample COG_09_FD_184753 | JGI IMG/M metagenome (GOLD analysis project Ga0209335, IMG submission 184753) | Pelagic Microbial community sample from North Sea - COGITO 998_met_09 (SPAdes) (version 2) | ecosystem: Environmental > Aquatic > Marine > Neritic zone/Coastal water | place: Helgoland, sampling...
AAGAACAAACCCGTCGTCCCCGTGCACATATCTCTCTGAGCGTACAAGACGCCTAAACCAGCGATTGTCGAAAATCCATCGGTGTAAGCGAAATACAAAATCAGAAACGAAAACGTCACGGGAAACTTTGATTTCGCCTCCGCGATGGTTCTCGCGAATCTCCCCAAAGAGTCTTTCATTCTCGCGAGTTCCGAGTTCTCTTGCTGTTCCTGTTTTTCTTCTTCATTTACTTCGTCGTCTCTTAATTTTTCGCAAAAGTACACGCCGAAACCTAACCACCAAGCACCGGCCAAGACGATGCACCAGCGAAACGCCGAAGACGCTTTGTTATCGCTCGCGTCTTCGTCGGAGCCACCAGAGAGGAACAAAACGACCAGCGATAACAATAAGCCGAGAACGCCGCTTAAATAACCCGCCGCGTACCCTTTCGTGCTCAATTCGTTTTCGTAATCGTGATCTTCCTCCTTCCCTTCCGATAAAATCGCCTCGCTCTCTTTCGCGAGTATAGGCAAGTAGCTGTTGTAAAAAATAACGGACAGCCCGTACATGGTGTTGCTAAACACCGCTAATATAGCCGCCAACACGTGCTTATACCCCGCGTGTCGTTCGCTGAACGCCGCAAACACGAGCAAACTCGCGCCTCCTAAAACTGTCGTCATCCTCAACCCTTTCTTCCGGTACCCGGTATCCCCTCTCGCCCCGTACAAGGCGAACACGAGCAACTGCGAGACGCAACTGAAACTGATAATCACGAACGCGAACGAGGACGGACGAAACCCGCCGGAAACGCGCACAGTTTCCAAGTCTTCGCAGTTTTCTCGATTCAATCCCGGACCTGTTCGTATCCGATTTCAGAGAGAGAGAGAGAGAGAGAGAGAGAGAGAGAGATGTGAGCGAGAAAGAACACAAAATATCTTTCCTCTGCTCCTTTAGAGCGAGAGAGAGAGCATTCAAAAGAGCATACAAACGCGAGCGGCTGATGCGTTTCTACGCGTTCTAAAAGAGATAAATCGATTCAACGCGACCACAAAACCAAAACGCCTCACCGGAACAGAGCAAATTCCCCTCTCCAACTCGACACTCCAAACATTTCTCGCTGTATTCTACGTCCAAGGTTGAACACATTTTCGGTTTCAGTTTCCCTCGCCACGCTTCACTCTCCGCGTACGCGTTTAACACCAACGGCAAGAACGTCGCGATGGCGACGGTCGCGTAACAGCTGTTCGCGAAATCGTACCCGATCCATGCTTTTCGCTCGCGGGCGAGAGATAGAGATTTATCTTCGTTAGACATCTTTGGTTGTTTCTTTAAAGTGAGTTTTTCTCGGTAACGAACTTTTCTTTGTGAGGGAGGAAAAATGGTAAAAACGCTCTAAACGCTCTCTAAACATTTGACTACAACTGTGAGCTATCTGAACATCTTTTGTCTTTCTCTCTCTTTCTCTCGCTCTCTAGTTGTTTGAGACTCTTTTGGAGACCAAGACGAACCCGTTTCTGTCCAGAAAAGGGTACTCGCCGACCCAAACGTCCAACTCGGGGACGTACGCCTCCCGAATGGCGACAAAGTTTCGGAACAAATCGTCGTCCGAGGAGACGATGAGTTCGCACGCGTCTCCTATTTGCACGTCGTCGTATCTGCGTTCGTTTGGTATGCGAAAAGAGACTTCGAACGAGGAGATTGGGTCGATGAAATCAATCAAGAGCATCTCGCTCGTCGTTTTTCGAGTATTTCTTCGTCCCCGCGACGATGATTTTTTTCGAGCGTTCTCGAAGGTTTTCGCAACGACCGGGACGACTTCGATGTCTTTCACTCGCGCTCTCCACAATCCGACGAATTCGCCTGCGCGCGCGGCTGCGTTCCTTCTCGCCGCCAACGCGATGGGCGCCCAGAGAAAAAATGTCGCGAACGGCACTTGCAACGCCGTCCCGATTTCAAAATCATTAATAGTCGAACATAAAACGACGCCGAGCAAAGAAATAGCGACGCGTTGCACGGCGGCATCGGTGGTGCCCCAAAAGTATCCGTACTGGTTGGAAGTCGCCGCTATGGGAAGGCACTTTTCCGTTTCGCCGTTGGTGAGTAAAGTCACGTTCGGAAGCGCCGGCGAAGAATACGAAGAAGAAGAAGAAGACGATGACGATGAAGACCGTCGTCGTCGTCGTTCTCGCTCCCGTTGTCCCCGTCGTCCGTCTCCTCTTCCTCGTCGTCGTTCGTCGTAGTCGTCTCTTTCTTCTGTTTCTTCTCTTCTTCCTCTTCCCGTTCCGACATCCTCCTCCTCCTCGATATCGTCCTCAAAGTCCAACGAATTCTTCAATTTTCGCCGCCGCCGTCCAGTTCGCCGCTGCCGTTGAAAACCCCCGTCGTCGTTTTTAAAAGACGACGAGGACGAAGAAAAAGCAGCGCTAAATCTTCTCTCCTCGTCCGTCTCGAACGCCTCCTCGTCTCTGTCGTCCTCTGCTTCTCCATCTGCTTCGTTCACCGCAAAATTGACCATTTTTCTCCCCAACGCGGATGAAGAATTCAAAGAAGAAGAACGACGAGAAAACCTACCCGCAACGCTGCTCCTGCTAGTATTACTGCTGCCACGACGAAGCGTCGTCGTTTTTGTCGTAAAAGTCAGTCTCGTCGAGTTCGTCGTCCTCGCGGAAAGGCTTTTGTTGTTGACGGAGAAAACAACCGCACGATTTTGCGCTGAATTCGTAGGAGTCATACATAACGGAAGCATTTTAAGTGAGGAAATTTTTAACAACTTTAAAGCTTTCGCGACGGATGATTTTGTATGCGAACGATGACGACGTGTTTCTTCTGAGCATTGTTTTGCTTTGTTTTGCGCGTAGTAGTGCTCTGTGTACGCGCGTGTGTGTGCGTGTGTTTTTGTGTTCAAGCGTCAAGTGAAACCTTTAACAACGCTCTCGCGAAGAATCGAGCGGACGTTACTTTTTTGGCGGCTCGCTCCTTTTGGCGGCGATGTTTTGCCGTTTCTTATGCGACGCTTGCGCGCACGGCAAGTGAAACCCGCACTCTTTAATCGAATAGACATTGATGACGTCATTTTGGCGACCCCGACCTCCTTTTTCTTTCAAATATTCGTATTTACCTTTCGAGTTTTTGACGATCCACGTGATCTCCACTTCGTCTTCGTCTTTCGACTCGATCGACGCGTCGGATTTTTTCAATCGAACGATTTCTCCCCACCACGGGTCCTCGGGATCTCCCGAGTCGATTTCGATGGACATGCCCGGAGCTAAGTGCTCGAGTTCTATTTTCCCGGTAACGACTTCTTCCTCTTCCGTTTCCTTTTTTTTCTTCTCTTTCTTTTGGACTCTTTTCGCCTTCTTCGTCGAGATTTTCGGCTCTTTTGGCTTCTTCTTCTTCTTCTTCTTCGTCGTCGTCGTCGTTTGCTTTTTATCATTACTTTTACTTCCATCTTGTTTTCCAATGTTTTGAACGCCAGGAAACCAGGTCATTGGCTCCGCGTTGTAGGTTGAATGTTGCGGCGTCGCCATCGCCTTCTCCTGCAACTCTTGCCTCTTCCATTCTTTCTCTTTTTCTTCGGTTAAGAGCTCCGCCATGTATCTCTCCGAATCGAACTCGTTCCTCGACTGTAATCTGAGATTTTCGAGGCGTTTCTTTCGAATTTCTACGAGTTCTCTCTTTAACTCGTCTTTACGCGGATTGGTGGGATAGGAATATTGCATTTGACGTCGCAACGCTCTTCTCGCTATCAGCTCTTGCTCCGCCGATTCCCAGCTCGCGCTCTCTTCATTCACGCATTTGATCAAGATAATCAACGCGCGCTTGTAGTTTTCTAAGTTTATCGCGAGAGAAGATAAATCTCGCGCGATAACTGCACTCGCTCTCTCTGCTGGTGTCTCGTGTAGTCTTTCGCTCGGTCCTGGCGCTCTCGTAGTGGGCGAACCAAATTTACGCTTTATATTTTGAACCAGTCGCACCAGATCCTTCGTCTCCTTGTCGTCGTCCTCTTCTTCGATGATTACGACGTCTTCGTCGTCTATTTTCCTCGCTTTTCCTCTTCCATCGTTTTCGGCTTCCTCCTTCTTGTTCTTCTTCTGCTTCTTCTTCTTCTTCTTCTTCTTCTTCTTTGGATCTTCCTTCTCTGCCCACTCGTCGTACATCGGGAACGCCTTCTCTTCTCCTTCAACCGGTAAAGGCCACTTCCGCGTCGCTTGCATCGCGGCGTCTCTAAACACCGCGTCTTCCACCAACGCTTTTTGCAAACCCAAACTCGTGTCGCTCTTCTCCTTCTTCTTCTTCTTCTCTCCTCCATCTCCTTCTCCTCCTCCTTCTTCTTCTTCACCACCTCGACTCTTACCGCCGACGATACCGAACGATTCCTCCCTAAACTTTCTCACTATTTTACGAAACGAGTTTAACCAATTCACCCTCTCCTCCAAAACCCACCGTCGATCGAATCTCGCCTTCGCGTGCAACTCTCTCTCGTACACGTCCTCCTCGTACTCGTCCGTATTCATCGTATCCAACGGGTCTCGATTATACTTGCTCCAAGTGATCGTATTATTAGTAGTAGTCGTACCCAAACAGTTCTCGTGTACTTTCTTCCACGCGACGCCAAACACGATGCGATTGATGACTTCTTTCGAAAACTTCGCGCAGTCTTCGCGCGTCCTTCTCAGCGCCTTCGCATTCTCGTCTTCCTCTTCTTCTTCCTCTTCTCCTGAATATTCGCTCCGCAAATCCTCGTCGTCGTCGTTCTCGTCCTCCGGATCCTCCTCGTTCGAGTTCATCATCCACGCCCGTCCCGGAATCGCTATAAACACTCGTCCCGGCATCGCGTCCTTCTCCTCCGTTTCCTCCTCCGTTTCAGAAACGTAATACGCATCGACCAAAGATTTCCAGCTCAAACGAACGCATTCCCATCGGAACCTGTGTTTGCGCTTCTTCTCTCGAATTTTGCGCGGCGGCGTAAAATTTTCCTCTTCCTCTGTGTCTTCCTCTCCTTCGGTGGATGCTTTTTCCCACGAGGAAGCGGCGATGGATTCTTCCTCTTCCTCTTCCTCTTCCTCCTCTTCCGAGGCGTGTTCGACGCGATCGTGATGATACAGATTGAACACGTTGTTCGACATTCCCGCGTTTTTCCTCGCGACGAAGTATGTTTTTTGTGTGCCTCTTTTGTTGGTCTTCTCTTCGTTCGTGTTCGCTTTCGTGCTTCGCTTTCGCAACGCGTCTGCGCTTTCGGATGAGATTCTTCGTTTCCGTGTTTTCCGCTCTCCTTCCTCCTCTTCCTCTTCCCCCTCTTTCTTTTGAACGACGATTTGGTCGAGACGACGATGAAACGAAGGAGGACGAGTCGTTTGCTTCGCGTTGGTCCGCATTTGAACGGAGAAAGAAGACGAGTCTCGCCTCCCTCGCGCGTACAAATGAAGATGTTCGACCGTGGCGGGAAAAGGTCAATTAAAATGTCATCACAACCGCGACGCGCTGCGTGGAACACTCGTCGCGACGACAAAAAGTATTCGATATGCTTCCTCGCGCCTCGAGGCGAGGGTATACCCTTTTCTGCTTCCATTTTTGCTCCTCGCGTTTTTGCACGAGGACGTCGATGCGTTCGTCGTTGTCATCGTCGAGAGAAGAGCAAAGAGGAAAGACGCGCGACGACGCGACGGCGAAGCGATTTCAATCCAATGCCGCGAACGAAAAGGACGGTGCAAAACGTGCGCTCGTGCTCTCGAAGACGCGAACGTTCGCGCGAGAAGACGTGGAACAATTTGCAAAGATAACCGGCGATTCAAATCCAATTCACGTGAGTCGTACTGCTACTACTGATAACATCGTGCACGGGGCGTTGTTGGTCTCGATGTTCCCTGCGATAGTGGGAAGCACGTTTCCAGGGGCGAAATATTTGCGCCAAACGGCGATGTTTCGAAACGAGTGCCCGGTCGGCGCGAGAGTGACGGCGACGGTGAGGAAAGTTAAGGAGACGCGAGGTGGTAAGATTGTTGAGTTTGAGACGAAGGTGAGATGCGCGGAGGATGAAGGGAAAGTGTACGTGGACGGCTTCGCGCTGGCGAAAATAGAATAGAACGCAGTACCGGTAGAATGTAATTAGTAGTAGTAGTATAGTATTATCGTTTCGAAGCCGGTGGTCGTAAGCCGGAGAACATCGAGTCTAAGTGCGCGGTTTGTTTTGCTCCGGGTTCTTTGTTATTATTGACCGCGGTGGCGCGCGCGGTGGCTTGTTTCAATCGCTCCTTGGATTGCGCCCATCGCTCGTCTCGGTTGGCGTGTGAAGACGGAGAAGACGATGATCCCACGCCAGTTCCAGAGAGTAAATTTACGCTTTCTAAGTTACGTCCTCCTGCTCCTCCTCCTCCTCCTCTGTCCTCGTCGTCGTCGATGCTAATTTGTTCTTCTTCCAGGTTTCTGGTAAAAGAGGAGAAATTTTTACTCCCGCGCGCTCTCGCGTTGCTCGGCGACGGTTCGTCGAAGTAATATTCCGGATTGGCGCACCCTAATCGACCGCCTTCGACAATTTCCGCGCGTTCGCGGTCGACTATGGACCTCCCGAGACTGTCGTCTTCCATCTCTTCGTCTTTAGCGGATGCGAAGTGAAACGCGTTTTGGTCGCCGATCATGTTCGAGCCGAACCCGTCGGAGCCGATTGAAGTTCGATGGTGCAAACTGCTTCGACCGCTCGAGCCTCCTCTTAACCGAGCGGGACAGCAACAACACAAAATTTTCCATCCGTAACCGGCAATGCCATCGAACGCATCAAAGGCAATCAACGCGCAATAAATGGCTAAAAATCCAGGAACGATCGTGTTAAACCTCTGCGCGGCTTCCGGAATGTGTTCGGCCATTTTCTTCGCGAACGTCGTCGGAGGCACCGATGGGCGAGACAACACCGGCAACAGCGCTAAGAAGTTATACGCCAACGGCGCGGAGTATCTGCACACCAACGACGCGTTGAATAACAAAGATAAACTGTCCGTTCCGTACGGTACCAACGTGTAAAACGAAAACATCCCCAATCGACCGAGCGATAAGTAGGCGCAAAAACACACGTAAAACAAAGGCACGAAAATTGCCATGTGTAAAGTTAAAACGTTATTCACGTTGCGTTCTACGATGACGCCGAATAAGGAGAGAGTGGCGTGCTCACCTAACGCGTCTCCCGTCCAAATCGTACTCTCGGCTAAAATAATCGCCAACGACAAAAAGGCGAAAGAGAAGGCCAAGACTTTACACGTCATCGGTTCAAACGTGCACCTGTAAAATTTTTCAATCGAGTCTCTTATGCTTCTGATTGATGGCGAGGGCGACGAGGACGACGATACGCCACCACCGTCTCGTAACGCAGATCCATTCTGTAATAAATCTTGCGAAATTATGCCTCCACTGGCGGATGGAGGTTTGATCAATCTTCCGTGCGCAGATTTACTCGTTTGATACGTCGCTTCGGCTTGGAACGCGTCTTCCACCGCTTCCACGTACTGCGCTCGTGTTCGTCTGTACACTCGCAAAGATCGCTTCAATCGTCTTCTTAACCTCGCTAAGTCTTTCTCTAAATCGTAATCGTAATCTAACATCGCGTCGTCGTCGTCGTCGTCCATCATCACCCCCATCGCGTTCATTTCCCCGTACGACCCTCTTCTACTACTACTCGTTCCTGTTGCATGCATAGGCGACGACGAGGACGGTCCTCCCCCGTTATTATTATTATTATTATTATTATTATCCATTCTCAATGTTTCTGCGTCCGGCACTTCGCTTTCGATGATATCCATCGCCCATCTCAACTCGTGCCTTCTCGGCATCACCCTCGCCGTCGTCGCGACCGCTTTGCACACTTTCTTCAAATCTTCGTGCGCTTCTTGCAAACTCCTAGAAACGTGTGCGACTCTTTTATACGCCCTCGTCGGTCGGTCGTCCAAAAACGATCTCTTATACAACGCTCGCGGTACTTCGACTAATCCGTACCCGACGAGTAAAATACCCGTCGAAATACCCCACGCGTTGGCGACGACGATACCGTACGCGCTCAAACTCGACGCATCCAGCGACCCGAAAAACAGTAACCCAGTCGCGCCGATTGCCAAAATCCCAACTAAAACGAGGTAAAAAACCACGTTTTCTCTCAGCGCGGTCGAACATCTCGACGCGAACGTAAAGTCTCCGCTGTCCTCGTAAATCTGGTGCAACGGTAAAATCACCCACGTGAGTAAAAAAGTCGACCAGTACGTCACCCCCCACATGTGTGTCATCACGTTGCCATCGTCCGTTCGTTCGTGCGCTCCTCCGTTTTCATCGTTTCCCATTTGTGACAGAGCGTACCCCACGTCCAAGGGGACTAAGGTTAAAATAGAAACGCTCAGAGTCCAGGAGAGAAACACTTGCGCTTTCACCGAGACCGGGTTGTTCCTCTTATCGCTGAAATAGTTCAGCGTACGCAAGACTAAAGAGACGACCAACGCGGACGCGACGAACGCGAACGTGACTCTCATTTTTTACTTTCTCGAGCGCGATGGGTTGGTATTTCTGCGAGTGATGATGTGTTCAGCGCGTGTGATGGAAGACTTTTACGCTGCGCGCGTTTGGAACGAACAAAAGCGTTTTGGAATGGCGAACGTGCGGCAAAACTTTCCCCTGTGTGATGCAGATGTTCTCGCAGAGACGAACAACGACGAGCCCAAAAGGCTTTCGTCGCAACGAGCCTTTCGTAAAAAAACGATCTTTTCGTCGCTCTTTTTCCTCTCTGAAGAAGTCTGGAGATGGATTTTCCCCGGGGGCGGAACCGTGGGACCCTTCAAAGAACGACGGCGAGTTAGATCCGATTCGGAACGAAGTTCTGTTACGAATCGTCCAATCCGAGATTTCAGACGAGGAGGTGAACAAACTCGTCTGGCGGTGTTTAGGATACGAAATGACGATAGAGCTCGACCCGGAGACGTTAACCGCGACAGAAACGTGGCGAGTATCGAATAAAGTGTTCCCGAACTGGGCGAAACGGTTTCCAGAACCGCCGGATGTGATTGGGGTGACGAGGAAGTATTACCCGGAAATCGACCAACCGGTGAAGGAAGCGTGCGCGAGCTTGACGAGATCGGTCTCGAGCGAATATAAGAACGGGTTGAAAGAACAGTTGAAACCGTTAGGGTGGAAAGGGTTTAAAATGGAAGGGTTGACGCCGAACATGACGAGACGAGCGCAAGCGGCGAATTGGTTGGTGTATTATAGGAGCGAGTTGAGAGGGGTCCCGATCGAGGAGTTGAAGAGGAGACGAGAACTTCGAAGACTGAAAGAGATCGAGGAAGGCGAGGAGAAGAAACCAACCGGTGGGTCCGCGCAATCCGTCGTTTAATAATAATAATAATAATACTAATTTGTTGCGTGCGAGATATAATAATATAAGCATATGCGTTACGTGTAGTAGAGTCTTTGCATGACTATGACATAACGCAAGAGTTCTCGTTCCTCTCTCTCTTTCTCTCAACAACATCAATAATAATAACGGTACATAAAAATAACCGTCGTCGTCGTCGTCGTCGTCGCATTAAGGGTCGTACACGAACTCGCCGTACTCGCTCAATACCGTCACTTGGCTCTTCCCGCTCTTCTCTTCCACTCGTCCGATAATTTTACTGTCGATGTTAAACTTCTTCCCGCACTCGATCAATCTATTCGCGACGCCGACCGACGGAACGTACACCTCCAGCCTGTGACCGCAGTTGAACACTTTATACATTTCCTTCCAATCCGTGTTTGAGCACTCTTGGATCAACCGAAACAACGGAGGAACGTCGAACATGTCGTCTTTAATAATCTGTAACCCGTCGTCGACAAAGTGTAAAACTTTCGTTTGCGCGCCTCCCGAGCAATGCACCATGCCGTGAATTTCCTCTTTTCGTTTCTCGCCAACTTCGTCCAAAATCGCTCGCACAACCGGCGCGTACGTTCGCGTCGGCGACAGGACGAGTTTTCCAACCGTCATCCCAGTTTCTGGCTCGATATCCGTCAACTGATACTTCCCAGAATACACCAAATCTTCCGGCACGGCTGGATCAAACGTCTCCGGATACTTCTCGCCGACAGATTTCGCAAACACGTCGTGTCTGGCGCTGGTTAACCCATTCGATCCCATCCCGCCATTATACTCCGTCTCGTACGAAGCTTGCCCGTACGAGCTAAACCCGACGATGATATCTCCGGCTTGGATTTTATCGTTCGAAATCACGTCTTCTCTTTTCATCCTCGCGCACACGGTGGAATCGACCACAACCGTTCTCACCAAATCCCCGAGATCTGCGGTTTCTCCTCCCGTGCTCGTAATCCCTACCCCACACTCTCGCATCGTCTTCAACACATCCTCCGTTCCTTCGATCAGATTCGTCAAAACCTCCCCGGTAATCAATCCTTTATTCCTCCCGATGGTCGACGACAACAATATATCGTCCGCGCACCCGATGCACAACAAATCATCCGTATTCATAACCACAGAGTCTTGCGCGATGCCTCTCCACACGTTCAAATCTCCCGTCTCTTTCCAGTACGCGTACGCGAGCGATGATTTCGTCCCCGCGCCGTCCGCGTGGACGCACGTGCAATATTCCGGGTCCATCGCGATATCCTGAACCACTTTACAAAACGCCTTGGGAAACAATCCTTTGCTGACGTTTTGTATCGCTTTGTGCACGTCTTCTTTGGACGCGGAGACTCCTCTCGCCATGTACCGCTCGACTTCTTTGTTTACTTGTTGTTGTTGTTGTTGTTGTTGTTCGGGCGACGACGACGCTCTGACGATGTTTTTGCCGCGGCAACGACGACTGCCGCTTTTCCCACGATGATGAAAATCTCGTTCGTCGTGAACGTTTCTCGATGCGAAAACTGCGTTACTCGTATTACTTCTTCTCGAAAATGAGGACGACTTTGAAGACGAAGACGTAAAACAACAAAGGAGCGACTTTGAGGACGACGAAGAGGAGGAGGATGAAATCATCGTCTGAATCGTCGTCGTCATCTCTCTCTCTCTCTCTCTCTTAAACGCGCGCGCGTATTCTTTAGTTTTAAGAAGCGTCTCGAGGGAAATTTTGAAATCCAAAGCAAAGCGTCTCAAAATTTAGGGTGTTAAATGAAACACTAAATGACACAGAGACCCGAGTGAAGAACGCTCGACGCACTCGTCAGACTCTGCGACGCAAAGACAGAGACAGACAGACAGAGAGAGAAGGAGTGAGAGAATGGCGACGGCGAGAATGGCGACCTCGTCGCTTTGTTCTGGTGGTCGTGGTGGTGGTTTTTTTTGTCGTCACGCGACGACGACGACGTTCACAAAAGCGAAAGGATTGCGAAGGAGAGATGTGGATACGATGGCATCATCATCATCATCATCATCATCATCGGAAGAAGAAGAAGACAAGAACAACAGTAAAGCAATAAAAAAAGAAACAACGACAGAAACAGAAACGATTTTCACGGTGGAAGTTGAAACGATCGTCGCTCGCAGAGCCATTCAGTGGGATTCGCTCGCGATTGGAGACGAAAATCGAGCGATTTTCGTCTCCGGGGTTGCGTTTGACTCGGAAGCGGAAAGAAAAGGGATTAAACCAGGGATGCGATTGGTGGCGATTACCGACCCGGTGGATAAAGCAGAGATGTGGCAGATACCGAAGAACGTGACTTTTGTTCGAGCGATGGATGCGATTCGATCGACGAGAGCGTACGATATTCAGTTGACGTTTGAGAAGGAGGCGTCGATTACGAGGGAGATGGTTGAATACGCGAAAGCGTTGCGAGCGGGAGACGAAGAGGAGGAGGAGAGGAAACAAATTGAGGAAGATGAGATCAGACGCGCGATGATGACTTCTTCGTCGTCGTCGTCTTCTTCGTCGTCGTCATCGGTAGCCCCTCCCTCGACAAAACCGCCTTCAAAAGCGAGAATACCTCGCCCTTCGCAAGGCGAGAAAGAGCGCCCTGATTTGTATTCGGACAAGTGGCAAGGCGACGAATACGTCGGCACTGGGCCGTGGAACGAATTAACCGTAGGGTTAGCCATTGCCGTCGCCGTGCCTTTACTAATCACAATCGTAGCCGCGGCAACCAACGGCGTTTTATGGAACGTTCCAGATAGCGTCAATCGCTACCGATGATTATTTTGCCATTTTTTATGACTCGGATTTTGCATTAAAAATCTTTGTACCTGGTACCGCTTTACACACATACAATCTCGTTTCTTTCAAAGAAAAGAGAGCAGACGCTTCTTCTGCTTTTCTCGCGTCGTCGTCGCTCGCGTCCGTCCTTTTTTTTCTCCATCACCACACATCAAAACACGCCGCTGATTGATGCGTGCGCAGGAACACAACACACACAGAGAGAGAGAGAAAAAACAGCATATGCACCCAAAATTTTCAAGTGCAAATTTGCGACCAAAATTTCTCCAATTTTCTCCAATTTTCCTCTCGACACAACTCACGCTTGACAAAGAAAACGAAAGAAATGGTCAAGATTACCAAAAGTACGCGCTCTTTGTTCCTTTCCTACTATAGCTCTTTTTCTCTCTCTCTCTCTCTCTCTTTTGTTCTTTTTTCTTTGCGTTCGTATTCTTTCTCTTTCTCCTTTCGCGCTGCGTTTGTGTGTGTGTGTGTGTGTGTGTGTGTGTGTGTGTGTCTCGAGCGGCCTGATCTTCGTCTCGGAGTTTTGTTTCCATCTCAACCACAAGTTTTCTTCTCGTGCTCTCACGTACTGACGTTTCCTCTCTTTATCATCACATCATCTTTTAATTCAGTTTGCTGCATCGGCGCCGGCTACGTCGGCGGACCGACCATGGCCATGATCGCTCTGAAGTGCCCGCACATCGAGGTAATACTATAAACATATATTTTTTTGTGAGACGATGATTTGACGCAGAGCGCGGGGGAAAAGGAGACGATGGATTCGCACAATCTTCTCTCTCTGTCTCTCGTAAAATCGCAAAGTTCGTTTGAGAACTTTTACGCGCGTCTCTCTCGCTCCAACCTCTCGCTCTCGCTTTTCTCGATTCGATCGATCTCGGTCGAGAGAGAGAGATTCGAGCGCAGCGCGTGCTTCCGGATGCTTTTCTCATTTTCCTCTTACATTGGATGTAACACTAATCTCTTCACGCAATCTTTCTCTTTATCCGCACGATTTTTTATCGCGATGATGATATATAGGTGACGGTGGTTAAT
>Ga0209335_10004532_pt1 | contig 13166 bp, 12 predicted proteins | sample COG_09_FD_184753 | JGI IMG/M metagenome (GOLD analysis project Ga0209335, IMG submission 184753) | Pelagic Microbial community sample from North Sea - COGITO 998_met_09 (SPAdes) (version 2) | ecosystem: Environmental > Aquatic > Marine > Neritic zone/Coastal water | place: Helgoland, sampling...
GGGGATGTTATCCTTTCCTCTAGAAAGTGAAATTTCAAGACAAATTTATCAATTATTTAATTCAATTAAATTTTAAAAATTGATACTAGTAGATCTAGTTATCAATGAAAAAAATACAAATCTCACCATCAATCTTATCTGCGGATTTTAGTCAGTTAGGAAATGAAATAAAAAGACTTGAAGAAGGTGGCGCAGACATGATTCATGTAGATGTAATGGATGGTCATTTTGTGCCCAACCTTACAATTGGACCACCAGTAATTAAAGCTCTAAAAAAAAAGTGTTCAATAAAATTTGATGTGCACTTAATGATTTCTCCAGTTCATAAATATATCGAGTCGTATGCAGATGCTGGTGCAGATATTATAACTATCCACCCAGAAGCTACAGATAACTTGGAGGCTTCAATTCTAAAAATAAAAGAGTTAAATAAAAAAGTAGGTGTATCTCTTAATCCTGAGTCAAAAATTGATCTTATCTTAAATTTCCTGGATAAAATTGACCTAGTTCTAATAATGAGTGTTAATCCTGGTTTTGGCGGTCAAAAATTTATGCCTGAAGTTTTAGAAAAAATTAAAAATCTTAAATCAATTCAAAATGAAAAAAAATTAGATTTTGACATCGAAATAGATGGTGGAATAAATTTTGATAATTGTAAGGAAGCAATAGAAGCAGGTGCAAATATTCTTGTTTCAGGAACAACTGTATTCAAAAGTAATAATGGGGATATAAACAAAAATATTAATTTATTAAAATTAAAATAAGTTAATGATCAATAAAGATTTACTAAGCAAATTTAGTCACTTTTATTCTAATATAAAAAAAAATTTCGATAAGATTTACAAAAATTCCAATTTCTATGATAAAAAAATATCAAAAGTTTTTGAAAATGATTTTCAATATAAACCTAGTCCTTTTCTTTTATCTTCAATAATTAATTATCAAAAAAAAAAATATAAAATTGAAGACTTTGCCATAGAATCTATTTGGAAAAGAGATGTGGATATTAAAGATTTTAAAAAATTAAATAATTTTTTTTGGTTTTTTAGTTTAGATTTAAAGTCTTCAAAAAAAACTACTCAATCTATTTTATCTAATTGGATAGATAATAATAAAAAATATAATGAAAAAAGTTGGGAAATTAATCTTACATCAAAGAGGATAATATCTTGGTTATCCAACCATCAACTTACCTATGAAGATAGTGAAAAAGAATACAGACAAAAATTTAATTTTATCATTAAAAAACAGACCAATCATTTGATTAATGAAATAAAGAACTCTAATGAGGTAGAAAATAAAATAATAAGTTGTTCAGCAATTATTTTATCAGGATTAGCATATCAAAATGATAAGAATTATCTTAACATTGGATTAAATCTTTTAAAAAATATAATCAAATCATCAATTGACAATTATGGATTTCCAAAATCGAGGAATATTAAACAATTAATACTTTACCTGAAATATTTTATTATCATAAGAGAGTGGTTTAAAGAGTCTCAAAATGATATTCCAGAATATATTGATGAAACAATATATTATCTTGGATTAAGTTATGCTTTTATTTGGCAAAATATTAATCAAGATATTCTATTTAATGGTAATTATACGACTAATAACAAAGAATTTGATCAATACTTAAAAAGATTTGGTTACAAATTTAAAAACGATAATAAAGAACTTGCGGGATATGCTGTTCTTAAGAATAAAAAAATCATATTAGTGATGGACGTTGGATCTAGTCCAATTAAAAACTTTTCTAAAAACTATCAATCTGGAGCATTATCTTTTGAAATAATTTCTAAAGATAAAAAACTTATAAGTAATTCAGGATATTTTCCCAACAAATATAATAAATTAAATAAACTCTCAAAAAGTTCTGCACTTCAAAGTACTTTAATAATTGAGGATTATTCATCTTGTAATTTTAAAAAAAAGGGAAAATATAATTTTATTGTTGATGAAGGATTAACAATTTTAAAAAAAAATATTATCCAAGAAGAAAACTATTGGAAAATTTCAGGAGCGCACGATGGATATTCTAAAAAATTCAACTTAATACATGAGCGAGATATTGAGTTTTATCCCGAACAAATGAAATTTGTTGGTTTTGATAAAATTTTAACCAACAATTCAAATGAACATTTAAAATTTGATATTAGATTTCATCTACACCCAGATGCAAAAGTAATGAAAACTCAAGATAACAAATCAATACTAGTAGAGTTAGAAGAAGAAGGTTGGAAGTTTAGCTGTGATAACTTTGATATAAATATTGATAATAGTTTGTATTTCGGTAATAAAAATTCTTATAAAGAAAATCAAAATATATTTATTTCAGGTATAAATAAATCAGTTGATCAAACAATTAAATGGGAAATTGTTAAAATATAATGAAAAAAATTAAAACTGCATTAATTTCTGTCTCAGACAAAAAAGATTTAAAACCTTTGTTGAATATTTTAAAGAAAAATAAAATTAAAATAATTAGTTCAGGTGGGACTTACAAAGAAATTAAAAAATTAAAATTTAAATGTTTTGAAGTATCAGATTTTACTGGCTCCCCTGAAATTTTAGGAGGCAGGGTAAAAACACTTCATCCAAAAATACATGCTGGAATTTTAAATAAAAGAAATAATAAGTCTCACTTAAAAGATTTAAAAAATAATAATTTTGAAAATATAGATTTGGTAATTGTAAATTTTTATCCTTTTGAAAAAACTTTAAAAACAACAAAAAATCATAATAAGATTATTGAAAATATAGATGTAGGTGGTCCAACAATGGTACGTTCAGCTGCTAAAAATTATAAAGATGTAACAGTAATTACTTCAAGTGATCAATATGAAGAATTTATTAATGAGTTAAAAAAAAATAATGGGTCCACAACTTTAAATTTTAGAGAAAAAATGTCTCAAATTGCTTTTACTGAGACTGCTTACTATGACTCTATTATTTCTAATTATTTTAATAAAATATCTAATAATCTTTTTCCAAGAAAAAAAATTATTCATGGAAACTTAATTGAAACACCAAGATATGGCGAAAATCCTCATCAAAAAAGCGCCATATACTCAAAAAATTTAAATTTAAATATAAATCAAGTTCATGGAAAACAACTTAGCTATAATAATTATAGTGATATTTTTGCTGCACTAACTATTTCTAAATCTCTACCTAAAAATATAGGTACTGTTATAATAAAACATGCAAATCCATGTGGTGTTTCAATTAAAAAAAATAATCTTGAAAGTTATAAGTCTGCTCTTGCGTGTGATCCAATAAGCGCATTTGGGGGAATAGTATCATGTAATTATAAAATCACTAAAAATCTAGCATTAGAATTAAATAAGATATTTCTTGAAGTAATTATAGCAGAAGGTTTTGACGCTAAAGCTCTCAAAATACTTAAAACAAAAAAAAACTTAAGATTAATTAATGCTTCAAATTATTTTATAAGTGAAATTTTAAAATCAACCTCTTTTAATGAAGAAATATTAGTCCAATCTGAAGATAACAGTAAATTTAAAGCCAAGGACTTTCAGATAGTTTCTAAAAGAAAACCTAACGCACAACAAATGAAAAATCTTATTTTTGCATTTAATGTTTGTCGATATGTTAAATCAAATGCAATAGTTCTTGCTAGCAGTGAAACAACAGTAGGTATTGGATCAGGTCAGCCAAGTAGATTGGATAGCTGTCAAATCGCAATTGATAAGATGAAAAAATTTAGTGATGTAAATGGTGATATAGTTGCGGCATCAGATGCTTTTTTTCCTTTTGTTGATGGTATAGAAAAATTGGTTCAATCAGGAGTTTCTGCAGTTATTCAACCTTCAGGCTCCATAAAAGATAGTGAAATAATCAAATTTGCCAATCAAACTGATACTATTTTAGTTTTTTCAAAAACAAGACATTTTAGACATTAATTATTTTATCAATTTTTGCGGCTAAGATAAAATCATTTTCTGAAAGTCCCTTAATTGCATGTGTAGTTATCTTTATTTCAGAGTACCCCCAGCCAAAATTAATGTCTGGATGATGACCTTCTTCTTCAGAAATTTTTCCAACACTATTGATAAATTTTAAACTTTCCCTAAAATTTTCAAAATTAAATTTTTTTTTTAAATAAAATATTTCATCTTGATCTTTAGTAATGTCCCAACCATCTACTTTTTTTTGGTATTTATGTATTTCAGATATATCAAAAGGAATAACACCTCCCTCACATGGTTTACAATTTTTTTTAAATAAATCATCTTCCATAATAGATCTTTAACATAAAAATTCTTTTCTTCGTAATTCTAATTGATTTGACATTTTTTCTGCTACGAACTTAGAATGAATAAAATCATTACTAACGTTTTTATAAGTATTATCATTTATTGCCTTAGCATAGTTTAGCCAATGATTGATAATCAAAAAATCAGAAATTGAAAACCCTGAAATAGACTCTTTTAAAATTCTATTATCCAGGTTTATTTCACTTTCAGCTTTTTTTTCTATTTTATTCCAACTGTCTTCGAAATTCATAAAATTTGTCTCATCTTTGTCAGTTTGTCTAAAATTAGGGAATGTTTTATAAAATTCAGAACAACCTCTTTTTATGCTAACTTTATATTCTAATGATTTTTTTAGAACTGCACTAAGGTCATCTAAAATTTTTTTTGATTCATCCATACTTGAACAATAGATAAATCCTTTATAAGTTCCCTGAACTTCTGGTCTTAGTTCAATCATACACTTTCTCCAATTATTATTAGGGAAATTAAAATTATCAAAAATAAAGAACAGTTTAATTAATTCAAAGATAGTTTTTGGTTCAATTTGAATTTTAAAACAGCTAAAGCAAAATTTTGGTATGATATTAAATTGATTAAAAACTTTATGATGCCTACCACAATTTAGATTTTTAGAATTTCTTCTATATATTTGTGTTTCAATATAATCAATTCCATCAATATTTTGTTGGATATTATCTATTATTTTAAATGATTTTTTAAAAAAGGTTTCTAAATTATTATCTGTTAAATTATTTTTAATATCCTTATGTACTTTTTTTAATAAATTATTTGTAACAATAATTGGATTATCATTATCTGAATGATAATAAGTTAGGGCAGATATTAAATTTTCTTTAGCTTTTTTATGTTTGTTATCTTGTTTTAGGGCAATTATATAACAATCAATAGCGTCCTTATATCTTCCTAAATCAGCATAAGTTATTCCAAGATTATTATGGGCATTTACTATACTGGGATTAATTTCAATTACTTTTTTGAAACAATTTAGAGCTTTTTCGTTTTGCCCCAATTGTCTCAAAACTAATCCAAGGTTATATTGAGCCATTATAAAATTAGGATCTAATTTTATTATTTTTTCATAACAATCTTTAGCTTTTTTAATTTTTCCAAGTTTTTGGAATATTATTCCTAGGTTATTATATGCATCAATTAAATTTGGATTAATCTTAATTATTTTTTCATAGCATTGAATTGCTTTTGCATTTTCACCCTCTGATCTATAGATCAATCCTAAATTATTATAAGCCTCAATAAATTTTGGATGGAGATTTAATATTTTGTTGTAAAGTTTCTTTGCATCAACAAGATTATTTTTTTTTTGATTTTGGACTGCTAAATTAAATAATTCTTCTATATTTAATTTTTTAATTTGATACATATCAATTTTGGAGCGGGCAAAGGGGGTCGAACCCTCGACCTTCTCGTTGGCAACGAGACGCTCTACCACTGAGCTATGCCCGCATAATTTATAGAAATTATAGAGTAAAAAAAACTAAAAACAAGTAATTCTAGTTATAGGATAATTCTTTTAAATTTTTTTCATAAGTTCTATTAAGCTTTATCTTAATATCTTCTGACAAAATCTTCTTCCAATCATTATCTGGACCAAGAAAAAAAAATGGAATTTTCTCATTAGTTTTTTTTGATAAGATTGCCTCTGAAAAACCATGTTTCTTTTCATTTTCTTTTAATTTATTAAATGAAGTGGATTGAACAGAATTTTTTAATCGCTCCTTATTTATTTTATTATTAATACCTGTGGTTTTATTAATAAAATCAACAATATCTTTAAATACAACATAGGTCTCTTTTAATAAGCTTTCATATTTAACAATCATAAAAGGTATTTGTTTTTGAACTGTCCAAGATTTGTAGTTAGTTTCCCAGGAACTAATAAACTGGAAATCACTATAACCATCTTTTTCTAGATTTTGGACATCATAAATAAATTGTTTTTCGTTAGCCATCCATTTTAAAGCTTGTTCATCATTCATTTCATAATGATTTTTTAGAGATGTAATGACATTTCTAGGATCTCTAACAATATAAATACATCCAATAGAATTTTGTCTATTTGTAAACTTTTGATTATTTAATGAACCAAAAACATTATGTGTTTTAAAAAACCTTAATTGATTATCTTTGTTTATGTTTTCTTGTGCTTTTAACCACAATCTTGAAGTATCAGTTACAACGTTTTGATCATATTCAAATTTATTAAAATGTCTTTTTTCAGGAAATTGACCAATTTTTTTAATTATAGAATTATCATAAATTCCATCTTTAGAATAATAATATGAACTAATTAATGTTCTGAGCCAAGTATTTCCACTCTTAGGGTATGATGCTATCCAAAATATCATTAATTAGTTATTATAATTGAATAATAATTTTTTTGTTATTAATAATTTTAAAATATTTCTAAAAAAATTAATACCTTAGTCAGAAAATACTTTTTGAATTAACAATTATTTAGCCAGGTATATTTATCTTTAAAATTATCTAAAAGTTTCTCATAAGGTTTATATTTTTTTTTATCATAGGCGAATATTTGGCTTCTAAGCTGTGTATTACTGAGGGTTTTTACTACTAAATCCTTTTTTTTATAAAATTTTAGTATTTGTGCAGACCAAGGTAATTTACAAAATTCAAATATTTTTTTTGAATAAAACTCCTGCTCGCTTGTTAAGTTTTCTAAATCAATTGATAATATTTTATCTGGGAATTTTTTTTCATAATAATCAGTAATTTCTATACAGCTATTTACATAATTTAATATATTTTCAATAGAGTGTGCCCAAGGAAAATCGGGAAGCATTGATTGATATATCCCAATAACAGAATCTTGATAATTTCTTTTTGAATAAACAAATTTTGCATTTGGAAAGACTTTTAGTATAATTTCAATATTAAAAAAATTTTCTAAAGATTTATCGACAAAAAAAAACTGCTTATCTTTATTTTTAAAGTAATTTAGATATCTATTGTAAATATTCTTTTGTAATTTAGTAATATCTAAATTTAAAGTATAATTTTTTAAATCAAAATTACTTTTATAAACATAATTTTTAATTTGATTAAAAATTTCTGTGTTAAAAATTGATGTTTCTCCCAAACTCATTACATCACAATCTGCTGAACTAATTAATGTTTCAATTAAAGTTGAGCCAGATCTTGGCAAGCCTATAATAAATATAGGGAAGATATTTTTTAATTCTATTTCTTTAGAAAAAGAATTTATAAAATTTATTTTATGATAATGCTTAGAAATAATATTATTATAATAAAATAATCCCTGTAAATTAAAGTCTTTTCTAAAGTTAAAACAATCACTTTGAAATTTATGAAGATGTTTTATTTCTATTTCATAATTTTCATTTTTTTTAGCATTTTTTGATAATAAGTATTCAATCAAATAACTTTCATGTAAGTTAATATTTCTTTTTTTTGCTTCAATTAAATTTAAGATATGTTCTGATGTTAAATATTGAGGTTTAATCATATAAAGACTGTAATATGCTTTTGGATTAAATTTGTCTAAATTAATAGCCTTTAAACATAATTTTTTAGCTGATAAAAAATTTCCAATTACAGTATGTGCATTAGCAAGATGTAAAATCAAATCTATTGATTTTGGTTTAATTTTTAATGCTAATTTATAATAGTTAATACTATTTTGAATTTGATTAAGTGAATAATATATAAAACCTAGTAGATAATATATGTTAGCAGTTTTATTTCCATTTTCCAGCTCATTTAAAAAAAAGGATAGTGCTTTATTGTATTCTTTTTCTTGAATATATTTTTTTCCTAAATTAAAAACCATATGGTAATTTTATCTAAATTGTTATATTTTATATTTTTTGATAAATAAAATGGAAAAAAAAAAATTACCTAAAACTATACCTGTATTTCCTTTAAGCAATTTTATTCTTTTTCCAAACACGTCTGTACCTTTAAATATTTTTGAACCAAGATATGTTGACATGGTCAATGACAGTATGAAATTAGATAAATTAATAGGAATGATCCAGCCGTTAGGAGCAAATAATTTGGAAAATTTACCACCTAAATTGCATAAAATTGGATGCTTAGGTAAAATCACAAGTTTTAAAGAGTCTGATAATGGAAGTTTTTTAATTGAATTAAAAGGACTGGTGAGATTTGAAATTATTAATGAAATACAATCAGATAAAAAATATAGACAATATGAAATAAATTTTGAAAATTTTGAAAGTGATCTAAAAAATCAAAAAGAAGAACTTAAATTTACTGACCTAGAATTAATTTTTAAGGATTTAAAATCATTGTTTGAAAAAAGAGGATTTATTATCAATTGGAAAGCCCTAGAAAAACAAAGTCTAAATGAAACAATAAATGCTTTAGCAATGGCCTCCCCATTCTCACTAGAGGAAAAACAAGCTCTATTGGAAGCTAAAACTCTTGATTTAAGAAAAAATAAAATAGCTGAAATTTTAAGCACATATTCACACGATATTTTTGAAAATACGACTCTTCAGTAACTAAAAAAAAATTCCTTTATCTGCAATCTTAATAAATATTTTATTTATTGACGGATTACTGCCCATAAATTTAACTGATTTACTCAGTATATTATTTTTTGTTTTTTTCTCTAAATTAAAAAATTCATAAATCAAATCAATGCCATTAGAAAAAATATAATTTTTATGTTTTAAGTTATTTTCAAATTCCTCACTTACTGAATTATCCAGTGGCAACCCAAGTTCAAACCTTTTTTTTATTATTTTTGTAATAACCATAATATCTCTTATGGTCATATTATATCCTTGACCTGCTAATGGATGAATTTTATGCAACAAGTCTCCAAACGCCAAAATATTTTTGTAATAATATGATCTTAAATTTAAGGATTGTAATTCAAAATTTTCAACTTTGTTAATTTTATTAATTTCATATTTTGAATTATAATAATGAATCAATTCTTCAATATTAGGTTTTTTTTTATTAAAAGGGTATTGGGTTGAATATACTACTGAAGTTTCATTATTAGAAATTGGCAAAAAAGCTAAAGGTCCTAATTTAGTAAAAATTTGTGTAGCAGAATTATTTGCAATTTTTTTGTGGTTGATAATTGTTGTGTAGGCTAAACTATCATATTTTTTAATTATTTTTTTACTAAAATATTTCTTTGTTATTACATGAGCATAATCACAATTAATAATTAAATCATAATTGTTAATAAAAGATAAGTTGTCTTTCTTTGCTATAAATTTTTTAAAATATTTACTTTTAGACAAATCTTTTTCTAAGACTTTATACAATTCATGATTTTTTATAATTGAAAAAAGTTGATCATTTTTGTTTTCAAAGTTAAGTAATTTTTCATTTTTTAGATTCTCGGTAAATATTTCAATTTTATTTAGTTTCCAAAGAAGTTTTTTAATGTTTATTATATTATTGTTAAAAAAATCTGAATTATTTTTTGAAATACCAATTGTTCTAGTTTGGTTAATACTTTTAGCTTTTTTTTGTGCATAAATATCAACACAAATATTTTGATTAACTATAGCCTTGGCTAAGGTTAATGCTGAAAGACCATCGCCTACTACACAAACTCTCATAAATATTTTTAATTTTAACAATAAAAATTAGATGATACAAAGTGATTAAGTTATCATTTATATGAATATTAAAAAAACAGCCAATTTAGTAATGAATTTCGCTATTAAAAGATTAGCTGAAATATTGGGATTTATTATCTTTTCTGGTGGCACAATGTTATTAATTTCACTAATAACTTATTCTCCTGAAGATCCCAATTTCATTTTTCCAGATAATACTGAAATTAAAAACTTGTTAGGGTTTCAAGGAAGTTTTGTTTCAGATTTATTTTTTCAATCATTTGGTTTGATTGCGTATTTAATTTCACTTACCTTTATAATTACTGGTATTAACATATTTAGAACAAAAGAATTTTTCTTAATTATTGAAAATACATTCTTTGCAATACTTTATTGTGTACTTGGAGCTCTTTTTTTAAGTTATTTTTACTCTAAAGGGTTTACACTTTATATTAACGGAAATGGTGGATTTATTGGAAGTTATTTAAATCAAACATTTCTTAGTTCATTAATACAAATTAATTCAACTGTATCTTATTATATATTAATTATACTAATATTATTTTTATTTCTTGTTAGTGTTAATTTTAATCCAAAGAATTTTTATTTATCTATTAAAAAAATCTGGACCATCTTTACAAAAAAAGAAAATAAAAATTATACTGATAAAAATGAAATAATTAATGAGTATATCCCTCAAGATGAAATTAAAAATCTTATTCAAGAAGATCTACCATTTATAAAAACAGAAAACAAAGTGAATAATACAATTAAATTTCGATTACCAAGTTTAGATTTATTAAAAATTCCTTCTAAAAAAGAAAGAGAAAATTCAAATAAAAGTGAAAATAATAACTCAGAATTTTTAGAGAAAATATTAATGGATTTTGGTGTAAGTGGAAATATCAAAAAAGTTAGTCATGGCCCCGTGGTAACGCTCAATGAATTTGAACCAGCTGCTGGTGTTAAAGTCTCTAAGATAATTAATTTATCAGACGACATCGCAAGAAATACTAGCTCAGAGTCTGCAAGAATTGCGACAATCCCTGGTAGCAATACTGTAGGAATTGAGCTTCCCAATAGTTCTAGAGAGAATGTTTACTTAAGTGAGATTTTAAATAATGCTGATTTTAAAAAAAAAGAAATAAAACTTCCTATCGCTCTTGGAAAAAGTATTTCAGGAAAACCTATTGTTGGTGACTTGGCTTCTATGCCACATCTACTTATTGCGGGAACTACAGGTTCTGGAAAATCAGTTTGTATTAACACAATTATATTATCTCTTCTTTATCGACATACCCCAGAGAAATGTAAGTTTATTTTAATAGATCCTAAAATGCTTGAACTTTCAACTTACGAAGGCATCCCTCACCTTTTATGTCCAGTTATAACAGAAGCAAAAAAAGCAGCTTCTGTACTTGGATGGGTCGTTAAAGAAATGGAAAGTAGATATAGATTGATGACAAAAGAAGGAGTTAGAAACATAGATGGATACAACACTAAACATAAACTCCCAATGCCATATATTGTCGTTGTTGTAGATGAAATGTCTGATCTAATGCTAGTTGCGGGAAAAGAAATAGAAAATTATATTCAAAAACTATCCCAGATGGCAAGAGCAGCTGGAATTCATATCATTATGGCAACCCAACGACCCAGTGTTGATGTAATAACTGGTACTATTAAAGCAAATTTTCCAACTAGGATTTCATTTCAAGTTACATCTAAGATAGATAGTAGGACTATCCTTGGTGAGCAAGGAGCAGAACAACTACTAGGTAAAGGAGATATGCTTTATATGTCCTCTGCAAATAGAATTGTTCGAATACATGCGCCATTTGTATCAGATAATGAAATTGAAAAGATTAATAATTCACTAAGATCGCAAGCTGAACCTGATTATGTAGATGAAATTTTAAACTTTGCAGATGAAAAAGAGATTGGCGATATTCAAAACCAAGGTGACAAAGATGAGCTCTACCAACCAGCTCTAGAAATTATAAGATCTGAGGGTAAAGCGTCAACATCTTTTCTTCAACGAAAGCTACAAATTGGATACAATAGAGCAGCAAGAATTATTGATATGATGGAAGCTGATGGCATCGTAAGCAAAGCTAACCATGTTGGTAAAAGAGATGTCCTTTGATGTTTAAGTATTTTTTTATTTTTATTTTTTTAATTTTAGTCTCAAATTCTCAAGCAGAGAATAAAGAAAAAATAATAGAAAATTTACAAAACATTCAAAATCTAAATTTTGAATTTGAGCAAAACATTAATGGAAAAATTGAAACTGGAAATTGCACAATCAATTATCCTAAAAAAATTTTTTGTAAATATTTTAAAAATAATAATAAAGTTTTAGTTTCTAATGGTAAATCACTAGTAGTAAAAACTAGATCAAGTTTTTACAGATATCCACTTAAAAAAACTCCTCTTGATTTAATCTTAGATAAAAATTTTTTAATCAAAAAGATATATGATTTAGATGAAAAAGTTATAGATGATCTCTATATAAATTTTACAATATCAGAAAATAATAATGAAATTAATGTTTTTTTTGATAATAAATCACTTTACTTGGTTGGTTGGCAGACTAAAGATATTTATCAAAATGTTAATGTTACTTATCTTTCTTCTATTAAAATCAATCAACAAATTGATAAAAATTTGTTTAAACTGCCTACACAAAACTAAACTCTTATAGTTTCAGTTTTAAATATTGTCATACCTCTAGCAATATAATTATCTAAAGCATTTTTATGATCCAAAGAACATGTATGAACCCAAACTCTGTCGATACTTTCTTTAAAAGATTTTTGAATTGCTTGAGATAACAAATATGATCCCAACTTTTTGTTTTGAAATTCTTCTAATAATCCAAAATAAGCAATCTCAACTTCTTTTTTTTCAAAATGGGATATCAATTCAAAGAAGCCAGCTAAATCATCTTTAAATTTAAATACATATGTTTTGACATTTTTACCAGAAACATAATCTATCCATTGAGCTTCTGTCCAAACTAATCGGTCGATCCACTTATGTTTTTTTCCAATATTTTTATAAAAAAATTTATTAAGCTGAAAATTTATTGGTTCTAACAAATCTAAAGAGTAATCCCCATTAGGTTTGATTACATTATTCAGATCTTGAATTGAATTTATTTCTAAATAATTTCTTTGAACCTCATGTGTCATTCAACCATTTTTCCAACTTTTTCACCTCCAAATAAATGAACGTGTAAGTGTGGAACCTCTTG
>Ga0209335_10004537_pt1 | contig 13161 bp, 7 predicted proteins | sample COG_09_FD_184753 | JGI IMG/M metagenome (GOLD analysis project Ga0209335, IMG submission 184753) | Pelagic Microbial community sample from North Sea - COGITO 998_met_09 (SPAdes) (version 2) | ecosystem: Environmental > Aquatic > Marine > Neritic zone/Coastal water | place: Helgoland, sampling...
CGAGGCCCCGTTCGATTTTAATGCGACCGCCTTAATGATTTCTGAGGACGCACCAATCGATAGCTTGGTAGGAAATTTTTACCAAACTAGCGGGGATCGTAATGTGAGTGTGACTTACCAAATCGAAGGTGGCTCCAATCAATTACCTTTTGTGATAGTGGGAGGAGGTGACCTGATCAGTAGGGCATTACTTGATTATGAATCGAACAGCAAATACCCGATCACTGTAAAGGCAGAGACGAGTACGGGCGAAGTGGTAGTACACGATTTTGTTATTAGCGTAGTAGATATTTATGAATATGTGGCAGGACCATTTGATTTTAACTCTACTGAATTGAAAATAGCGGAGGACGCAAGAATTGGAAGTTTTATTGGGCAAATGGTTCAGTCCAGCGGCGAGGCTAATACCGCCATCCAATATTCATTAACTTCTCTTTCCAGTGTTCCTTTCTTACCTTTTATAATCGATAATAATGGATCACTGATTACCACTGCTTCATTAGATTATGAAGGGCAGGCAAAATATTCGATCGAAGTAAGTGCATGGACAAGCAAAAATGAAAATGTAATTCGCACCTTTATTGTTGAAGTGCTCGATATCTATGAGTCACCGTTTGATTTTAACGCGACTGCGTTGAAAATTGCAGAGAATGCTCCGGTAGGAAGTGCGATCGGTCAGTTTTACCAGTCTTCAGGCGGTGCAAGTAAAGAAGTGTCTTACCACTTGGTGCAAAATAATGACCTTCTATCCAGTCTTTTTGATATAGACGAAAATGGAACCTTATTAACGACCGGTTCTTTGGATTATGAACAAGATTCAAGTTATGAAATAGAAGTGAGTGCCTGGACGGTAGGTAATGAAAACATAACGCACATTTTTACGGTCGAAGTACTGGATGTGTACGAAGCCCCGTTTGATTTTAATGTAAGCTCATCAAGGATTGCTGAGGATTCGTCAATTGGAAGTGAGGTGGGTCAATTTATTCAGGTGTCCGGAGATGAGAATGAAACTGTATCTTATCATTTACTCCATGATTTAAATAGTTCGGTCGTTCCATTTAAATTGGAAGGAAATGGAAGCTTGGTGACCACCGCTCCCTTGGATTATGAAAACGATTCAAGTTATGAGATCGAGGTGAGTGCATGGACAGAAGATAATAAAAATATAACTCATACTTTTACTATTGAGGTGCTTGATATTTATGAGGCCCCGTTTGATTTTAATGTAACCTCATTAAGGATTGCTGAGGACGCTACGATTGGAAGTGAGGTTGGTCAATTTATTCAGGTATCTGGGGATGAGAATGAAACTGTATCTTATCATTTATTCCATGATTTAAATAGTTCACCAGTCCCATTTATGTTGGATGAGAATGGCAGTTTGTTGACTACTGGATCCTTGGATTATGAAAAAGATTCAAGTTATGAGATCGAGGTGAGTGCATGGACAGAAGACAATGAAAATGTGACTCACACTTTTACTATTGATGTGCTTGATATTTACGAAGCCCCGTTTGATTTTAATGTAACCTCATTAAGGATTGCTGAGGACGCTACGATTGGAAGTGAGGTAGGTCAGTTTGTGCAGGTTTCTGGGGGTGAGAATGAAAGAGTATCTTATCATATACTTCATGATTTAAACAGTTCACCAGTGCCATTTATGTTGGATGAGAATGGTACATTGGTGACCACCGCACCCTTGGATTATGAAAAAGATTCCAACTATACAATCGAAGTGAGTGCATGGACACTAGGGAAAGAAAACATAACCCACACCTTTGTGGTAGAGATTCTTGATATATATGACCCGCCCTTTGATTTTAACTCCTCGATTTTACGAATCGCTGAGAATGCACTGATTGGAAGCGAGGTCGGGCAATTTATGCAGATCTCAGGAGATACAAATGGTACAGTTGAGTATAATTTGATTCCAGAAATGAATTCTTCGCTTCCATTCAGTTTGAGTGCTAATGGAGTGTTGGTCACTTCCGCATCGTTGGACTTTGAAATGTACCCTCATTATTCAATTTCAGTGAGTGCAACAACGGAAACAAATGAAACGAAAAGACGGGAGTACATGGTTGTTGTCTCTGATGTGTATGAATATGTGCCTGGCCCGTTTGATTTTAATGCAACCACTTTGGAAATAAATGAGAACGAACCTGTTGGTTCCTTTGTCGGGCAGTTCTTTCAAACGAGCGGAGATCAAAATATATCGGTTGAATATCGTTTAGAGTTTAATCCCAGTGTGATTGTTCATCCATTGGTTATAGATGTGAATGGCTCTTTATTTACTAATGCTGAATTGGATTTTGAGCAGAATTCCCAAATCCCATTAAAAGTAAGTGCGTTGATAGATGGAACAGAGGAGAAAGTCCAAAATTTTATGGTCGATATTATTGATGTGTTTGAAGAGGAGTTTGACTTTAATTCCACTACATTGGAAGTGACTGAAAATATGCCGATTGGTTCATTTGTCGGGGAAATGGTAAAAACCGCTGGTACTGATTCTGCAATCAGTTATCATTTAATAAACCCTGCTGGACAATTACCTCCGCCATTCATGATTGAGAGTAATGGAAGTTTAGTAACCACGCAGTTATTGGATTATGAAAGTATAGCCAGTTATCCGATCTCCATTCGAGCAATAACTGAGAGTGGTGATAGGGTAACTCATAATTTCGTGGTTGAGGTGTTGGATGTGTACGAGGAACCATTTGATTTTAATGCAACCGCGTTAATTATCTCGGAGGATGCAGTGATCGGAAGCCTGGTTGGTTCGGTCTCGCAAAGTAGTGGGGAACCAGAAACTTCGGTGCTGTACACGATGTTGCAAACTGCGGGTCAATTACCTCCGCCATTCATGCTTGAGAGTAATGGAAGTTTAGTAAGCACGCAGCTATTGGATTATGAAAATATAGCCAGTTACCCGATCTTAATCCGAGCAATAACTGAGAATGGTGATAGGGTAACTCATGATTTTGTAGTTACTGTAACAGATGTATTTGAGGAACCATTTGATTTTATTGCGACTGACTTGATTGTTTCTGAGGATGCCCCGATTGGAAGTTTGGTCGGATCGGTGTCGCAAATTAGTGGGGAACCAGAGACCTCGGTTATGTACACAATGTTGCAAACTGCGGGTCAATTACCTCCGCCATTCATGCTTGAGAGTAACGGAAGTTTAGTAAGCACGCAGTTATTAGATTATGAGAGTACGGCCAGTTATCCGGTTACCATACGTGCAGTGACCGAGGGTGGAGATATTGTCATTCATAATTTCGTGGTGGAGGTGTTGGATGTGTACGAGGAACCGTTTGATTTTAATGCAACCGCGTTAATTATCTCGGAGGATGCAGTGATCGGAAGCCTAGTTGGTTCGTTATCGCAAAGTAGTGGGAAACCAGAATCTTCAGTGTTGTACACAATGTTGCAAACTGCGGGTCAATTGCCACCTCCATTTATGCTTGAGAGTAACGGAAGTTTAGTAAGCACGCAGTTATTAGATTATGAAAGTATGGACAGTTATCCGATTTCCATTCGAGCAATAACTGAGAGTGGTGATAGGGTAACTCATGATTATGTGGTTACTGTAACAGATGTATACGAGGAACCGTTTGATTTTAATGCAACCGCGTTAATTATCTCGGAGGATGCAGTGATCGGAAGCCTAGTTGGTTCGGTTTCGCAAAGTAGTGGGGAACCTGAGTCTTCAGTGTTGTACACGATGTTGCAAACTGCGGGTCAATTACCACCTCCATTCATGCTTGAGAGTAATGGAAGTTTAGTGACCACTCAGTTATTAGATTATGAAAGTATTGCCAGTTATCCGATTTCCATTCGGGCAACATCTCAAAGTGGTGAGGTGGTCGCTCATGATTTTGTGGTTGAGGTGTTGGATGTGTACGAAGCGCCATTTGATTTTAATGCAACTGAGTTAGTAATCTCCGAGGATGCTCCGATTGGAAGTTTGGTCGGATTGGTGTCGCAAATTAGTGGGGATGAGTCTGAGTCTGTGTTTTATACTTTGGACTACCCAATAAATGAGAATTCACCTCCGTTCATGCTCACGAGTGATGGTAACTTGGTGACCACTGAATTACTAGATTTTGAAAGCCAAGAAAATTATCCCATTTCGATCCAAGGGATTACCGAAAGTGGTGAGGCGGTCACTCATGATTTTGTGGTTGAGGTGTTGGATGTGTACGAAGCACCATTTGATTTTAATGCGACTGAGTTAGTAATCTCGGAGGATGCCCCGATTGGAAGTTTGGTCGGATCAGTTTATCAAACTAGTGGAGATATGAATATTTCGGTAGTTTATGATTTCGAATATCCTGTCACTCAAGAACCTCCGCCATTCATGCTCGAGAGTAATGGTAGCTTGGTCAATACGGGTGTTTTAGATTATGAGACGATGCCAAGTTATGTTCTTTCTATCAGGGGAATTACCACCGCAGGCGAAACAACAATTTATGAGTTCACAATCGAGGTTTTGGATGTGGATGAATTGCCTCCCAACAATCCACCCTCCGATATTGAAGTTCTGCCAAATCCCTTATCCGTGAAAGGGAATAAGGATGCAGGTACGGAAGTGGGCACATTCAGTGCCGTGGATTTAGATGAATTGGATGAGCATGTTTTTGCCTTAGCGAATGGGTCTGGTGCTCGAGATAACTCATTGTTTGAAATTAATGAGAATGGTGTCCTTCGCACAAAAGAGGTGTTGGATTTGGGATCCGACAAGACATTAATTATTCGTGTGCAAGCAACTGATTCGCGAGGTGGTGTTTTCGCCAAGGCGATCATGATTGATTACATTCATGAAGAACCGGGAGAAGATGCGGTTTTACTTTCTGAAGGAGCAGAGATAATTCCAGGCTGGAAAAGAGCGGGTTGGTTCGGATTTTACTTTGCCGATTTTTATCCATGGGTATACCACGAGAATCTCGGCTGGTTGTTTGTCAGCGAGAAATCAACGGAGGGGGCGTGGTTTCACCGAGAACGACTCGGTTGGGTTTGGACATCTCCTGAAGTGTTCCCCAATTTATACCAAGCAGAAAAAGATACTTGGGTCTACCTCGATACTTCCTACCCATTCACTGTTCTGTTTGATTATGAAAGGATGGAATGGTTTATCCTTGATCTGGACTTTTATATCACTGGTTCTTCAAATCCGGCCAAAGGCGGCTACATTAAGGGGTTAGGTAACTATCAACGAGGCGACTTCGCCACGATTGAAGCAGTGCCCGAATCGGGTTATTTATTTGTTGAATGGCGAGGCGGATTAAACGGGACCGATCCAGTTCAACAATTTGAAATTCATGAAGATTTTCAGGTTGAGGCTATTTTTGAACCCATTATTTCTGCTAATGCAAGCCCTGCTGAAAATATTAGTAATGCGATCAAGGTAATAGAAGCATTGACCCACTTAAGTTCAGATGAAAAAAAGAGGTCTATCGTGGAATTATTATTTACTGGTCAATCCCAGACAGCAGGTATTTCAAATGCTAATAATTAATAAAATATACAATTTTATATGAAGAATTTGGTTTATTTAATTTCGCTTGTTTTTAGTAGTCAAATTGTAAGTTTGGGTCAATCAAGTCGATTTGATGAAGTGCATTTATATTCTGACAGCAAAGAATTGAATTCAAATGTTCAAAATGATTTAGCCAATCACCGTAAGAATATAGCCCGTCTCTCAGCGAAGATGCATGATTTTCAGAAGCGATTTGCAATGTACAATATTAAAGATGGCAAAAAAAGTAAGGATATTCCCCCCAGTACCAATGATTTTGAGTCAAATTCTAGACCCAATAATCAAAATTTCGAAAGAGTAGCATTGGATGTAACAATAGATGAAGGTACTACAACTGAATTTTCGAAATCAAAATTTGGGATGTATTTCATCCCCTTTATTGGAATCCAATATGCTGATAATTTGAGTTTTAAGACACGGGTTGTATCTGTAGGAGCACTACCTGATATTGAGATTGAAGATGATTTAGGGTTTGCTTACGGGGTGAGGCTAGGTCTGAAAAAGAATTTATTTTTTTTGGAGGCTGAATTGATGTACAGCGAAGTTGAATTTGATGAAGTTAATATTCCTTTGACATTACGGCCGTTGTTAACTCCTTATGACTTTTCCGCTGAGGTAGAGCAAGCTGGTTTATTAATATCCGGAGGCTTTGATTATCCATTTGCGGATTTTGCATCATTTTTGATTGGCGGTGGACTTGGTCTAGTTAGCCAAAATATATCAGGTCACTATTCTTTTGCAGGTACAACAGAAACGTATTCGGAAAAAGAAATGGTTTTCATATATCAATTCTTAACTGGAATAAATTTTTTTATTTCTGAACGTTTTCAAATTGGCTTACGTTATCGATGGATGAGTGTAGGCGAGGGCGAAGCTGAATTTTTACCTGATCGTGATGTATACTTAGCCGATTTATCAATCGGATATTTCTTCTAATTTTTAATATTCAGTTGAAATACTTTGTGCTGTAAATTCGTGATCGGAAACTGCGTTTCCGTTTTAATCAAACAACTCATCGAGAAAGGGGATGACTTTTTCCCGGGTATAAATTGCGGGCATGGAATGCCCACCTTTCTCAACGATAATCAATTGGCTCGTCGCTCCTTTTTTCTGAAGAGCTTGGTGAAAAATTACAGACTGATGGTAGGGAACGAGGGGATCAGCCGTGCCGTGGAAATGAATGAAGATAGAATCATCTTTGGAGACATGATGCAGGGGAGAGGCTTGTTTTGTCTTTTTTCTGTTCTCTTGAATTGGACCGCCAATCAACTGACTTTCGGGAGAGTCGGGGGCGTTGTGAATGATTTTGCTAGGATGATCGTCCATTTGCAGAAGGGCACTGGGTCCGTAATAATTAATGACCGCGTGGACTCTGCTTGACTGGTCAGTATGATTACCAATCTTTCCCTCCAGTTCCTTTACTCCGTGAGATACACCAAGCATTGAAACCAGATGACCGCCTGCTGAGGAACCCCAGGCGATAATCTTTTTAGGGGCGATTCCATGTTTTTCTGCATTTCCACGAAGCCAACGGATAGCCGCTTTACAGTCATGAATCTGGGCGGGCCATTGTGCTTCCCCGCTGAGTCGGTATGCAATCGTGGCTCCGATATAACGCCCAGTTTTTACGAGTGCGGTCAATCGGTGGGGGCTCAGTCCGCTTTGTTTATCCCCGTTTTTCCAACCCCCTCCGTGAATCCATACGATGAGGGGAAGTTTCTTGTTGGCGGAGATTTGTGCGGGCAGGACGAGGTTGAGGGTTTGCCTAGGATTTGGGGTGTTCGCGTAAGGGAGATTGGATAGTACCCGGAACTCTTTTTTGTTGGAATTATTCTTTTGTTTCGAGAGAAAACCTAGGTGCTCGCTCAGGGAAATCGAACCATCCTTATTTTGGTCGACCCGCTGGAAATTTTTCTTGGCGAAGGGAGGAAGTTCCTGAAGAAGGAGTTTACCGTCCCGGTTTATGTCCCAATTGAGAAATCTTGCTTTTGCCCGGTCGACGGATTTGTCAGCCGTTAGGCAGGGCAGGAGGGAGAGTAGAAGAAAAAGAGTAAGGGCCAGGCGGGTCAAGTTTCTACAGAGAAGACCAAAAATGGAGTGCTCCGCTGGTCAGGAGCCAACCAAATCGGAGAGTTTTTTTATGATTTTCATGAGTAGAGAAAAATCAAATTTTTCCGCATCGATGGTTTTACCACCCGGCCATTCGGGTGCCATGTTGAGCACGCTACCATCTCCAACAGAAATATTCTCGATTTTCAATTTGCCCATATCTATGGCTTTCAAATTATTCCTCAGGTCAAAAACGATTTCAATCTTTCCGGGTTCAGTCTGGTCAGGATCAAGATTAGATAGAAAATGGGCATTTCCACCGCTGACCGGAGTAGAGGGTAAAAACCAATATGCTCCTTGTTTTAGAAAATAGGAGAGAAGAACATCTCTACCTTTATTGGTAGAAATATAGGAGTTTTCCAGGAATTTTATTCCTTCCCCAACTAAGGATTCAAAATCTGGGGCAAAGTTAAGATTGAAATTGAAGTTGAATCCCCCGCTATTAATGTCGCGTTGGATATCAAAATTGGGGATAGGAATTGCCCCGGAACTCTTGAATGCAATGGTGGAATTATTTTCCGAGGAAAATATTGACGCCGATTGGCTGTCCGCTCGGTAGGCAAATATAGTCATTCCTCGGGTTTGCAGATGAATTTCGAATAACTCTTTTTCCTTGGAAGCCGAAATAAAGGCGGTGTAAGGACCAGCTTCTTTTTTGTTTTCTGCACCCCAAATAAGTTCAAGGTAAATGGAGTCACTATCTTGGCTCAATTGACTGATTGCTTTTCCTATGGATTCAAGAAAAAGTTCTTTCCGACTGTCGACGAATTGGATACCACTGGCCATAGATTTTGCATTCTTCTGCCATTGTTGTGATTCCTTGTCGCTAGAATCGACTGAGATTTGGGAGAGTGTATTGATTGCGAGTTCATTTTTTTCGTCTAAATAATGGGCGAGGCCCAGATAAGTCTGGATTTTTGCCTGCTTGCCGAGTTTGGAAGGGAGACTCGCGATTAGTGTAAGTGCGTTTTCCACATTCTTGGGTTTGCTGAATAGGGCCTGCTTGAGTTGGATCAGTCTAATTTCGTCCGAGGCACGGTCTTCCTTAGAAAGTTGGGCAAGGTAATAAGCGGTGGAAAACTCACAGTCCTTTCCCGAGAGTGGACTGAGCTGGTTCAGTTTTTCGATCAGATTTTCCTCGGAAAGAACAATCTTAATGACCTTGGATTGATGATTGTTTTTTTTAGTATTTAATTCCAGTGCTTTCGAGGCACTGAGCTTGATTTCCTTTACCTCTGCCTTGGTTCCCAGTAGGTAAGCGCGCAATCGGAGTGAAGGATTAGACAGAAATTCAGGACCGTGGCCGCGGGCGATTGTGATCAATGCTCGGCAGTATGCCACTGCAAATTCCTTGCTTTGTAAATTGCCAGAATTTGCTTTGGCAATTAACAACTCGGTTAGAGTTTTGGAGCCTTTTTCAAAAGAACTAATAAAGTGCAGCGTTGGCAGACTAGCTGCATAATTAAAAAGAAGTCGTGTAGTTGCGAAATCAATTGCCTCTATATCCCGGGCTGCCTTGGCGGCCATTAAATAATCCATCGATATTCTGGGGGCTTCAACTGCCTCAGGCTTGTCTTCGAGATATTTTCTCGCTACTTCGAGAAAGCCTTTCAGGTCGGAATCCTTTAAGTAGTCCTCGTAGAAAGGAATTCTATCCGATTCATTTGCATGGGCGAATTGGAAGGAGATGAAAATGGAGATTAGCAGGGTTAATATTTTTGGCTGAAAGTGCATCTCTTTACTCATTGTGAAGTATGTAATTTGTGTCAATGGAAAGTGTGTTAAAATGAACGGAACGCGGATTCAATACAGTCCAGGGTCATCGATATATCGTCTGGTTGATGCGCTGCACTGATAAAGCATGTCTCATAAGCAGACGGAGGTAGGTAGACTCCTTTTGCGAGGCAATGCTGGAAGAGTTTCTTAAAATATTCCGCGTTGGAAGAAAGAGCGTCCTCATAATTACGGACGGGGCTTTCGCTGAAGAAGAGGCAGTACATTGAACCGACCTGAGGGACCTGAAGGGGAATGGAATTCTCCCGGGCAATTTCGGCTACCCCTTGTGCGAGCTGACTACCCAGTTGCTCCAATTTTTCATAGGGCATAGATTCCCGGAGTAATTTCAGCGAAGCAATTCCGGCGGCCATGGCAAGGGGGTTACCACTGAGCGTGCCGGCCTGGTAGACGGGGCCTAGAGGTGCAAGATAATCCATGATTTCTGCTTTGCCTCCGAATGCACCTACCGGGAGGCCACCTCCGATTATCTTGCCCATTGCAGTCAGGTCTGGAGTGACACCGCTTCGTTCCTGTACTCCTCCGAGACCAAGCCGGAATCCGGTCATTACCTCATCAAAAATAAGCACTGTATTGTGCTTGGAGCAGAGTGTTCGAAGTCCCTGTAAATAGTCGCCATCGGGAAGAATGAATCCACAGTTGGCGGGGTAGGGTTCAACGATAATGGCGGCGATACCTTCCTCAGTCTCAGTAAATGCATTCTCGACTGCACTTAAATCGTTGAACGGAAGAACGATGGTTTCCTTGGCAAAACTTTCGGGTATCCCTGCACTGTCAGGATTTCCAAAAGTAAGTGCACCAGATCCCGCTTTTACCAGTAAACTGTCCACATGTCCGTGATAACATCCTGCAAATTTAATAATTTTTGATCTTCCAGTGAAACCACGAGCCAATCGAATACTGGACATCGTAGCTTCTGTACCGCTGTTGCACATTCTGACCTTTTCCACCGAGGGTACTATATTGACCAAAAGTTCAGCCATCTCCACCTCATCTGGGCCAGGTGTTCCGAAACTTGTTCCTTTTTGCAAGGCGTTGGCAATAGCTTCACGAATTAAAGGATGATCATGACCATGAATTGCCGGGCCCCAAGTGCATACATAATCCAGCAGTTTTCGGTCATCTGCAGTGGTCAGATAACAACCCTTTGCCTGCTTTGTAAAAAATGGCGTTCCACCGACTGAGCGAAAAGCTCGAACCGGAGAATTTACTCCCCCTGGAATAACTTTTTTCGCTCGTTCAAATAATTCTGTAGATTGGTTCATCGATAAAAAATTAGTTTTTGTACTTTTGCACGATTGGAATTCTTCGCCCCACTCCAAATGCAAGTGGTGTTGTCTTTATACCTGGGGCTGCCTGGTTTCTTTTATATTCATTTAAATCAACCAGGCGAATAATTTTTCGAACAATTTCTTCATCAAAACCATTTTTCAGAATGGATTTGATTGATTGTCCCTGTTCTACATAAGCTTCCAGTATTGCGTCCAAAATCTCGTATTCCGGTAATGAATCGCTGTCTTTTTGGTCGGGGCGTAACTCTGCGGAGGGTGGTTTCTCGATTGAATTCACAGGGATTAGAATATTTTCTCTGTTGTAATGCCGAGCTAATTGAAAAACATGAGTTTTAGGTACATCTGAAATTACCGCTAAACCACCGCACATGTCGCCGTAAAGCGTGCAGTAGCCCACGGCTAATTCACTCTTATTTCCGGTGGTTAGTAGGAGTGCCCCCATTTTATTGGATACTGCCATGAGCAGTAGTCCACGCGAGCGAGCCTGGATGTTTTCCTCGGTCACATCAAGTGGGCGATCCTTGAAAAGGGGAGCCAGTTCTACAGATGCCGCATCAACAATGCTTTGTATGGGCAATGTATGAAATTCGATGCCAAGATTTTTTGCTAATTCTTCTGCGTCTTCTTTGCTATGCTGGCTTGATATCGAAGAGGGGAGGCTAATTCCAATCACATTTTCTTTACCCAGTGCTTCCACTGTAATCGCAGCAGTAAGGGCAGAATCAATTCCACCACTCAATCCAATCAGCCCTTTTTTGAACCCACTTTTATGGGCGTAGTCTCTGACACCGAGTACTAAAGCCTGGCGTAGAGATTCCATTGGTGAAATACTAGGATAGCTCGCGCTTCCTTCGTCAGCAAAATCATGAACTTCTATCTTTTCTGAAAACGAATCGCTATAGTTATGCAAAGTGCCGTCTTGATTTACAGAAAGAGAAAAACCATCGAAGACCAATTCATCATTTCCACCCACTGCATTTACATACACTACCGGGCATTTGCATTTCTTTGCAACCTTGCCAAGTAATTTGATTCTCTGCTCATCTTTTCTCATATGCCAGGGACTTGCAGATAAGTTGATCAATAAATCAGGATTTCCTTGTTCGATTTCATCCAGTGGGTCATTCGAATAATTAACTTGGTCGGTATTCCAGATATCTTCGCAAATGGTAACGGCAATGGATTTTCCATTGTGGGAAATAAAAAATGAACGACCACCTTCCACGAAATATCGTTTTTCATCAAACACATCGTAAGTGGGGAGCAGTCTTTTATGAAAAGTTTGAATAATTTTACCTTCTGCACACCAAGTGGCAGCGTTGTAGAACGGTTGAACCTTAGACGCTACTGGTTCAGCATATCCGATCAATGCCGGGACCGGTCCTGTTGATTTCACAAACTCAAGTAGGCAGTCTTGCGAGTCATTCCCAAAGTTTTCTTTTAGCAGTAAATCTCTTGGTGGATAGCCACATAGAAAGAGTTCGGGATAGACCACTAGATCGACATTTTGCCCGACTAATTGTTCATAAGCATCAATTGCAAGAGCCAAATTACCCTCTAAATCTCCAACCGTTGGGTTTAACTGGGCTACTCCAATCCTCATCCTGTTGCCTTGCTTTGAAAACATGTCATATAAAGTTTAATACTATGCAAAAATTTATTCAAAAAGCGAACACGAAGGAGGTGGGAGAGAACTTTATTTTAGGTTCTGGATCGCCTCGTAGGAGTGAACTATTGGCTGAAGTTCTGACTGATTTTCAAGTGGTTGTTTCTGATGCGGAGGAAATGTCCAGTCACCCGGATGGCCCGATTCCATTAGTTCGGTGGAATGCCACCTTAAAAGCCCGCTCTGTTTCGAATGAGTATCCCGTAAATTGGGTGCTGGGAGCGGATACTCTTGTTGCTCTGGGGGAAACGGTCTTGGGGAAACCCAAAGACATGGAGCAAGCGTTTTCAATGCTTCGATTACTCAGTGGGCAGACCCATGAGGTGAGCACGGGACTGTGTTTGATTAACCGAGCGGAAAACTATGAGGAATCCCGAGTCGAAAGCAGTCGGGTTACTTTTAAGCACATCAACGATGAAATAACGGAAAAATATTTCCTAGAAGTAAATCCATTGGACAAAGCTGGAGGGTATGCGATCCAAACGCGATCTGATTTAATTATAGAAAGATTTGAAGGATCTCATTCAAATGTAATTGGATTACCTTTGGAGATGTTAACTAAGTGGTTCAAAGAGCTTGGAATTATCTCCATGGAAAAAGTAGTATAAATTAGATTAGCCAACCGGGGAAACGGACGGATGAAAAAACTTCATAAAGTGGAGAGCTTGCCGTTCGATTCAATTTCTCGCATCACATTTTGAATTTCGGATCGGAACTCGTTTAACTTTGTCTTGGATAAATTAATTTTGTCATGGGCT
>Ga0209335_10004543_pt1 | contig 13153 bp, 12 predicted proteins | sample COG_09_FD_184753 | JGI IMG/M metagenome (GOLD analysis project Ga0209335, IMG submission 184753) | Pelagic Microbial community sample from North Sea - COGITO 998_met_09 (SPAdes) (version 2) | ecosystem: Environmental > Aquatic > Marine > Neritic zone/Coastal water | place: Helgoland, sampling...
ACCACGTTGATAGGCTGGATGTGGAAGCGCAGTAATGCGTGAAGCTGACCAGTACTAATAGCTCAATTGGCTTGATTTATGCACTGAAAAAAATTTTTAATAAAAAAATAGATTGCAGTTTTAATTTTTAATAATTTTCGCTTGAATTAAATATAATTTTTTCCCATCTGCAGTTTTAATAAATGCATTTGGATAAGGATCTTGGAGCATCCTAATTTTATTGTATAAGTAAATTGCACTTTTAGATTTTATTTCTTTTAAAGTAATTTCACTTTCACTTGGTTTTCTTCTTGAATAAATTTTAGTAACTTTCATTTTTTTTTCTTTATAATTATTTTTCAATAATCTCAAGGAAAGTTCTGTTCCAACAGAGACAATTCTTTCAAAAATATCGTTTAAATTTCCTGATAAGGATATTTTTTTTTGAAATATTATATTTCCATGATCGATTTTTTTATTCATTCTAAAAAGTGTGACTGCAGAATATTTTACGTTACGAATAATTTGGTTTTGAATAGGACTTCCACCAGCATATCTTGGCAACTTTGAAGGATGTAGCATTATACACTTGTATTTTTCAACTATTTTTTTTGATACTTTTTTACTCCACCCATAAAATAAAATGAAATTAGGGTTGTATTTTTTTATTACTTTTAAGCTGACGTCCTTTTTAACGATCTTTATTTTAAATTTATTTTTTGATAAATTTTGATAAATATCTATTGCCCAACTTCTATAGCCGATCGCAAGTATTTTCATTTAACGAATTTTCTTATTAGTTCATATCCCTCAGCATAAATAGAGCCACTTTGAAGCCCTCTATATTTTGCCAATGATTCTATTCCAAAGAAAGATCTAGGATAAGGTTTTTTTTGAATTTCTGTTTTATAATATTTAAGAGCCCTCCATTTTTTCATTAAATTGTTTTTACTTAATTCTATGAAGTAATTTGGCTGAAACTTGTTTGAATAATTCCACTCTGTGCTTGATAATATTTCAAAAGAGTAAATTTCATTAACAATATTTTTTATTACGGTAGGTCTTGTTGCAACTAAAACTGACTTAAAAATTGTTTGATGATCTAAGTTTAAATCTTTATTGGAGTGAGTAAAAATTATGTTAGGTTTAAAATCTTTGATTTCATTTTCAATAATTTTGTTTATTTTTGTTTGAGGAACCTTATTGAGTTGCCCGCAATTATGATTGAAAAATAAAACATTTTTAATTGAAAATAATTTTAACGCCTTTAAAGCACTTTTTTTTCTAGTAGCTATATCTTTATCAATTTTGATTTTATCTTTAATTTTGTCTTTATAGCGACAACTTGAACCTTCTGCTAAAAATATAACTTTAAATTTATATTTATCTTTATATTTGTCAAAATATCCTCCACAACCTAAAGTTTCGTCATCTGGATGACAAGCAATTACTAATATTTTTTTTTTCATTTTAATTCCATGGGTGAAATTTATTTTTTTTATAATCTCCTAAATACATTCTTTTAAAAATTTTTTTTCCGTAATTAAAAATTTTATTTTTTTTTTTCAATGACAAGTTAGTAACATGTCTTCTGTAATAGAATAAAAATCTATTTATTCTTTTTCCAAGATATTCATTATTAATTAGTTTTAAAATTAATTCATAATTTTCTAGCCCAGAGTTTTTAGTATTTTCATTGTAATAACCCATTTTTTTTATAATATCCTTATTATAAATAGTTCCAGTGGCCAAAAAATCACCTCTTTGAAAAATTTCTTTTTTATTAAAAATAGGAAGTCTTACTTGATCTATTTTTTTTTTATTAGGCTTTATTAAATAGTAATTACTATAAACAAATGCGAAGTGTGATTTAATAATTTGATTTAACATAATGTTAACAAAGTTTTTATGTAAATAGTCATCAGAATCTACCCTCACCACATATCTTGCGCTAGATTTTTTTAATCCTTTGTTTGCAGCTCTTTCAATACCTTTATTTTTAGTTTGAAAAAGTTTTAATTTTTTATTTTTTATTTTTTTTGCATATAAAAAACTTCCATCTGTACTTCCATCATCTATTAATATTACTTCGTATTTATATTTCGTTTTTTGATTTAAACATGAATTGATACATTTTTTTAAAAAAGTAAGATAATTTTTATTAATTATTATTATAGATAAATCTACCATTAGGTATTAATTAAAATCACTTTTTTTTAAATAATCCCCATTATTAATATTTCTTTTAATCTTTTTTCCAAAAATTTTTTTTGATTCATTTGGTGTTATTGCGTTCCGAGGGCAAGGTCTCTGATATTCAATATCTTTTCTAAGTATTTTTTGACCTTTTTTTAGGTTTTTAATTGCTCTAGTTGCCCTTCTTTGCAATACAACTGTTTCTAATTCATTTCCTTCAACTTTTTTTATTCCATTTCCAAGAGAATTTTCAAGATTTCTTGAACTATCAACCATTAAACGCCAGGTTTGGGGATCCATTGAAAAAGGATGGTCTGGCCCTTTTCTTTGAGTGTCATCTGTAAAATGTTTTTCTATAACTTTTGCGCCCAAAACAATTGATCCAAGGACAGTTTCATGTCCAGGTGTGTGGTCACTTAGACCTAATAAAATTTTTGGAAATTTCTTTTTATATGCCTTTAAAACATTTAAGTTAATAAATTTAAAATTTTCTTTTGACCCTGTATAATTTGTATTACATTGCATCAAACAAAATTTAACTTTTTTTTTTTTTAAAACCTTAACGGCATGTTCAACTTCTTTCATTGTAGATGCGCCAGTTGCAACAAAAAAGGGTTTTTTCTTTGAGGCAATTTTCATCAACATATCATCCCACGCCAAATCTCCTGATCCAACTTTAAATGCAGGCATGTATTTACTTAGATAATCAGCAGTGTCCAAATCATAGGGTGTAGACATGAATGTAATATCAATTTTTTTACAGTGGTTAATCAATACTTGAGTCCATTTACGTGGTACTTCTGCATCTTTATAAACTTCAAAAATAGTTTTTTTCCACTTTTTTTGATGACTTAATTTATTACCCAATCTTTTAAAACCGTAATCACTTACATATTTTGTAACGTCATGATGCTGAAATTTAACTGCGTCAGCACCACTTTCTTTTGCAAGATTAATTAATTTTATTGCTCTTTGTAAATTTCCATCATGATTTGCTGCTATATCAGCAATGAAATAGGTTGGAGAATTCTTAGAGATTATTTTTTTTCCTAATTTTATTTTCATTATTTTGTATAATTTTTAACTTCATTGATAATTTCTCGTTTTATAAATGGAAGCTTAATATTAAATTTTTTTTCAAATTTATTTACATCCATAAACATATTAAGAGGTCTTTTAACTTTGAGCAATTTATTTATATTTATATTTACATAATTATTATGAAATATTTTCATTTTTTTTGCTATTTGTATTGCAAAATTATTCTTAAAAATTCCATCTTTTGATCCTAGATTATATATTCCTTTATTAGTGTATAGCTCTTTTTTTACTATAATTGACAAAATTTTAGCAATAGTATTTATTCTAAGAGGGTTAAAGTAAACATCATCAAATAAATATATTTTTTTTTTGCTTTGAAAAGCATTTATTACCCAATCAGAAAAACTTTTATTTTTACTTAGAGATTTGCCAAAGAAGTTGGTTCTAAAAACTAAGGCATTATTTCTAATACAAATTATTTCTGACATTCTTTTGTGTTTACAGTAATTATTCATTAAAAAAATTTTAGAATTTTCATTATTTTTTTTTTGTTTTTTACCATTATAAAATTGATCAGTAGATATATGAATTAAGTTAAAATTTAATTTTTTTTTATTCTTTAAATTAAAAATATTATTAATTATTTCAAAGTTAGTTTTTTTTGAAATTTTACTTTGTTTTTCACATCTCTCAATATTCGTTAAGCCAATAGTATTTATAATTAAGTTTGGTCTTTTACTATTTATTAGATTTTCTAATTGTGTTTTTTTTGTGAAATCAAATTTTCTATTATTAAGACCGGTATGAATTAAATTAATTTTTTTGTTATCTTTTAATTCGTTATATAAATATTTACCTAGTAATCCTGAGGAACCTAATATCAAAATTTTTATCATGAATTTTTTATTACTTGTAAACGCAATATATACTGTTAATTATACAATTTCTCATGAATTTTTTTAAAAATAAATCAATTTTAATAACAGGTGGAACAGGATCATTTGGTTCAAAACTTCTAGGATACTTGCTTAAACTAAAATCAAACAAACCCAAAAAAGTAATTGTATTTAGTAGAGATGAGTTAAAACAATTTGAATTAATGAAAATTTATCCTGAAAAAAACTATCCTGCAGTAAGATATTTTTTAGGAGATATAAGAGACAAACAAAGATTAAAAATGGCATTTGAAGACGTTGATTATGTAATCCATGCCGCTGCCCTTAAACAAGTTCCAACAGCAGAGTATAATCCAATTGAATTTGTTAAAACGAATGTAATAGGATCACAAAATATTATTGAAGCAGCAATAGAATTAAATGTAAAAAAAGTTATAGCCTTGTCTACTGATAAAGCATCATCACCAATTAATTTATATGGAGCTACAAAGTTATGTGCTGACAAACTTTTTTTATCCGCCAATACTTTGGTGGGAAAAAAAAAAACTAGCTTTTCAGTTGTTAGATATGGAAACGTATTTGGAAGTCGAGGATCAGTAATACCTTTTTTTTTAGACCTAATTAGTAAAAAACAAAAGTTAATTATAACGGATCCAGAAATGACAAGATTTAATATAGATTTAGATGACGCTGTTAAATTAGTTCTTAATGCAACAAAGAACTCTGTTGGAGGAGAAATTTTTGTGCCCAAAATATCTTCATATAGAATAATGGATATTGTCAAAGCAATACAAAATAATAATGACATAAAGATCGTAGGAATAAGACCTGGTGAAAAATTGCATGAAGAGCTTATTTCAAGAGCAGAGGGCTATAATACTTTTGATTTAGGCAGTTTTTTTATTATAGCTGGTAATGAAAAATCAATCAGGATTTGTAAAAAAAGAAAATATAAAAAGTTTAAAGTAGGGTGGAATTATAATTCATTAGACAATCCATTTCTAACGATAACTCAAATTAAAAAACTTATAGAAAATTATAAAAAATTAAGATCATAATTTGAATTAATTTATTTTAAAATTAATTATAATACCGTGAAAATACATAATAAATTATGCGTAGGTACTGTTCAACTGGGTCAATCGTATGGACCTCAAAAAAATAAAAAAATAATATCATTAAATGAATTATCTAAGTTTGTAAGTTACTTAAAAAAAAATAAAATTAGATATATAGATACAGCACTAAACTATAATTTTGATAAAAGAATAAAAGATTTAAATTTATCACTTAAAGATTTTAAAGTTATAACAAAAATTCAAAGTCCCAATAAATTTAAAACTTGTTATGAAAAAAAAATAATATTTGAAATTAAAAAAATGTTGTCAAATCTAAGAATTAAATCTTTCTATGCTATTTTACTACATGACTCAAAAGATTTAAAAAAAAGTGATTATTTGAAATTTTTATCTTTAGTTAGGTTGTTAAAAAAAATGAAACTTACAAAATATTATGGGATCTCTATATATTCTCAAATTGAGTTTTATAATTTCAGAAAATATGGAAAACCAGAAATAGTCCAGGGACAACTTAATATTTTTGACCAATCTTTGCTTAAAAGAAATTTTCTTAAAAAATTAAAAAGAGATGGAATTAAATTCCACGCTAGATCAATATTTTTACAAGGATTGTTAACTACAAATATCAGTAAATTAAGAAAATATTTTAATATCTGGAGTCAATTATTTATTGAATGGAATACGTTTTGTAAAAATAAAGGTTTTTCTAATTTAACAATAGCTGCAAATTTTGTTTTAAATAATAGTTTAGTTGATAAAATTGTAGTTGGTTTTCAAAATAAAAATGAATTAAAAGAATTTCTATCAATAAAAAAATTTTTGAAAAAAGACGACATTAATTTTAAACCAAAAAAAAATTTGAATAATTCAAATTTACTAAAACCTTTTAATTGGAAGTAAAATGAATAAAGATAAAAAAAAAATACATGTTATTATTCAAGCAAGACAAGAATCTACAAGGTTACCAGATAAAGTTTTAAAGATTATAAATAAAAAAACTATTATTAAAACATTATTTGATAGATTAAAATGCTCAAAGTTAGTAGATGAAATTATTTTTGCTATCCCCAAAAATAACAAAAATAATAAACTTAAAAAATATATTTTAAACAATAAATTTAAAAACTTATATGAAGGTAGTCCCGAAGACGTTTTATCAAGATATTATGGCGCAGCTAAAAAATTTTCATCTGACATAATAATTAGAATTACTGCTGATTGCCCCTTAATAGACCCAACACTTTTAGATCAAATGATTTCAATATTTATTAATAGTAATATTAATTATCTAAGCAACACATTAAGACCGACCTATCCTGATGGATATGATATAGAAATTTTTGATTTTAAAACACTTAAAAAAACTTTTCAAAATTCAAAACAAAAAATAGATAGAGAACATGTCACTTTATATATAAAAAGAAATAAAGATAAGTTTAAAGTTAAAAATTTTTCTCATACAAGTAATCTTTCAAATTTACGTCTTACTCTAGATGAGGAGGATGATTTCAAACTAATAAGTAGAGTAACTAATTTAATGAAAAACAAATACTTTTTTAAGTTAAAAGATGTAGAAAAACTCTATGAAAAAAATCCAAAGTTGTTTCAACTTAATTCACATCTAGTGAGAGACGAAGGAATGACATTAAGTAAAGGGCAAAAACTATGGAAACGCGCTCAAAAAATTATACCTAATGGAAACATGCTTTTATCCAAAAATCCAAGTAGGTTTTTTAATTTAAATAATTGGCCAGTATATTTCAAAAAAACTAAAGGATGTGAGGTTTGGGATTTAGATAATAAAAAGTTTTTTGATTTTTCTTTTATGGGTATAGGTACCAATATATTGGGTTACAGTAATAGTTTCGTTGATAACGCAGTAAGAAAAACAGTAAAAAATGGTAATCTTTCAACTTTAAATTGTCCTGAAGAAGTAGAGCTAGCAGAAAAGTTAATTGAAATACATCCATGGGCGCATATGGTTCATTTTGCTAGATCTGGAGGAGAAGCAAACGCTATTGCAATAAGAATAGCAAGAGCTGCAATTAATAAAGACAAGGTTGCTATTTGTGGTTATCACGGATGGCATGATTGGTACTTATCAGCAAATTTAAATAATAGAAATAATTTAGATACGCATCTTATTTCAGATTTAAATACTAAAGGAGTTCCTAAAAACTTAAAAAATTCTATATATACATTTAATTATAATGACTTTGATAAATTATCAGAAATTATAGCCAATGATAAACAGGTTGGTATTATTAAAATGGAAGTTCAGAGAGACAAGAAACCTAATAATAATTTTTTAAAAAAAGTTAGAAAATTGGCAGATAAAAATGGAATTATATTAATTTTTGACGAATGTACTTCAGGTTTTAGAGAAACATGTGGTGGCCTCCACTTAAAATATAATGTTATTCCAGATATAGCAATGTTTGGAAAGGCTCTTGGAAATGGTTACGCTATAACAGCAGTTGTTGGTAAAAGAGAATTCATGAAGTCTACCAAAGAAACATTTATAAGTAGTACTTTTTGGACAGAAAGAGTTGGACCTACAGCGGGCATTGCTACTTTGGATGAAATGCAGAAATTACAATCGTGGGAAAAAATATCTAACACAGGAAAATATATTAAAAAAAGAATTACAAGCATAGCTTCAAAAAATAAAATTAAAATTGAATTTTCAGGTCTTGACTCATTAATAAACTTTAAATTTCAAAGTCAACACAATGATTTGTTTATTAAATTTTTAACTTTTGAAATGTTAAAAAAAGGCTTTCTTGCAAAAAACTCATTATACGTATCTGTAGCGCATACAAAAATCCTCATTGAAAAATATTTATACTGTCTAAATGAAATTTTTCAAAAATTAGGAAAATTCGAGTCAAAAAAAATAGAGGAAATTTTAAATAAAGATTTAGATATATAATATGAACCTTTATCTTAATATTGAAATTCTAAATAGAGAATTTCACTCCAAATTATTAATAGCAATGGAAAGTGCATCTAGAGGAATGAACGTTTATTTGGGCAGACTAAAGCCATATATAATGCGAGATTTTTTTGTTCCAGGTATAATTTTAGATAAATCTATCACACCCTCTCCTAATAGATTAAAAGAGATGGAATATTGTAAAAAAAAAAAATTTATTTATACGAGTCTAGATGAAGAGGTTGGCTTAATAAATGTAAATGACTATTATCTAGCCGAAAGATATTCAAGCCAAAGCTTAAAATTAGTTGATAAAGTTTTTTGTTGGGGAAGATGGGATTATAATAATTTAAATAAAAAATTTAGTAAATATAAAAAAAAATTTATATTATCAGGAAATCCGAGAGTAGATTTTTGGAGAAAAGATTTTAATTTTTTTTATGAAAGAAGAAAATTAAAATACAATAATTACATATTTTTCAGTTTGAATTTTTCTTATTTGGTTTCAAATTTAGAATTTAATAAAGTTTTAAAATTTTTAGTAGAAAGTAAATACGTTACTCGAGGATTAACAATAGAATATACAAAAAAAAAAAGACAGGATAGCATTAAAATGTATAAAAAATTTTGTAAACTAATCACTACACTCGCAAGCAAAACTGATTTACAAATAATAGTTCGACCACATCCTACAGATCCTATTAATAATTATAATTTCTTAAAAAAATATAAGAATGTAAGTGTTACTAATAAAGGAACTATCTCTGAATGGATACACTATGCAAAAGTAGTTGTCCATTCAGGCTGCACAGGAGGATTAGAGTCTTCAATTAGAGGTTTACCAACTATATCTTATTGTCCCTTTAATTCGTCCCATGGTCATGAATTTGCTGATTTATTTTCCAAAAAAACTAGTAGTTTATATGAATGTATTAAGATCATTCAAAAATTAGCAAAAAATAAGCTAAAATTAAAAAACACTAATTTAAAAAAAGTTAGATTTAGAGCACACAATCTTTTATCTGAAAAACCCGGGTATAAAATAATAGTTGATGAATTTATGAAAATAAAAAAAAATTCTAAAATCAAAAAAAATAATAATAATTTTGCTTTAAGAGCTAAGTTTAAGCTTAGAGACTTCAGAACTAAAATTTTAAATTACAAATATGGAAATATAAAATTTTCAACTTTTGAAAAAAATGACACATTAAAAGTTTTTGAAATTTTAAAAGAGTTAAATCCAAAATATAGTAATTTAAGTATTGAATTTATGAAAAAAGATATAATTCATATAAGAAATAATAATTAAATATATTTGTTATTTTATTAAAAATGAAAATTTGTTATTTGGCAAACACTGCAATACCATCAACAAATGCAAGTGCAATTCAAATCGTTAAAATGTGTGAAACTTTTTCAAAATTAAAAAACCAAGTTACTCTAATAACAGCAAATAGTTCAAACGGAAATATTTTTAATTTTTATAATGTTAAAACAAAATTTAGATTTAAAAAAATAAAGTATTTTAAAAAGTTTCCCCTTGGAATAAAATTTTATTTATTCTCTCTTTTTTCAATTTTTGAAAGCATCAAATTTAAACCAGATATCTACATTACAAGAAATTTTTTTACTTGTTTTTTGTTAACACTCTTTAAAAAAAAAACTATTTTAGAGTTGCATCATAGTTTAAATACAGAGTCTAGAATTGTTAAGTTTATTACAAAAAATTTTAATTTTTTAAATTCCAAATATATTATAAAATTTATTGCTATCACAAATAGTGTAAAAAATGATTATATTAGTAAATACTCAATTAAATCTAATAAAATAATTGTTTTACCTAGTGGTTCATCAATTAATGAAAAATTTAAATTTAAATTTAAAGTTAAAAAAAAAATTAATATTGGATATTTTGGATCATTATATAACTCTAGGGGGTTAGATTTAATCACTAAATTAGCATTGCTAGACTCAAAAAATGACTATTATGTTTATGGTAATATAAAACAAGTAAATTTATCAATTTCTGATCTAACAAAAAAAAATTTACACATAAAAGATTATGTACCATATAAAAAAGTCTCAAAAATTTTATTAAATATGGATTTGTTGTTGATGCCTTACACGTCATCAATAACAGTTGCTGGAGATGTTGGGGATATTAGTAAATATACCTCTCCTTTAAAATTGTTTGATTATTTAAGTGTTGGAAAACCAATTATTTGCTCAAATTATGATGTCTTAAAAGAAATTATCACCGATAACCAAAATGCAATATTTGTTAAAGATTATAAAAATGCTTTTGCATGGAAAAAAGAAATAACTAAGTTGATCAATAAGCCAGAAAAAATGAAAATTATTTCAGAAAATAATTATAAATTAGGTCAAAAATATTCACACCGTGCTAGAGCATTAAAAATTTTAGACTCATTAAAACAATTGTAAAAATTAAATTTCAAAAAAAATTACTTTATCACTTATCATTTGATAAAGAAAGACTCACAAACATATTAATTGATTTTGGTTTAACTGTTTCATATAAATATTTGTGCCACTTGTAACAATTATTATTCCGTATAAAAACAATCTAAGATATCTATTTTTAGCTCTTAATTCAGTTTTTAATCAAAGTTATAAAAATTTTAAACTAATAATTATTTATGACAATATTTATAAAATAGATTTAGAAAAAATTAAAACCTTTTTAAAAAAAAAAAAATATTTAAAAAAACATAATATCAAAATTATTGTAAATAAAAAAAATTTTGGAGCTGGAGAATCCAGAAATATCGGTATCAGAAAGAGTAATACAAAATACATAGCTTTTTTAGATAGCGATGATGTTTGGTCTAAGAATAAATTAAAAATTCAAATAGACTATATGGAAGAAAATAATATTTCATTTTCACACACATCTTACAATATAATTAACGCAAGCAATAAAATACTTTCATCCCAAATTGCAAAAAATAAAATTATTTTTAAAGACTTAATTAAATCATGTGACATAGGTTTATCTACTGTAATTCTGAAATCAAGCTTGCTACATAGAAATAAAATTTTTTTTCCAAGAATAAAAACAAAAGAAGATTATGTCTTATGGTTAAAAATTGTAAAAAAAATTAAAACTATAAAAGGACTTGATGTTAAACTGACTTATTATCGTAAAACTAAAGGTTCGCTTTCATCAAATAAGTTAATCAGTTTAATAAATGGATATAACGTTTATAGAGATTTTATGAATTATGGAATAATTAAATCATTATTTTATTTATTCATATTGTCTATAAATTCATTAAAAAAGAAAACTGCTAGTTATTTATATATTAAAAAATAATCTATAAAATTTTTTAATATTTTAAACTGAAAATTAAAATTGTTTATTTAAAAAAAATAAAATTATATTTAAATTTAATTTTTAAATTTTTTAAATATAGATAATCTTACTATAAAAAACAAAGTAAATCCTAATACAAAAATACTTAATGATAATACCTTAGAAATTTCACTTATCTTATAGCCAATAAAAATAATTGATGAATTAACTAATAAAAATAAAATTAAAGGAGATATGCTATCACCATAAAATTTATTACTTATTATATGATGTAAGTGAGTATTGTCTGGCTTAAAAATAGATTTTTTGTTTATCAACCTATTAATACTCACAAAAAGAAAATCATATACAGGATACCATAATGGCCAAATTAAAATTGCTGGGTGAATATCAAAGCTGCTGTAAAGTTCTATAGTCATAAAACTTATAAAAAAACCAATAAATAAACTACCTGAGTCTCCACTAAATACTTTAAATTTACTTTTTGAAGGAAGTAAATTTAAAATTAAATTTAAGAAACTTGCCAACACAAAAAATTTTAGCAAGTTTATAGTTTTAGCATCATCAATTAAAAAAATATAATATAGGAGACAACTTAAAAAAAAAGTTAAAAGCAAACCATCAATCCCATCAATATAATTTGTTGCATTAATTAGTAATCCGATAGCCATTAGCAGAAATGGAATTTTAAATTTACCTAATTCTAAATTTCCCAAGTATTCATATTGACCTAAATCATTTATAGATATTCCACTTAAAATTAAATAAATTGATGGAATAAGTATTAATAAGATTTTATTTGAAGGATTTAAACTAATTCTATCATCTACAAATCCTGTTAAACAGACAAAAAATCCTATTGATACAATTAATTCTATATTATGGTTAAATTCACCTAAGGAGACTACAATTAAAAAAAATAAATAAATAATTAATCCACCTGTATTTATTATTGGTATACTGTGAATTGTTCTTTCATTAGGTTTATCATAATATTCTAAATATATAGACAAAGATATAACAACTGAGCTAATTAAAATGTATATTATAGCAAGTTTTATTGTTAACATTTTTTATTCTTATACTAGATTAATTTTTTTATAAGACTATTAAATAATATTTTTATAACAAATAAATAAAAAACACTATACTGAGAGTGCGATTTGAACATAAATTTAATATAATGAAAAGCATAAAAAAACTAAATTATAATCTAAAAATAAAAATAGTAAATGTCATGATTAAATATTTTGACTGTAATCTTAAATATTTTTTTTAATATATGAAAAATATAATTGTTGTCACTGGCGGATGCGGATTTGTTGGATCAAATTTAATTGAATATTTTTTAAAAAAAACTAAATTACAAATTATTAGTTTAGATAATTACTCATCTGGTTCAAAAAAAAATCATATTATAAATAAAAGAGTAAAATATATAAAGTCAGATACTAAACAAATTTCACAAACTTTAAAAATTTATAAAAATCGTATTAACGCTATTTTTCATTTTGGTGAGTTTTCAAGGATTTATCAAAGTTTCTTAAATATGAATGAATGTATTCAATCTAATTCAATTGGCTCACATGCTGTATTTGATTTTTGTTTAAAAAATAAAATTAAATTAATTTACTCAGCAACATCAGCTTCTTTAGGAAACAAAGGACAAGATAAAAATTTATCACCTTAT